>OGQN01003059.1_pt1 | contig 11245 bp, 9 predicted proteins | sample 1553231 | NCBI WGS metagenome assembly OGQN01 (sample SAMEA2579950, study PRJEB22360) | human gut metagenome | biome: human gut; feature: human-associated habitat; material: faeces | place: Denmark | collected 2008/2010 | reverse complement strand
TGCGTCTGCCTGTTCACAGCCAATTTCAAAGAACAAATAACCGTTTTTCCTTAAATATTTCGGTGCCTCTTTTATAATGCACCGATAAAACAAAAGACCATCCGCACTGCCATCTAAGGCAAGTCTTGGCTCATAATCCCTTACTTCCGGCATCAGCGTCAAAATCTCATCACTTTCAATATATGGCGGATTCGATACAATCACATCAAACGCACCTTCGATATCCGCAAATAAATCACTCTGAATACAAGTGACATCCACTTGATTTATCCCCGCATTTTCCTTCGCTGTAAAAAGTGCTCCCTCCGATATATCCGAAAGCGTTACACTCTTACAGTTGCCAAGTTTTCCCAGACTAATTCCAATGCATCCGGAACCCGTACACAAATCAAGCACATCTGCTTCCTCGCATTTTTTCAGCACTTCCTCTACCAGACACTCAGTATCCTGCCTCGGTATCAGGACATTTTCATTGACCAAAAACGGAAGTCCCATAAACTCCGTTTCGCCTAACAGATATTCGAGCGGAATCCGCTCGCACCGTTTCGCAATCAGTGCAAGAAAACGTTCGGTTTTCTCACTTTCAGTCTCCAACTCCTGATTTAAAAAGAAACCGCTCTTTGACGTTTCAAAACAATCCGAAAATAAATACCATGCATTTAATTTTGCCTCCGGTACACCTTTTTTCGATAATCGTTTTTCGCCTTCGTTTAAAAGTTCCTGCCACGTCATGTGTCTGATTCCTTCTTTTCTTCGTCCGATGGTTCCGGTGCTTCAAAATAACGGTCAAGAGCATTCAAAATTTCATCTTCCTCTTCATCATCCTCATCATCAATGCTGAGAATCTCGATTTCGTCCTCAACCTTTTCCTTAACCTCTTCTACCGGTTCCTCTTCGTTTTCTGTTTTTTCTTCCTCAAGAAAGGCTTTCCAGTCAAATACTGCTTCCACCGCCGCAATTGCCACCGCAATCATTGAGTCATCCGGCTCTTTCGTTGTAAGACTCTGCAGCATAAGTCCCGGTTTACTTAACACATTAATAACTTTATTATCATGCTCCCCCGCATAGCGGATGAATTCATAAGACAAGCCGGCAATAACCGGAATCAATAAAATACGCAGCACCATACGGAGCCACACATTTCCTACTACAATAAACATGAAAAACAAAATACTGACAAACATAACAATCAAAAGAAAACTTGTTCCACAGCGTTTGTGAACCGTCGTCTGCATACGAACATTTTCCACCGTTAATTCTTTGCCATTTTCCACGCAGTTAATCGATTTATGCTCTGCCCCATGATACATAAACACACGCTTAATATCTTCCATACAAGAAATCAGTTTCACATAAGCAACAAAAAGAGCCACACGAATGACACCCTCAATCAATCCACGCAATTGAGGCGAAGGCACCGGGCGTTTCAATGCTTCGGAAATAAGAAATGGAACAATCACAAAGATTCCAACCGCCAGCACAATAGCAAGCAGCATAACAAGCCCCATAACAAGGCTTTCTTTTTTCTCATTTTTTTCTTTCGCCTCTTTTTCTTTTTCCTCCTCTTCAAAAAAAGAAGCCGAATAATTTAATGTTTTCATTCCCGTCAACAAAGACTCAGCAAATATCACCATTCCACGGATAATCGGCAGAGACGCTATTTTGTACTTATCCCGAATACTCGATGTCGCTTTTTTCGTCACTTCAATTCCACCATCCGGCTTACGGACGGCAACCGAATATTCTTTTTCATGCTTCATCATCACGCCTTCGATGACTGCCTGACCGCCAAGCTTTGAATACCTCATGAATACTCTCCTTTCATTAAATATGGAAAAAAGGGCAGAGTCACGCCGACTCTGCCCACATTCTCAATCCACTATTTCAAGCCATACTTACGATTGAACTTATCGATTGCACCACGAGCTGCTACCGACTTCTGCTGTCCGGTATAGAATGGATGGCACTTAGAACAAACTTCAACGTGAATCTCTTCTTTTGTTGAGCCTGTCTCAAACGTATTACCACAGTTGCAAATCACTTTTGCCTGGTAATATTCCGGATGAATTCCCTCTCTCATGTTCATTTCACCTCACTACTTGTATTTTCCTTATATATAAAAGGATAATTGTCTTGCTCAAAAACTGCTCGCTCATTATATCATGTTCCACCTTTAATTGCAAGCACTTTTTACTTATAAATGCATTTTTTTTACAGTTTCAATGAATTCCTTATTGTCCTTGGTTCGTTTAAACAAATTCAAAATCTGCTCTAAGGCGGCTTCTGCTTTCATACCGCCAAGTGCTTTTCGGATTTTGACTACTGCTTCCTGTTCTTCACTGTCTAACAGTAAATCTTCACGGCGTGTACTTGATTTCTGAATATCAATCGCAGGGAAAATACGTTTTTCCGATAAACTGCGGTCCAATACAAGTTCCATATTACCGGTTCCCTTAAATTCTTCAAATACAACATCATCCATACGGCTTCCGGTATCTACAAGCGCCGTAGCAAGAATCGTCAGACTGCCGCCTTCACGCATATTTCGTGCAGCGCCAAAGAAACGTTTTGGCATATGCAGCGCCGCCGGGTCAAGACCACCGGAAAGGGTACGTCCGCTCGGTGTTACAGTCAGGTTGTAAGCTCTTGCCAGACGTGTAATACTGTCTAACAGAATCATTACATCCTCGCCGCTTTCCACAAGGCGTTTTGCATGCTCAATTACCATTTCCGATACACGTTTGTGATTTTCCGGCAATTCATCAAATGTAGAATAAATGACTTCTACCTGTTCGCCCTCAATCGACTCTTTAATATCTGTAACTTCCTCCGGTCTCTCATCAATCAGAAGAACAATCAGTTTCATTTTCGGATAGTTTGTCGTAACTGCTTTCGCAACCTGTTTTAACAAGGTTGTCTTTCCGGTTTTTGGCTGGGAAACAATCATACCACGCTGCCCCTTACCAATCGGTGCAATCAAATCGAGCATACGCATCGATACTCCTGCTCCCGGTGTTTCCAAATGAATCCTGTTATTCGGAAAAATTGGTGTCAAATCCTCAAACTTTTTACGATTATACAAATAGGTCGGTGAATATCCATTTACTTTTGTCATATACAACAGTGCACTGAACTTTTCACTCTGGTTTCTCGTTTTTAAATTCCCCTCAATAATGTCACCGGTACGCAGTCCAAAACGACGAATAAACTGTGGTGCTACATATACATCATCTTCACCCGGAAGGAAATTATCACAGCGGATAAATCCATAATTTTCCGGCATAATCTCCAAAATACCATTTTTCGTAATACCACTGTCTAATTCTTTCAATTCAGACGGATGTACTTCCGTAATTTGACGATCCTTAACAATCGAAATCAGCCCATCGCTTCCATCATGATACTTCTGTGGACGATTATTGTAATAATAGTTCGACTGTGACACACGTTCATGCTGCTGCGGTCTCTCGGAGTGATAAGTTCTTTCATGCGAATTATATGTTCTCTCACCGTGTGAATCATTTCTTCTATCATTTCTATCACTGTATGAGTCATTTCTTCTATCGCTATAGGAATCATTTTTTCGTTCGTAGCCATTATTATAGCTATTATTGTTATAACCGCTGTTATAGTTACTGTTACTACCATAATTATTATTGCTGCTATAGTTATTATTGCCATAATTATTGTTATTGCTGTAATTGTTATTGCTGTAGTTATTGTTCCGCTCATAACTATTGCTGCCATAGTTATTGTTATAACTGTTATAACCGTTGTTGTTATAGCCGCCGTTATAATTATTGCTGTAACCGCCGTTGCCGTAACCATTTTCATTGCGACGCATCGGACGACGTTCGTATCTGTCCTGACGGTCATTCCGTTCCATGCGGTCTTGTCTTACCGGTCTTGTCTGACGTTCCATCGGTACTCTCTGGGAAACCGGCTTTCTCTCCATCGTTCTCTCCGGCATAACCTCCGGCTCTCTTTTCGTTTCCTCGGAAACTTCCGTCAACCGCTGAATCAACTCCGGCTTACGCAATGCCGTGATTCCTTTCAAACCTTTTTCTTTTGCAATCTCGCGCAATTCAACTAATGTTTTTTTTGAAAAATCCATACATTACTTCCTTTCTAATGCTGATACATCTCTCAACCACTCTTAACTAATCCAATCTCATAATTAGGAAATCAAACTCAAACGCCCGAATTTCAGATAATCGAATTTCAAATGATTCTTTACGATAATTCTGAAACCTTATTATAACGAATAAGAAAAGGTTCGTCAAGTAGTGTTTGGGCTAAATTGCACGCTTTTTAAAATTCAATTTTATTTTTTTTCATCAAATCTCTCGCCGTATCCAAAGAATCAACACCGGTTCTGTTTTTAATCGGTGCAAATTCGCGTTCTCTCTCAACCTCAAAAGATAAACAATTGTCCATCATTCGAATCATATCCAGAACAAGAAGTTCAAATTTGTAACCGTTTGGCTCCTCCGGTTTCATCATCTGCCCATCTTCTGCCATATATGGAATCTTTTTCTCCACTACATGAGTCGGCATATATTCATTCATAATTTTTGTCAGCGTTTTTACATTAAACAGATAGTTCAAAATAACACCATAGTTGTATAACAGCCGTCCATTTTCATCTTTGGAATGAATCATTTCATAATACTCTACAATCGATGGTTTTCCATCCTCTAAACAGAGAACTCCTACTTTTTCATTTGGGTCTGCCTTTGCCACTACCTTTGATCCGCACACACAGCCTGCCTCAATCGTTGCACCAACGAATACCGGGTCAGCCATCTTCTGAAGTACATTATCCACAGAAAATACGTTCAGCCATTCCACGCCAAGTTCATCGATTTTATCCAAAAGACCTGCTTTTGCCAAGGACGAGAACCAACCGCCATTTCCATTTGGTGAAGTTGAAAGTTTTGCTTTACCTTCCATATAAATCTTTCCGTCATAGCTTACTGACGGTGCCATTTCCTGAACAAAAAAGAATACATAATCTTTGTTATAGCCAAAATAATCGTGTTCTTTGAAAAACTGTGTCGTATCGTCATTGTTCTTTTCACTTGTCATGATAAATAACGGAATCCATGCATTCGCTTTTTCTTTCACCTGCATCAAATTATGTATTAACTGTTCAAACAGATATAATTCTTTTGTCACGCCAACATTTAACATTCCTTTTGGCTTATCCAGACCAAGTCTTGTTCCCTGTCCGCCTGCCAAAAGAACCGCACCCACTTTGCAGTCATAAATTGCCTGAAGTCCGATTTCTTCATAATGCTCTCTCTTTGCCGCAATCTCCTCTAATGTCACAGCACCAAGCGGCTCCAATTTTCCTTTTGGTATCTCTTTTACACCGCCCTCAATCAAATTAAGAAGTGACAAATCCAAATCTTCAATCTGTTTCAACAGCGACTTTTTCTCCTCTTCTCCCAATTCCTCAAAATATTGTAATAAATGTTCCTGACCAACAGGCATTAATTTCTGCTTTGCTTCTTCGTAAGTCATCCTTTTTTCTCCTTTCCTTAGCGCCATGGCGCCATCCTATCCTCATTGTACCATTTTCCATAAAAAGTACAAGAGAAACTTATTGTGTTTGCCCTTGAAAAATGATATGATTATTGTTATATGTTTATTGGATTTGTACAAGATAGAATGGAGGATATTATGACACAGAGCGAAAAAGCGTTAAAGCTGCATGAAGAATGGAATGGAAAAATTACAACCACACCAAAGTGTGAGGTAAAATCAAGAGAAGATCTTGCCATTGCCTACACACCGGGTGTTGCAGAACCATGTAAAGTAATTGCAGAGAACAAGGAAGAAGCTTACCGCTATACCATCAAGTCAAATACGGTTGCCGTTGTTTCCGACGGAAGTGCCGTTTTGGGCCTCGGTAACATCGGCGCAGAAGCCGCTATGCCGGTTATGGAAGGAAAAGCTGTTTTATTCAAAGAATTTGGCGGGGTCAATGCTTTCCCAATTTGTTTAGATACACAGGATACCGAAGAAATTATCAAAACCGTAGTCAATATTGCCCCTGCTTTTGGCGGCATTAACTTGGAAGATATTTCCGCACCACGTTGTTTTGAAATCGAAACGCGCTTAAAAGAATTACTTGACATCCCGGTTTTCCACGACGACCAGCACGGAACAGCCATCGTAGTTCTCTCGGGAATCATCAATGCATTAAAAGTAGTGAACAAAGAAAAAGAAGACTGTAAAGTCATTGTAAACGGTGCCGGTTCTGCAGGAATCGCTATCACAAAACTTTTACTCCGCTATGGATTTAAGGATGTAACACTCTGCGATAAATCCGGTATTTTAAGTAAAAACAGTAAGGACTTAAACTGGATGCAGAAAGAAATGATGGAAGTTACCAATTTATCCGGCAAAGAGGGAAGTCTTGCCGATGCCTTTGTCGGCGCTGACATTTTCGTAGGCGTTTCCGCTCCGGGAATCGTAACAGAGGAAATGGTTGCCTCAATGAACCGCGACGGTATTTTGTTTGCCATGGCAAATCCGGTACCGGAAATCATGCCTGACCTTGCAAAAAAGGCCGGTGCAAAAGTGGTTGGAACCGGACGATCCGATTTCCCAAATCAGGTCAACAATGTAGTAGCTTTCCCCGGTATTTTCAAAGGTGCCCTAGAGGGACGTGCCACACAGATTACCGAAGAAATGAAATTAGCAGCCGCTCTTGCTATCGCATCTTTAGTACCGGAAGATGAGTTAAATGAAGATAACATTATGCCGGAAGCTTTTGATCCACGCGTTGCAGATGTTGTAAGTGCTGCCGTAAAAGCACATATTGCTGATTAATCATGGAAAAATGGGGCGATAAACCGTACCACTCTCTGGATTACGAGAACAAAAAACGTTTTGGTGAAAAAGTATATAAAATTTCTCTGGCTGGTGGAACCACCTGCCCAAACCGCGATGGCACACTTGGTACAAGAGGCTGTTGTTTTTGCAGTGGCAGCGGTTCCGGTGATTTTGCCGCCACCAAAGGAAGCATTACCGAACAGATCGAAGAAGCCATTGCCCGTGTTTCCCGTTACAAAAACGCAGGGCATCATTTTACCGCTTACTTCCAATCTTTCACCGCTACATACGCATCGGTTGAAACTTTGCGGGCGGCTTGGGAAGAAGCAATGACACATGAATCCGTTGTCACGCTTGCAATTGCAACGAGACCGGACTGTTTAGGAGACAATGTTCTCTCGCTGTTAGCCGACTGCTGTAGAAAAATGCCAGTGACCGTTGAACTCGGTTTACAAACCATTCATCCGGACACCATCCGCTACATCCGGCGGGGTTATCCAAACTCCGTATACGAAACAGCAGTAAAAAACCTGCAAAATATCGGTGTGAATGTTGTAACTCACGTGATTGCCGGTCTGCCCGGTGAAACAAAAGAAAACTTTCTCGATACGGTAAGATATGTTGCTGATATAGGAAGTGACGGTATTAAACTCCAGCTTTTGCATGTACTGAAAGGAACCGACTTAGCGTTGGATTATGAAAATAAAATGTTCCGGACACTGACTCCGGATGAGTATTTAGACTACATTGCCGAAGCACTTTCGATTCTTCCACCGGATATGGTGATACACCGTGTGACCGGTGACGGACCAAAGGACTTATTAATTGCTCCTCTGTGGAGTGCCAACAAGCGAATGGTTCTAAACTCCCTTCAAAAAAAAATGAAGCAGGAACATATTTTTCAGGGAAAATTCTATCACGGGAAATAAGGAGGGATTTGCTATGCCAAATGGCTCAATTACCATTTATAAACTAATTATTTTATATACACTAAGTAAAGTAGATTCTCCACTGCCGCCCGGCGTGATTTCCGATTACATCACAGACCGCGGCTACACAAATTATTTTAATTTACAAAATGCCTTTGGGGAATTGTTAGAAGCGGATTTAATCAAAGAGGACAGCACCTATCATTTAACGTACTACACGCTGACCGAAGCGGGTGCCGAAACATTAGAGTTGTTTGGCGCTCCTTTATCAAGAGAAATCCGGGATGAAATCAATCATTACTTAGAAGAACACAAATTTGAAATCATTGATGATACATCTTTAGTGAGTGACTACCATGCGACAAACGATGGCACCTATCTCGCCACCTGTACACTGCGCGACGGCAATCATGTTCTCATGCAGCTGTCTTTGGACGTTGCCACGGAAACAGATGCTATCAAAGTATGCGAAAACTGGCAGTCGAAAAGTGATATCCTCTATCAGACTGCCATGCAAAATCTTCTTTCTTAACTTGTATGAGGGAGTGCCGCATCAACCAACGCCGGTGCTCCCCATTTCTAAATATTTCAAATAAGCACCATATGTCATCGTAACCGCATTATCGCCGGTTCCAACTGCCACCGTAACTTTTTCAAAATCTGAAGCCGTCGCTTTTACTGCAGTCGTATCAGTCGATTGAGACGTTGTTTTCTTCTCTTCTACACCAGTAGAAGCACCACTTCCCTCATATGCATCGGAAGTAGTCGAAACCTTGCGGTTCGGAACAGTAACGCCTTCCTGCATAAATTTCTTTATCTTTTTCACGTAATTTGTCGTCTCTTTATACGGTGGCACACCGCCGTACTTTTTCACCGCACCGCTGCCGGCGTTATATGCCGCTGCCGCCAATGTGTAATCACCGTTAAATTTCTTCAAATGCGCTTTCAGAAGTTTTGCCGCTCCCATAATATTCTGCTCGGCATCAAACGGATCTTTGATTCCTAACCCCTTCTGTTCTTCCGGCATCACCTGCATAATTCCCTGTGCTCCGGCAGAGGAAACACACTTTGTGTTAAAATCTGATTCTGCCTTTGCCACGGCAACTAAGAAATCATAGGAAATATCATATTTTTCTGCCGCCCGCTCAAAGATACCTTTTAACGTCGTGCTTCCTGTACTCTCGGAAGTATCATTCGACGTTTTGTTTGTCTTTGATGCTGACGATGTTTTTTCTGTCGTCTTTGCTGTCGTCTTTTTCAGCGACGCACTTTCTGTGTTTTCCTCAGAAGCCGCAGCATATAATGCATTTTCCTTTTCTAACACTTTCTGAAACGGAGTAATGGATGTCTTTGTATGTGAAGCGGACAGCGATACACTTGCTGCCTGATTGGTTCGATTTGTAATATCCTGAACATACATCGCCGACATCTTATTTCTCCTTTCACAAAAATCTCCAAACTTAATTTTATTATACCGAAAACTGTTTTAAAAAGCAAGACAATCCTAGCGGTATTTTTCCAAAAATTCATCCATCTTCTTCATAGATTCTGTAAGAACGGACACCTCCGGCAGATAGACAATACGGAAATGATCCGGATTTGCCCAGTTAAATCCGCCGCCATGTACCAAAAGCACATGTTTTTCACGCAGAAAGTCTAACACAAACTGCTCATCATTTTGAATTCCAAAACGCTTTGCATCAATGCGTGGGAAGATATAAAAGGCCGCTTCCGGATGAACAACAGACAAACCATCCACACCATCAATCGCCTCACAGATGCATTTTCGCTGCTCATACAATCTGCCGCCCGGTAATAAAAGCGGGTCAACATCCGGTCTGTTTTTCAGTGCCGGTGCCACCACGTGCTGCGCTAACACATTGGCACACAAACGCATGGACGAAAGCATGTTAATTCCTTCTATGTAGCCTTTGCCCTTTGACAAGTCTCCGCTAAGCACCATCCAGCCGCTGCGAAATCCCGCTATGCGGTCTGATTTGGAAAGTCCGTTAAACGTTACTACAAACAAATCCGGTGCCAAAGATGCAATCGATGTATGCGTTTTGCCATCAAAAACAAGTCTGTCATAAATCTCATCCGCAAATAAAATCAATTCATGGCGTCTTGCCAGCTCCACAATCTGCTCTAACACTTCTTTTGGATACAAAGCACCTGTCGGATTATTCGGGTTAATAATAACAATTCCCTTTGTTCTGGAATTGATTTTTTTCTCCATATCCGCAAAATCCATGCGGTAAACACCGTTTTCGTCCTGTACCAGAGGAGAGGAAACGATGTCCATATCATTGTTTTTGAGTACACCGGTAAATCCGACATAGGTGGGAGAATGAACCAGGATCGGGTCACCGGGCTTCGTCAAGGTGTGCAGCACAGCAGCTACGCCGCCGAGTACGCCGTTTTCATAGCCGATATGTTCTTTTTTCAGGCCAGTCACGCCGAAACGCTCCTTCTGCCATTTGAAAATCGCATTGAAATAGCGATCCGGATCGCCGTAATAACCGAACAGGGGGTGGTTCAAACGTTCCTGCATTGCCTCTACAACCGATGGGGCAGTGGCAAAATCCATATCCGCAATCCACATGGGCAGAGGGGTAAAATTGGGATCGGTTTTGCGGGGCGTCATGGGATTGACATCCCATTTGATGGCGTTATGACCAGCGCGTTCCCAAACTTTGTCGAAATTATACTTTCCCATTTGTATTGACACAACCTTTCTAAGAATAAAAATACTTTTTTAAATAAACTAGACTAAATTTTATCAGATTTTATATCTGTTGTAAAGGAAAGGTTGTTCGAATTGACAAAAACATGAATTAAACCAATTTGTATTAGTACAGTTTTCCTAAAAAAACAAAAAATTATCGATGATTGGTCGAAAAAATATCCTTGGTCGGGAATTGTTCAAACTATCTAAACCAATGGGCTTTCCAAGAGGAAGAATCGGCCTTTTTCCTGATTTTTGAAGCGGCACTTGACAAGGAGGCCGTCTGTTTGATATACTCGGCACAAAGTTGATAGAGGCGCAGTGATAAGAGTACCCGGCGGAGAAGACGTTCCGCGATGTCGGGGAAAGGGTTAACTGCCGAAGCAGGCATTCCAGGTATGGGTGTCTGTTGGGCTCAATGTGAAAATCATTGAGACTCCTGCTTCCGGAATACCGGCGGCAGAGGCGCTATCGAATACTCCTTTCCGGATCCGAAAGGCTGTATCGATGCGGTACAGCCTTTTTTGATGGCTGTACCGTCAAAAACGCCCGTCAACTCAGGTTGATTGGGCGTTTTTGTGTCTCCTATCATCCATGAAAGGAGTTTTTGTAATGGAATCTGTATCGGTTGGACTTTGGTCGATACTGCCGCCGCTGGTTGCGATTGTGCTGGCTCTGTTGACCAAAGAAGTGATCTTTTCGCTGGCCTGCGGCATTTTTTCCGGCGCGGTTATTTATGCAGTGGCGG
>OGQN01003051.1_pt1 | contig 11271 bp, 3 predicted proteins | sample 1553231 | NCBI WGS metagenome assembly OGQN01 (sample SAMEA2579950, study PRJEB22360) | human gut metagenome | biome: human gut; feature: human-associated habitat; material: faeces | place: Denmark | collected 2008/2010 | reverse complement strand
CGTCCAGCTCCCCTCCAGGGGAGCCACCACAAGCATAAGGTAAGATACTGGCTCCCCTTAGAGGGGAGCTCCGGCGAAAGCCGGTGAGGGGTGGTTCCTCGCGCAGAGCCTGATAAATGAGATTTGTGACTGGGCTCATCCGGCGGCCAATGGGCTGGCCGCCCTACCGTACAGTTACCAACAAAAGGCCTGTAATTTATACGCTCCTCCGGGGCGTCGGGGACGCCGCCCCCTACGGCATAGCAAGGTATATTGCAATTTTTAAATTGTGTATTGTTCCCAGTATTTCGGCAGGGTGGGGTCCCCCGCCCTACTGGCCTGGCAAATATTTCACCGAACCTATGCCCACAAATACAAAAATGCCGCAGCAGACTGTTACATCTGCTGCGGCATTTCTATTTAGGGGTTAATGGGCTGGGTTACAGCTCATTGTTCCGGCTGTGGGATTACTGCCGAATGCCGGTGTTCTTATCGAAATGATAAGTGCGGCCATCGATGACTGCATCGCCCTTAGCCATGGTGCCATAGATCGGGTCGAAATAGTAACGCTTGTCAGCGCTCCAGCCCTTGATCATGTGGCCCTGTGCATCGTAACGGACCCACTTGCCGGTACCATCGGCGCGGTCAGCCCACTGGCCAGCTTCGGATTCCTGATAGACATCCTTGCTGGTGGCTTTCTTGCCCTGGTCAACGGCATCCAGCCAGTACCAAGCGTCGGAAGCCGGGTCATAGATTTCCTTGCCGCGGCCTTCCAGACCCTGGCGAACGCCCTTTTCGTACCAGAAGTCAGCGCCTTTGATGGTCAGCCACTGGCCGTCCAGAGCGATACCGGTGTACTCGTCAAATGCGCAAGGTACACCGTCAATATCGCCTGCGCCCTTAGCCATAGCGCCGGTGATCAGGTCAAAGTAGTAGGTGCCCTTATCGGTCGTCTGCCAGCCCTTGACCATGTGGCCGTTCTCATCGTAACGGACCCACTTGCCGGTGCCATCGGGCTTATCAGCCCACTGGCCGGCGGCGGATTCCTGATAAACGTCCTTGCTGACGGTCATTGCGCCGCCCTGGACAGCATCCAGCCAGTACCAAGCGTCGGAATTGGGATCATAGATCTCTTTGCCGCGGCCGGTGGTACCCTGCTTCACGCCGTTTTCGTACCAGTACTTCTTGCCGTTTTCTTCAACCCAGCCGTTCTTCTCGCCGTACTTGGCGGTGTAGTCCTTGCCGTTGAAGGTGACAGCAGCGGTGGTAACGCCGCTGGTCTGCTTTACAGTTGCATCCACGAACTGTGCGCTTGCGCAGTTCTTATCGGTGCAGGTAAAGACAGCCATTGCGGTAATGGTGGTCTTTTCAGCGGCACCATGAACGGTGCGCTCCTCGGCTTCAATAGCCTGAGGTTCTTCGCTGGGGTTGGTGGGTTCAGTGGTTTCAATCTTCTTGAATTCTGCAATGATTTCAAAGTTACAATCGCTCATGCCAACTGTATACGTACCACCATCTTTGACTTTATCCGTGATACTGGTCTGACCATGGCGAGCCAGCTCCAGTTCATAGCCCGTATTCGGCGTAACCGTTACAGCCATTTCTGCATCCTTCGGTGCACGTTTCAATTCAGATTTGCCATTAACTGTAACAGTAATCGTGCCACCTTCAGCCGGGTCTGCCGTAGTTACAATGCTGTACTCAACAGTCGTAAACTGTACGCTGACATTTACATCGCCGTCCGGCATTTTGAAAGTATAGGTATTTTCATCTACCTTTGTGGTGGAGACATCAACTTTGCCAGATGTAACCGTTACACCTGCCAGCTGAGTCAGCAAAGTATCCGTATCTATCGGGTTGATCTTCAGTGTAACAGTATCATTAGACTTCAGACCCTCAAGCTTTTCAGTTTCCTGTCCATTGACCGTAACTTTGCCGTCGCCGCCCTTGGTAACAGTTACTGTGTAAGTCTCGGTCGCAATTTCCTCAAACTCAGCGCTAACGGTAACATCAGCGGCGGGCATCTCGAAGGTGTAGGTGTTTTCCTTACCGTCTACTGCCTTAAAGTCGTTAATTTCTTTCTTCGTTCCGCCATCCGTATAAGTAGCTTTCAGGCTGCCGTCCGTGTACTTAAAGTTGGTATTCGGGGTAACGGTAACAGTAACAACATCCTTCGCAGCTGCGGTTTTCGGCTCTACGCCCACAGTGCCGTTTTCAACAGTACCCGCCACAGTAACGTTATACTTCTTAACCTCTTCAAACGCTGCGCTGACAGTTGCATCGCCAGCGGGCATTGCAAAGGTGTAAGTGTTGGCCTTTTCTGTGTCAGGAGTTGCTTTCAGGGTCTGATTGTCGCCGTAAGTAACCACCACACCGTCAGCCGTCAGGGTATAGCCATCCTTCGGGGTAGCCACAACGGTAACGCTGGTGCCCTCAGCAACCTTATCCAGGTCAGCTTCGGGGCTGGTGATCTTCAACGTATCCTTGTTAGCATCGGCCACCTTGACCGCATAGGTCTTAGCGGCTTTGGTAACACTGATGGTCACATCGCCGTCCGGCATGGTGAAGGTGTAAACCGTCTTCGCCTTTTCGGTGGTAGCCTGGGCTGCGGCTTCGTCCTGCGCTGCTTCCTGAACTTCAGTCAGAGCAACATCGGTATTGCCGTTCTTTGCGGTAACGGTAACGATATCGGTGCCTTCCTTTTCTACGGTCAGGGTAACGGTATCGTCCTTGATGTAGGTGTTGCTGGTGGTGCCCAGGGTCAGGGTAACGCCTGCAACTGCATCGGGCAGGGTAACGGTGTGGGGGGTGCTTTCGGTTGCGGTATGGCAATCAGAGCACAGGTACACATTGTTGCCAACGGACTTGGTTTCCAGCTCGTCCAGAGCCCAGGTATGGCCCTTGGGCAGTGCGCCGTCAGCGTACTTCTTTTCACCCTTGGTCAGGCCGTACTTGTTGGTGCGGGCCTGGGTGTAAGCGGGGGTATCGCACCATGCTTCAACGGAAACATCGGTGGTTGCGCCGCTGTTCAGGTCGCTGACCATGTCGGACATCGGCATGGTTTCAACCAGGTTAGCGCACCACATGAACTCTTCGTTCTTGTTCTTCTCGTCAGAGCTGCCCATGTTCTGGTTGTAACTCGGGTTGTAGTTCCAGGACTCGGTCTTGTAGCTCTTACGGTTTGCATAAGAAGTGCCGGAGGCATCGGTCTTGACTTCTGCCTTGCCGTCCACCAGTTCCTTATAGGTGTTGGACAGGTTGGTGCCGACAGAAACGACCAGCTGATCCTTGGTGGTGTTGATGCCGGTGATCACAGTCTGGCCCTGCTGGGTGGTGGTAGCAAAGCTGTAGCTGTCACGCAGGGTCAGGCCCGCCAGAGGATGGTTCTTGAAGGTGTTCAGATACTGCACACTGCTGGTATCCTGGGCGCTATCCATGATAACCATGCTCATGCCGGGAAAGTGGGTATCGGGAACCATGTTGCCGTCCTTATCCTTGGTCAGCTTAATGCCGCCATAGACGGTGTTGTATTCCTTCACTTCTTCCACTGTGCCGGTGGTCGGGTCCATACGGTAGATGGCGTTGTTGACGTTGAAGTACAGCTTGCCATCATACAGTGCGGTAGAGTGTACCAGTGCGGGGTAGATCCGCTTTGCAGCAGCGTCTGCCAGGCACTCGGTGTTCAGGTTAGAATCCGCTGCACTGCTATCGATCTTATAGATGGTGCCAGCTTTGGCCAGAACCTCGGCATTGCTGTCGTCATCATTGAAGTTGCTGCTGGTTTTCTTCAGATCGTTGTAGTACATCAGGATGATATCAAACGGGTCATCCGTCTTGGTAAAGCTGCTCATGCTGAAGCCGCCGGAGCTGCTGGAATCCTCTTTGCGGATATAGTAGTTCGCATTACGCGGACGTGCTTCCAGAGTATCGGGGCCCTGGTTCTGCATCTTCTTCATGAACTGCTGCATCTGGGAGTTGTTACCAGAGCTGCCGGAACCAGAGTTGCCGTTGTTGCCGTTCTCGGACTGCTGGCGGCGCATGTTGTTGTACAGGTTCTGGTTGGTCGTGGTATCAACGTAATAGAAGTAATTATTGTCGAAGTAGATGGGGCTGCAGATAGAGGTGAACCAGGTATCCTCGTAGCAGGTATCGGTGTAACGGGTCTCGTTCTTGTTATCCGCCTTGGTGTAAGAGTAATGCGGCTTGCCGTTGTTCATCACATAGCTGCCATCATCATTCTTATCGGGTTCCTTGTTTTTGGTGTAGGTGTAGCCATCGTACAGCGAGTCAATGTAATCATAGTACTTGCTGTAACGGCCTTCCAGACCGGAGGGAGAAACCAGGAAGTTGACATGGCGCAGGTCGCCTGCGTTCTCAACGCGGGTCTGGGCCATGCACTCGGTGTTCACGTCGTCATAGCAGACGTCAACATAGTACCAGTTCTTGTTGGCTTCGCCGGTGGTCATCGTAGCAGACTTGCTGTCGCCCTGCAGCTTGTTGACCTTGACTGCGTTGAAGTAGTGGACGTTGTTGAACATGCCGCCGCCGAACGCATTACCGGCAACACTGGTATCAGAAGTATCGCAGTAATACAGGATCTGGGCAAAGTCAACAACAGCGTTATCGCCTACTTCATCGGGGGTCTTCCAGCTGCCGTCATCATTTTTATAGATGCTCTTGTTGTCAGGCAAATTCTGGACCATGTAGTTAAATGCAGCTGCATAGCCCAGGCAGATGCAGCCATACTCAACGCCCTTAGCGCCGATCTCGCCGCCCAGCAGGGCACCGAAAGCAGTCGTCTGGATGGGGTCGTTGTTGCCGCCGCCGGTGATATCGCCCATGGAGCCCATATCGAATTCTGCAACCTGGGAGATCCAGTCGTGCAGGATCAGCAGCTTGGTGACATAGTCAGCGCTGTCACCCAGCTTGGCAACCTGTGCCAAGCCTGCATTACGGATGGCTTTCAGAGCTTCGCCATAGTTCATGACGTAAGACATGAACGCCTGCGGCAGCATGTTCAGCATGAATGCCATGGTGGTCGGCGGGACATCATCGTTCGGATCAATGCTGCACAATATCTTGATTGCGCCCATGGTGCCGGTGATGCTGCCATCCTCGCCCTGCTTCTGAACGCCCTTGGAGGTCCAGAACGGGGCAACCACGCCGAAGTACTCTGCTTCGTCCTGGTTGAACTGCGACAGCTGGAAGTAGTAGTAGTTCATCTGCGCAGTCGAGACATCGTAAGTATTGGTGACCTGGTTGCCCTGGTCGTCCACATACACGGCAGTCTTCTGGCTGTCGTACAGCAGCAGGCTGTTCTTGCCCTTGTTGTCGCCGCTCTGATAGGTGAAGTTCACCTTGCTTGCGTCAACCGGGTTGTTCTGCATATCGTACCAGTTGCCGTCCTTCATTGCGGACACCAGGGTAACGCCGGTGCCGCCGGAGGTGGTATCCAGGGTCGGGGTGCCGCCCACATTGATGTAGACGGAATTGTCATTCTGGTCTACCACAACGCTGACCGGCATGGTCATTACCGGCTGGGTTTTGATTTCTTCGCCGCAGACAGCGCACTTGAAGGTGACGCTGGTGCATTCCCAGTCAATGGTAACGGGAGCGCCGGCAGAAATTTTGCCGGTTTCGCTGTCATAGAACAGCTGGGCGTTGCTGTAGTCAGCGGCCAGCTCGCCCTCGATCTTCTTCATTTCCCAGTTGAAGGTAGCGACAAAGTTGCCATCTGCATCCTTGGACACAACATGGCTCTGGCAGGGCAGGGCGGCAATGTCGTCGGTGCGGGTGGTGGGTTCCTTGTATTCCTTCTTAACCGGGCTCTTGTCAGCGGGCACGCTGGCAGAGTAAACGGTCTTGCCGGCAGCGCCGGGCTTTGCCTCGGTGGTATCCTTGGTTACGGTGCCTTCTACCTTCTGGTAGGCATCGTCCTTTTCACAGGTATACACAGCGGTGTAAGCCCAGCCGTCATCGGTCTTGGTCCAGTAACCATCGGGGGTTTCCTTCCAGGTATGGGTGTGGCCATCCTCCGGGTTGGTGTCATTCCAGTACCATTTCGGCTCGCCATAGGTATGGCCGTCTGCAGCGGCGCTGGCAGCAAAGGTATCGGAGTTTTCAGCAACGTAAGCCTGTGCGTAGCTGTCAGCCTGCTGCGCAATCACTTCATCATCGCTGTTGGTCATGGACTCCATCGCAGAGGTCATGCCGGAGCTGCCGGTAAAGGTAACGGCGGTCACAACGCCTGCGGCGTTCGTCTCATAGCCCAGGTCGGTAACGGCGCTGGACAGATGATACGTTTTGATGGTGGCAGCCATCACCGATGCCATCTCGTCCTTGTTCAGGCCATAGGCTTCGGTGTTGATCTTGCCGGCTGCGGCGTTGGCGTACATGGCATCGGCCAGTGCATTTTCCAACGCTGCAAGGCTCATGCCCGCCTTGCTCTGTGCAGTCGCTTCCAGCTTGGCATCGTCCTGCTCCAGTTCATGCACTTCGCCTTGGGCAGCCAGCGTTTGGGCTGTCTGCTTGATCAGGTCTGCGGTGCTGGTGAACTTGGGCAGGGACTGCACAGCGCTGGCCGCGCTTGCTGCGCTAGCTGCAACAGACTGCGCTACCGAAGAATCAATCTTGGTAGTTTCGGCTGCTGCGGGAAGCGCCACGCTTTGGGCAACCATGGCTGCTGCCAGCACGGATGCACCAAAACGCTGAAGGTTTTTCTTCATAGTTTTATCCTCCCTTAAGTGTTACTATTTTCCCCTTTTGTGTGAAAAGTGGTACGGCAGATGTGCGGCACTTTGCAGGTGTTGATTGCAAAACGCCTGGTTGTGCTCCCCTCGGTCTGGCGATCCCTTGCCGGGCTGCGGCCTGCTTTTGGGGCTTTTGGCCCCGGCACAGCGGCTGACAAAACGTTGTACCGGCTGCATGCCTTGGTCCCGCAAATGATAACATTTCCTACACATCTAGGTATATACATTATATCACAGTTGCCAGAATTTGCATAGTTAATTAGAGCGGTTTCTATGTAAATTTTTGTCCTTGAATCAACTGAAACCTGTTTTTCGCACATTATTTGCGCTGCGGTGCGGTGACCCTTTGGCGGTATTTATTAACATTTTTGAATGGTTTATTCCTGATTTTATCAAATGATTAAACATTTATCCCGATAATGTTCTTTGCAATCTCTTAATACAATCACCCGGTATTGTGATCGCGCATTTTTTGCCATTTCGGTTTGGCTTGTTGTTGAGAGATTTGGCAGAGATTGGAGGAAACTTGAAGGAAAAATTGGAGGTTGAGAATTGCCCATTATAAATTGTACTGTAGAGAGCGTTCCTGACCGTTCCGAAAACTTAGGGATAGATCAACCCTTGCCCCTTAACCGCGACCTGAAATACACCTTCCCACGGTAGGGCGGTGTGAGTGCCCCCTCCTGCTCCACTTTTTCAAAGTTCCGAATGGTTTCCTCTCCCCTATCTACAATTCCTGATGTTTTCATGATGCCTTCCTTGGTCTTCCACACCCGGCCTTTGCCCCCTCCCCGTCCCATAAGTCGTACACAACAAAAAGGCCCCTGCCTTAACAGCAGGAGCCTTGAAAGCTATATCACAAGCCGAAAATTACTTCTCGATCTTGGAAACAACGCCGGAACCAACAGTGTGGCCGCCTTCGCGGATAGCGAAACGCATGCCTTCTTCCATGGCAACCGGGGTGATCAGCTCAACGTGCATATCAACGTTGTCGCCGGGCATGCACATCTCAGTGCCTTCGGGCAGGGTGATGATGCCGGTAACGTCGGTGGTACGGAAGTAGAACTGAGGACGATAGTTGTTGAAGAACGGGGTATGACGGCCGCCTTCTTCCTTCTTCAGGACGTAAACATGGCCATCGAAAGTGGTGTGGGGATGAACAGAGCCGGGAACAGCCAGAACCTGGCCACGCTCGATCTGGTCACGGTCAATACCACGCAGCAGAGCGCCGATGTTGTCGCCAGCCTGAGCGAACTCGAGGCTCTTGCGGAACATTTCCAGACCAGTGATGGTGGTGGTCAGCTTCTCTTCCTTCAGACCAACGATTTCCATCTGATCGCCGACATGAGCAGTACCACGCTCAACACGACCGGTAGCAACGGTGCCACGGCCGGAGATGGTCATAACGTCCTCAACGGGCATCAGGAACGGCTTATCAGCAGCACGGTCCGGGGTCGGGATGTAGCTGTCAACAGCGTCCATCAGCTCCCAAATGCACTTGTATTCCGGAGCATCGGGATCCTTGGAAGTGCTCTCCAGAGCCTTCAGAGCGGAACCACGGATGATCGGGGTGTTGTCGCCGTCGAAATCCTGGCTGTCCAGCAGTTCGCGAACTTCCATTTCGACCAGGTCGAGCAGCTCTTCGTCGTCAACCATATCGCACTTGTTCAGGAACACAACGATCTTGGGCACGCCAACCTGACGAGCCAGCAGGATGTGCTCACGGGTCTGCGGCATCGGGCCATCGGTTGCAGCAACAACCAGGATAGCGCCGTCCATCTGAGCAGCACCGGTGATCATGTTCTTGATGTAGTCAGCATGGCCCGGGCAGTCAACGTGGGCATAGTGACGCTTCGCGGTGTGGTACTCAACGTGAGCGGTGTTGATCGTGATACCACGAGCCTTCTCTTCAGGAGCCTTATCGATGCTGGAGTAATCCATGAAATCGGCGTCGCCCTTCAGAGCCAGAACCTTGGTGATAGCGGCAGTCAGAGTGGTCTTGCCGTGGTCAACGTGACCGATGGTACCGATGTTGACATGCTCCAAAGAGCGGTCAAATTTTTCCTTTTCAGCCATTGGAAGTATCCTCCTTTAATTCAAACAGATAAAATAGCCTGTTGTAAGGCTATCATACTAGATTTTTCAAGAAAAATCAAGTATTTTGCGCGAATTTGTGCAGAATCAGCCCTTATTGCGCTCGGTCATGATCTTATCTGCAACACTCTTGGGAACCTGCTGGTAATCAGCCGGCTCCATGGAGTACTGGCCACGGCCCTGGGTCTTGGAACGCAGGTCAGTAGCGTAACCGAACATCTCGGACAGAGGAACCATAGCGGTGACACGGGCAGTGCCATCGGTGGATTCCTGGTTCTGGATCGCGCCGCGGCGGCTGTTCAAGTCGCCAATGACGTTGCCCATATACTCGTCAGGAACAACAACGTCAACCTTCATGATGGGCTCCATAATGACGGGATCAGCCTTCTTCATAGCATCCTTGAATGCCATGGAGCCGGCGATGGAGAACGCCATTTCAGAGGAGTCAACTTCATGATAGGAGCCGTCCCACAGAGTGACCTTGACATCCACGACGGGATAGCCAGCCAGAATGCCGGACTTCATCGCGCCCTGGATACCGTTGTCAACAGCGGGGATGTATTCCTTCGGGATAGCGCCGCCAACAATACCGTTGACAAACTCATAACCCTTACCCGGGTTGGGCTCAATCTTGATCTTAACGTGACCATACTGGCCCTTACCACCGGACTGACGTGCGTACTTGGTTTCCTGGTTAGCATCCTTGCGGATGGTTTCACGGTAGGCAACCTGAGGTGCGCCAACGTTAGCTTCGACCTTAAACTCGCGGAGCAGACGGTCCACGATGATTTCCAGGTGGAGCTCGCCCATGCCGGCGATGATGGTCTGACCGGTTTCTTCATCGGTCCAGGTACGGAAAGTCGGGTCCTCTTCAGCCAGCTTAGACAGGGCAATACCCATCTTCTCGCTGCCAGCCTTGGTCTTGGGCTCGATGGCAACGCGGATAACCGGCTCGGGGAAGTTCATGGACTCGAGGATGATGGGATGCTTCTCATCGCACAGGGTATCACCAGTGGTGGTGTTCTTCAGACCAACAGCAGCGGCGATATCGCCAGCGTAGCAGATGTCGATATCCTTACGGTTGTTTGCATGCATCTGCAGGATACGGCCGATACGCTCGTCCTGATCCTTAACAGAGTTGTAAACAGTGGTGCCAGCCTCAACGGTACCAGAGTACACGCGGAAGAAGCACAGCTTACCGACATACGGGTCAGTCATAATCTTGAATGCCAGTGCAGAGAACGGCTGATCATCGGAAGAAGTGCGATCTTCTTCCTCGCCAGTCTCCGGGTTGGTGCCCTTGATGGCCGCAACGTCGGTCGGAGCAGGCATATAATCAACGATTGCATCCAACAGTTTCTGAACGCCACGGTTCTTGTAAGAAGAGCCGCAGACAACAGGAACGATCTCGTTGGAAATAGTAGCCTTACGCAGAGCAGCCTTGATTTCTCCCTTGGTCAGCTCTTCGCCTTCCAGGTACTTCATCATCAGCTCTTCGTCGGTCTCAGCAACAGCTTCGATCAGCTTGTCATGATATTCCTGAGCCTGTTCTTTCAGGTCTTCAGGAATTTCCTCAACGCGCACATCATTGCCCATATCATCATAGTAGATATCAGCTTTCATGTCGATCAGATCGATGATGCCGCGGAAAGTGTCTTCCTGGCCGACAGGCAGCTGGATAGGCACACCGTTGGCATGCAGACGATCATGCATCATCTGTACGCAGCGGAAGAAGTCAGCACCCATGGTATCCATCTTGTTGACGTAAACCATGCGGGGAACCTTGTACTCGTCAGCCTGGCGCCAAACGGTTTCAGACTGAGGCTCAACGCCACCCTTTGCGGCCAGAACGGTAACAGAACCGTCCAGAACACGCAGAGAACGCTGAACTTCAACAGTAAAGTCAACGTGGCCCGGGGTGTCGATGATGTTGATACGATGACGGTTCTTTTTGAACAGAGCCGGATCGTGCTGGGTCTCGGTGTGGCTCCAGTAGCAGGTGGTTGCAGCGGAAGTGATGGTGATACCACGTTCCTGTTCCTGCTCCATCCAGTCCATCGTGGCAGCGCCGTCATGAACTTCGCCGATCTTATGGTTAATACCGGTGTAGTACAGAATGCGCTCGGTGGTGGTGGTCTTGCCTGCGTCGATGTGGGCCATGATACCGATATTTCGGGTCATTTGCAGGGATACGTCTCTCGGCGTTGCCATGGCTTAAACCTCCTCAGTAAGCAGATCAATAACGGTAATGCGCGAAAGCCTTGTTGGCTTCTGCCATCTTGTGGGTATCTTCGCGCTTCTTGACAGCGCCGCCAACGTTGTTGGTAGCGTCGATGATCTCGGCGGCCAGGCGAGCGGACATGGTCTTTTCACCACGGCTGCGGCTGTACAGAGTCAGCCAGCGCAGGCCGAGGGTCTCGCGGCGGGCGGGGCTGACCTCCAGGGGAAC
>OGQN01003046.1_pt1 | contig 11283 bp, 6 predicted proteins | sample 1553231 | NCBI WGS metagenome assembly OGQN01 (sample SAMEA2579950, study PRJEB22360) | human gut metagenome | biome: human gut; feature: human-associated habitat; material: faeces | place: Denmark | collected 2008/2010 | reverse complement strand
CTTGTGGCGTTTCGCAAACGCCTATATACATAAGAACCTAAAGAGGAGAAAAACATTGGGGTCAGACCCCATAATATGGAATATACCTAACATAAGAGGACGAAAATCGAAATTAAAAGAATTAATTAAGATACCTTTTATTTGTAAATGGTATTACGATTTTTACTATTTACTGAGAAAGAAATTAAAGACCAGATAATATAGCTATAATCTAAGATTTATGTACCATGTTTGGTGTATATGTAACTTATTAATTGTTCGATGAAATAAGTAAAAATAAGGCTTTTTATTGAACATGCACTAAAAAGAAAAGAGAGAATAGGAAGTTAGATTGTGACAAAATCTCCTGAACAAAAAGCCATAGAAAAACAAATGAGAGCACAGGAAAAAGCAGAACGTGCAGCTCAAATCAGGGAACGCGCCTCTGGAATAGTGGCAGGTGCTCATCAAGAAAATGGGTTTAGAATATTGGATTTTGAATCCGAAACAATGCTTGCTGAAATACTAAGACAGTATGATGGAAATGAAAATAATACTATGAGTTTTGAATTAGATAATATTTCAAGAAGTTTGAGAGACAATGCCCTGGTATTATATGAAGCACTTCGAATGTATGGGATGTTGGCTTCTGTTATTCCGTATGGGAATAGTGCGATAATGACTGTCACAGAAAGTGCGAAGAACTATTTTGAAAATAAGGACAAGGTTACGAACGGAGGAAATCGGATGGAAAAACAAGTGAAAATTTTTATTAGTCACTCATCGGATGATGTAAAATATGTACGAAGAATAGTAGAATTTTTAGAGGATTTAAATGTTCCTGAAGATGGTATTTCATCTATACCTGAGTATGGTATTCCTGGCGGAGAGAAGATTTTTGATTTTCTACGTGGTCAGTTTGATACATATGATTTACATGTAATATTTGTTCTCTCTAAAAATTACTACAATAGTATTGCAAGTTTAAATGAAATGGGTGCAGCGTGGGTTGGAAGAAATGAATATACAGTATTGCTATTACCCCATTTTCCATATTCTGAAATAAAGGGGGTTCTTGATCCAAGAGAGATAGCAACAAAAATTGATGATGAGTCTACAATTAATATTCGTCTCTCGGAGTTGAGAGATAAGATTCTTTCGGAATTTGCTTTAAACAAAATAAATGAAAACAAATGGGAAAGAGTTCGTAATTCATTTATTGCAGATATGCTTGAAATAAATTTGGAAGCAAAAGTTTCTAAAATAGAATTTTCACAATTGTCATCAGACGTCGAAGATATGATTTTAAAACTTTCAGAAGATCGAGATGGTCGCGTAATGATAAGAAACAGTATAATAGGAACAACTATTTCTATAGGTAGTTATTTATTTGATAGCGATGCACCTCGAAAAGTTGCTCATTGGGAAGAGATTATTCGTGAATTGGTGAGGTTGCAATATATAGAATTGGTAAGTAGTCAGAAAGGAACTAAAATTTATAAAATTTCTCAAAAAGGGTATGAATACGCCGATTCTTTAAAAATTGGAAAGCGTTAAATCTGGATCAGTTTTAAATGTAAATCAACAGGCATTTTGTGCAGTCCGGCAGATTTCCTGCCGGATTATCTGTTTCATTCACAATGTTACATATGAGCTGAGTGCTTCAAGTGAGATGAAACTTTTTCTGTAAAATAACGAACACTGCGGGTCGAGTAGACGCACCCCTTGCGGTCGTACGCCCCTCACAGAATCCGGACTTGCGGCTTTCCCGCATCCGGCTCTTTGCGAAACGAATCGTTCACATTTATCAATTATATACACTGACATATATTCGGGGTCTTACCAGTGGATAGCTGTTATCTATCATATTCAGAAATTCTACCCAGTTGTAGCTTTTCTTTTGACTCCTCCGATTTAGACAGTAGAATAAACTTTTCATTACGTGGTATCGAAATGCTGTTATTCTTTCTGTATTGTCTGTGATTCCATAGTAATGGTAATAACCAGTCAGTATCTGATTGAGTTTAGCAGTAATCTCTTTCAGTTTCCATGTTTTCATGTGTCCCATCAGTTGATTTATTTCTCTACATTTCTTCGCAAACTTCTTCTTACTGGTTTTCCTCTTCACTCTGAATCTACCATTCTTGCTTTTGGAACAGTAGTGTGTAAAACCTAGGAAAGTAAAGGTACCTGGCTTCGTTCCACTTTTACTGCATCTTTCCTTTGCGTATCGTCCGAACTCTATCAGCCTGCTCTTTTCTTCTTCAAGGCTTAATCCAAAGTGTCCCATTCTATGTTTTAAGTGTTCATAGAACCATACTGCATCTGATTTGTATTGGAATGTCACCACAAAGTAGGTAGACCCAAGGAACCTCCCCTTGAGTCCCCATCAGAACCGTACGTGAGCCTCTCGACTCATACGGCTCCCTCTCCAACAGATGGTAATATTCCAAATTTCCAGTGTGCAAACAAGTTTCTGTCTCTTCTGGCTACTGCACCAAGCCAGTGCTCGGCTCTGCTTCTCGTGTTTTTCTTTTTATAACTTCGTCGTACCCATTTAATCAGACATTGATTGATATAACGCAACACCTCATAAAATTCTGACTTATAATAGTGTGTGTAGTAGTTAATCCATCCTTGCACTACTTTGTTTATCATGTTCCCAATATCTTTTAATGAGAGATCCGCCTTTAACTGTATCTTCCATTCTCTGATCTTCTGTTTCATAGCAGTTTTGGCTTTTTCACTGACCGCAGGCGTAAAGCCTACAAAGAACTTTCCTTCTTTATTCTTATTTAGCCTTGGTCTGAACGTATATCCCAGAAAAGTGAATTGGGTACAACTATAGTTTTGTGGCCTTCGGTTATCCTTGCAGTAGACAATACGTGTCTTTTCTTTATTCAGTTCCAATCCAAACTGCTGAAAACGTTCTTCCAGTTTCTGCTTTATAAATGCAGCCTGCTTGTACGATTGGCAGTGCAGTACTCCATCATCAGCATATCTTTCCCACCAGATGTTCGGATATGCTTTTGTCATAAAGTCATCAAATACATAGTGAAGAAATAGATTTGCAAGCACAGGACTGATAACTCCACCCTGAGGTGTTCCTGACCTGCGTTCAGCAACCGAGCCATCACTCATGATGAACGGCACTGTAAGCCAACGTTTTATATAAAGTATCAGCCATTTTATTTGCGTATGTTTCTCAACCATGTACATCAGATATCCATGTTTGATGTTATCAAAGAGCCCTTTGATATCTAATTCCAATACCCAGTCTCTTTTAAAACATCTTTCCCTTGCTTGTCCTACTGCCTGAATTGCAGATTTGTTCGGACGGTATCCATATGAGTCATTGTAAAACATTGGTTCAACCAGCGGTTCAAAGTACATCTTCGCAACCATTTGTGCGATTCTGTCTTCTACTGTTGGAATTCCCAAAATTCTGATTCCACCATTTTTCTTGGGTATTGCTACTGCCCTTACAGGCTTCGGGAAATAACTTCCTGATGCCATCCGGTTCCATAGTTTATACAGGTTGTTATTAAGATGCTCCTCAAACTCTTTTATGGTTTGTTCATCTGCCCCGTAACTTCCTGCGTTTTCCTTTACCGCCTGAAAAGCTGCAATTACAGCCTTCTTTGAAATATCAAACTGTTTTGCTTCGCTCATAAGCTCCTCCTTATTCCTAAGTTGACTTATTTACTCTGCTTGGATACTGTGGCTTCTTCGCTCTGTTTTCTTTTCAGAAACCCTCTTCACTACTACAAGCCACTCTGCCCCTATGACTGTATCAGTACTCTGTACCTTGCGGTTCGTCCACTTGGCACTCTCCCTTAACACCAGCCCGTAGGTTCCCACGTTCCATATGAATGCCTGAACAGTGTTCATGCCACCTTTACGCCGTCCACCGCATAACCAGTAAATAGGCTCCCGTTATGCTTATCCCAGGTTAACGACTGACCCCCTGGTTTTGATGGAGTCTCTACGCTTTCGACGTTTTCGTAAGTGGTTCACAGCTTCGTTCATCTCCACTGTCCACACCTGACTGTTTTGTACAGCCTTTTCTCTGACGCTCAGTACCATAGCTTTTGACTACAGCACCTCAGAGTGATTTGAAACCTCCACCTATATAGCGGTTCCGATGGGCCTGCCATCATCATTCACACAGCATGGCTATACTTGTTTGACATCATGTCACAAGTTTCCGCCTTCGTGGCGCACAATCATCAGCATAGACCACCAGACCTGCATATCCCTTTAACATCGGCGTTACCACCTCTCTGAACCACCATATCAGCACATAGTGCATATAGATACAGGAAATTATCGGAGAGCAGACGGAACCTTGTCCACTTCCTTCCTCTGTTGCTTCAAATTCATAGTTATTCATAATTCCTGCTTTCAGCATTCGTCTGACAAGGCGGATGATATTCGGGTCTTTAATCCTTGATTCTATAAAACGCACAATCCATTCATGGTCAAGATGCTGGAAGAATCCTTTTATATCCGCATCCAGAACATAATTCGTCGGTTTCCTTTCCAGCATTATGTTTAGTTTGCGGATTGCTTTATGGCAGCCCCTGTTGGGTCTGAATCCCATCATCTCATCATAAAACATTGGCTCGAATACTGCTTCCAGTATCCTGCGCAGTGCTTCCTGTACCAGCTTGTCTTCATAACAGTAGATACTAAGTGGCCGCATCTTCCCATTGTCCTTTGGTATTTCTACCAGTCTTGCTGGTTTAGGCTTATAGGATTTCTTCTTCAGACTTTCTATAAGGGCTTCTAGATTTTCTTCCAGATTTCTTCCGTATTCTTCTTTGGTAACTCCATCTATTCCTACGGCTTTCGTTCCATCCATCTGGACATGACAGTTCTCAAGCATCTCCTTATTGATAAGATGCCCCAGTGATGTAAAGACCATATCTGGGTTTTCTTTTGATAATTGTGATATTCTCGCCAATTTCGTTTCCATTAGTTCCCCTATCTCTGTGTATAGCTAATGTTTCCTCTTTGATATAGTTTCGCAGGCCAGAACTGCGAGGCACAGTTCTCTCTCGACTTCCCTCCAGTATTTATTTTGTTCATACCTTCACCGGTACTGTTCGGGCCTCCGACTACCTGCACTTCGTTTGTCTTTCTTCTTTTGGTTGGCGGACATACTTTTCATTTACACACTCTGAAAAGAAAATGCAGGTCCTCTCCAGTTGACATATAGTCCCTGTCTGACATGAATAGTTTCAACAACACCGCAGAGGCATGCAAAATCTCACCATAACGATAAGTGCATATATTGTCTTCCACCCAGACCACGGTGTCGACCCTCTGATACTTTGGGATTTCGGTGCTCCATAGCTATCCCTGCTATCTTGCTGTCTACGCTTAGCCTGCACGTTACCGTAACAGACTCAAGACTCGCTTCAAATGCTGTGGTTAACAGCTTATTTGATGGGACCACCCACCGGACTATATACCCTTTGCTGAACGCACGGTCAGACCCTCAGTATACTCCTACTTAGTTTCTTTTGGGTATATACCGGTATGATCACACTATTTTTTTGTTATTTGGAATAAAGATTTTAAAATAGGCCATATAAAAGGTTCACTACTCATATATTCTACCAATATCAGAAGCGAAAGCAAAATACCACCCCAAATTATGAGATATATTCGCACAGATCTATCAATCGTTCGTTTCATTTCTGTTTTTATGTCATCATTCTGAAAACACTCTCTTATATCATCTTCTGTTAGTATTTCTCGGTAAGAATCTTTTAGCTTGTCATAACTACTATATACTTTTTGTAGTTCATATTTTGACTGTTGATAGCTAATAAAAAGATAACCAAAAGAGGCTATCAAAACAATTTCTGAAAGAATTGTGATGTCTTTTGTAAAAATATTGTCCAAAGGCTGATCAGATACGATGTTCGCAAGTATTACAGAAAACAGGAATCCCAAAATAGCCAAAAGATTTGTCTTGAACTTATCTAACATCTCCGTTGCATATTCTCCAGTTCTCGATACAATATCCGTAATAAATTCTGCAACTTTATTTTTTAATTCCAAATATTGAGTTACATTATCTCTCAAATAAAGATTGTAATTCGTTTGAATGGATGCCATTACTCCATCACTGATATTTAACAAAGATTCATATTTACAATGGAGACATATAATATTCCTAGCTATAATCACTTTATCAACAATACTGCCGCCTGAATAAATCCAATTGTAGATTTTATAAAGATTATTATTTCCCTGTATATTTTCAAGAGTATCATGATATTCCATTGAACGCTGCCCCATTATCTGAAGTTTCAGTTTACCATCCTGTATGAATGAGTTTGAAGCCAGTAAACAAGCAGACAAAATTGTTTCCATTTTCAGGAATAAGTCTTTGAGCGGGTTTCCTTCGTATCCAATTTCTATTTTAAAATCATCTGGAAGTAATTCATAATTGTCCTGATTATAAAAATATGCATTTTCTCTGCATTCCAGTAATCTGTTTGTTCTATCAAAGTCCAAATCCAGTGGTCTGCTTCCTGCCGTCAGAAAGAACATTGTTTTTGTATAAAACATATCTCTACTGTCAAATAATTCAAAGGTTATACTCCGACCAGCTTTTTTCATAAAATTCGAAAATGCTGTTAAAACTTTGTCTATTGGTAATGAACTAATATCTTCAGCAAATTTTTCAAAGCAGTATACAGATAAATATCCATTTACTATTTTTTTGTCTATTGTAAGGCTAACCTCAACTGTTTCATCACTTTCAAGACCTTTAAGAAATTCTGCATACTCTTCCTCTACATTTTCTTTTAAATCAAAGGATTCTCCCCCCTCTGAAACTAGATAAATTTTTATTTTGTCTCTATTAGAAATATCCCAAATCGTATTCATCCATTCTGAATATTGTACCGGAAGTTCTTTGCTGAAACTGAACTCTGCCTCATATGTATATCTCCGTTCTTCTTCCTTTCTCAGCTCTGTAATTTGATTTCGGATTCTTTCCAACATAAGAAACTACTCCTCTCTATTGTCTTCATTATTGCGTGCAAATGTCTGAAAAGTGCGGTCATCGCTTAACCTTATTTTAAGATATTTTTTTCCATACGCATCTTCATATGCACTGATATCATTTTCATTTCCTATATCTGAGATTTTTAACATAATTCCTGTATTTATTTTATAAGTTCTTATTGCTTTTTTCTTTATGGCGTCTGGTATTGCCTGAAATTGTCTGTCAAATCCTTTTTCTTCTGGAAGTCTATTTAGTCTTTCATGTAATTCTCGTTTTTGCTCGCCTGTCATATCATTAGGCATATAACCCGTAAATATTTTTTCAATCATATTATCATAATCGAACATCTCCCGATTTGCATTGTTCATATATGCGTACATGGCATTTTGGATAACTCTATTATCATAAGGCGCTGTTTTCTTCAATTTTCTGTTTAAACACTTTTCAACAGAATCATATGTTTTGTACGTATTTACCCTGTCATTCTGACATTCCACCAACTCTAGGAAATCGAACCACCAATATTTTGCAACCGTATTCGAATATATTTTTGCCTGAAACTGATCTGCATTCAGATTATTCAAATCAAACATGCATGTTTTCCAGATTTTCTTTGTATCTTTTGAGAATCCAAATCTTTCACTGTAGTCCCTTTCATCAAAGAAACCTGTATGCTCAATTTTAGCAAGAATACACTTTCTGTTTCCATTATCCTCAAACAATGCAAAAATCAAACTTCCCTTCTGTACACTGATGTTCATATGCCCAATCCGAGCCTGAGCTTCCCGTTCATTTCTGACAAGTCTTTCTGCAATTGAATCTATCTTTTCTTCAATCGCATCTGGAGTTTCCAGATTTCCTGCAATCTCAAGAATTCCCGCAATAACTTCGGTTCTTGTTGACTGTGTATGATATTCCCTGATGGAAACATTGTTGCTCACATGAACAATCAATTGTTCAATATAATCTTTAAACTTTGGCATCATATTCACATTTCTTCTTTGAACACTGTTGTTTTCATAATCAATCACTCTGACTGCCTGTGCAATTATTTCCATCATAACTCTCCTTCATTTTATCTTTTGTTTATAAAACCTTTGTTGGAATTATCTATTTCACTCTAATTCTTTTCCATTCCAAGTAATCCAGATTCTGATAATACAAATATTTATAATTCAGAATCATTAGTCATGTTTATATCAAGTTCTCACAACATATCAATATCGTCACTGTAAATACATTTTCCACCTTTATCAATTTTGTATATCACCTCTTTTTCCCATACGGATTAATGTTACCTCTTCATGTTCTATATGTGAATATCCATCCACGTTTTTCTACGCTCTGTCTTCCATTATAACAATCTCCATATTAGACCGCAACAATTTTTCTATATTTGTATGTACTATTTCACATATATAAATAAATGCTTATTTAAGCTAATCCTTTCTTCCACCCCATTATCAAACCTATACACCATCCTCCTCCGATCAAACACCGGATTCGCATCATGTATAACACTATGATGATTCGGGCATACAATCATCTGGTTATTCGCATCATTATTCAAACTATTAACAAAATAATCAATGTGATGTGCCTCTGCGATATGTGAACCATATTTTTCTCCAATCACCTGCCCGCATATCTGGCATCGGTATCCGTACAACAGCTTCAAATTTTCTCCAATTTTTCTGTTCAGTTTACGAATCTTAACAATCTGTAACTTCTTTTCTATTCCACTGCTTTTATCTTCCATCTCATATTCTATTTCATTCTCCACAGTCCGCTCTCGCATTCCTTGAATTGCCTTTTTCATAACCTGAAAATCATCCTGTGCTATTGGCTCCAGAAGAAAAGTATCTTCATATTCTGTGGTATAAATAGCAAGATATTCCTTTAGTCCATCTGGCATTTTTATATAACTTCTGTCTTTTGGATCTCTGTTTTCACGAATCATCTTTATGTAACTCATGCTTTTGAAAAAGTATTGCTGAAGTGCCTGTGACAGCTCACCATTTCTTGGATATCTGATCTGATAGGCATCCTTCTTTCTCTTTTCTACTGAGTTATTCATATTAACGATTTTCGCATCATACGTTTTTCCATTCATAAAAAAATGAATGATTTTAGATTGTCCACGCTGTAAAAAATTCTCCATATTTCGGAGAAAAATCACCTGATTATCTAACGGCAATGTAAAGCCTTCCATCAATGTAGACCAGTCTATTTCTTTTTTATACACATAATTTTCTGATTCCATACGCATCTTCTCCATCACTATAAAAGTGCTTTTATCTGCTCTTTATACCGTCTCCGATAATAGTCCATCGCCCTATACTCAATAACATCCTTCATTTGTTCCGCCAGCACCGGCTCCTTCACAATTTCTTCCATTTCATCCCTCAATGCCAACGCCGCGCCATCCTTTTTCACAAAGAATTCTTCCCCAGATTTTAACAGAAAGCGTACCGGCATTTTCATTATCTTTTGGATATGGTTCTTATCCGAAATCTTGCGATATTCCTCATATGTAATCTCTTTCTCCAAATCCTTCCAGTTTGTTCCTGTAGAGAAGAATTTTTTCCAGCTTGCCAGAAGTTCCACCTCTGACACTTCCATTCTCACATTCCCATGGTTATAAAAAGCCATCAGTACCGGCATTTTATACACCTTGCTCATGTTGGTGTTTTCCAGCAGATTTATAAAATCTTTTCCCATTCCCTGGCTGAATTTTTTCTGCTCATCTGTGAGTTCATCCAATTCTTCCAGATAATTCAAATACTTTTTAAACGGATTCTCATTCGAATGTGTGACCGCCATCTGATACACATCATCATCCATATAAGTAAACAAATCCATTCTGGTTGGTTGTTTGCCAAGCAATTCTTTGATCCGGAAATACTCGTTTCTGATTTGTTCTTTGATTGTCAGTTGTTTCTTGTCCATTTCTGCAAACAGATCAATCAATCTCATATCAAAATCAACGAAGCATTCATCTGGATAATCTGCCTTATCTGCCGGATAATATGTTTCTTTTCCTGTTTTATTTTTCCCTATCAGCAAATACCTGACTCTTCCCGCTTTTTCATAATTGCCGATAAAGTCCAGGACATTGAGATATTCTTTTCCCTTACTTCTGCGCAATCCCCTTCCAAGCTGCTGCAGAAAGACAACCGGAGATTCTGTCGGACGCAGGAACATTACCATATCGACTGATGGAATATCTACACCTTCGTTGAACATATCCACTGAAAAGATAACTTTGATTTCTCCATTTTTCAGTTTCTCAATCGCTTCTGCTCTGTCCATGGAAAACTCTCCATCTGCATTACTATAAACTGCTGCCGACGGAATTCCTCTTTTACCGAATTCTTTTGCCATTTCTTCTGCATGTTTTCTGGAACAGCAGAATCCTAATGCCTGACTAGAGCCATATTTGCAGTAATATTTGTAAATCAACTCATGCCTGTAAGCATTCCCGATATAAGTTCTGTTCAGTTCTTCTTCTGCATATTTTCCCTTAACTATATGTAGCTTTGTGTAGTCAGTCTCATCATAAATTCCATAGTAATGAAACGGAACCAGCATTCCCTTATTGATTCCATCTTTCAGTGAAATCTCATACGGCACATTATAATCGCAGATTTCATATATATTTTTGCCGTCCATTCTCTCAGGCGTTGCCGTCAGTCCAAGGAGAAACTGCGGTCTGAAATATTCTACAATTCTTCGATATTGGTCATTGACTGCATGATGAAATTCATCAATCACCACGTAATTGAAGTAATCTGGAGCGAAATATTTTTCATTTAAATATTCCGGTTTTCCAAGGCTTGCTACCGAGGCAAATATAAGCGGTTTATCTGTGCACTTCTCAGCTCCCATAAAAAATCCATAGTCTTTGGAATTCCTTACATTCTGAAAAGAAACTGCTGCCTGTTTCAGAATCTCTTCCCTATGTGCAACAAACAACACTTTCTCATATTTTTTTGAATCAAAAGCAGCCAGAAATGTTTTCCCGATGCCCGTTGCAGCCTGAATGAGTGCTTTCTGTGCTCCTTCTGCTCTTGTATCTTCCAATGCACAAAGAGCTTCAATCTGTGCGCCTCTTGGCTCATACATTCGTTTTATTTTTGTGTTTTCTGCTTCCTGTTCAAAGTCATATTTATCAAGGTCTTTTGCCACTGCAGGACGGTGCCAGTTCTGGGAATATCGTTTTAATTCTTTATCATCAATTATGATGGAATGGTTCTCAAATAAGTCTTCAAATGTAT
>OGQN01003034.1_pt1 | contig 11345 bp, 7 predicted proteins | sample 1553231 | NCBI WGS metagenome assembly OGQN01 (sample SAMEA2579950, study PRJEB22360) | human gut metagenome | biome: human gut; feature: human-associated habitat; material: faeces | place: Denmark | collected 2008/2010 | reverse complement strand
TCCTCCATGCTGTCCACATCCTATTACGGAAATCTTCCCAAATCTATCCTTTTCGCAAAGACAGACGAGGAAAAAGAGAGACACTATCCGGAAATCCTGCACACCTCCGATGGAAAATACACAAATGCCATGTTCACCATGCTTCGCACCCTTCTGGCTGTCTATAAGAAGGTAAAGCCGGAATACGTGGCATTTACCTTTGACATGACAAGAGATACTTTCCGCCGCACCCAGCTTGGCGCCGATTTTTACAAAGCCGTCGATGAAACAAACCAAATAGAAAGGGTCCCCCCCAGCCATTAAAAGAACAGTTTATCCAGATGGAAGAGCTTCTGAAAGCAATCGGCTGTCCGGTATTTATGAGCCAGGACTATGAGGCTGACGATTATGCGGCATCTCTTGTGGAGAAATTCCAGGGCCCGGATCTGCAGACTTATGTGCTTACCAAGGATCACGATTATTTTCAGCTGGTAAGCGAATATACCCGCATGTGGCGTGTTGTTACGAAGGATAAGCTGGAGAATTTAAAGGATGCATATGGCCTGTTTGGAAAAGAGGCTTACGAGGAACTCCCTTCTAATGTATTTGAATATACACCGGAAATTGTCTGTTCTGAGGAAGGGGTATATCCGGAACAGATTCCTGTGCTTCTGGCGATCACTGGAGATCCAGGCGATGGAATTCCAGGCTGTAAGGGCGTTTCCTCAGCAGCAGCGCCGCTTGTAGCAGAATATAAAACCCTGGACGCGATCTATGAAGCAATTGAGGACTGCGAAGACGTGGCAAAGAAAGAAAAGGAACTGAATACTTTCTGGAAAGAAAACCTTGGAATAGGCAGAAGCCCTCTGAAAGCACTGAAAACAAATAAAGAGATGGTATACTTAAGCGAACAGCTGGCAACTATGAAACATGACATTGAGATAAAAGAAAGCCTGGAAGATATGCGGCTTCATATTAATGCAGAAGAACTGATCAGACAGTTAAAGCGCTACGAAATGAACAGTATTTTGACGGAATATGAAAAAACACTAAAATTGTCAAAATATAAAGAAAACACTTAATTGTCAGAAAAAAGAGAAAATATCAGAAAAAATACAAATGGGTGTGGGTAATGTGTGCTTATTTGCACAAAATACATAAATTATTCACAAAACACTTGCCTAAAACGGAGTAATACGCTATAATTTCCCCATACTACTTATTGATCAATTTCAATAAATTTAATTCATGGAGGGAAATGTATGAAGAAAGATTTGAAAACACTCAATAAGTCTGTTGCCATTGCAATTGCAGCGGCAATGACCGCAACTTCCGCACCGACACCACTTCTGGCGTCAGATTTTACAGATGGAGGAGATTTCGTATCTGAGTCTCCGGCAGCGGAAGCGGACACCACAGAGGAAGCTGCTGTAGAGGCAGATGGCTTCGGAGATGAAGCCGCAGTGGCAGCTGTTACAGAGGATGGCTTCGGTGACAGCGAGGCAGTTGCAGACGCAGAAGAGAGCGGAAGCACCGACGAGGTTGCTGCTTTTGATGCAGAGGCACCTGGCAAGATCGGACATGTTGCATTTGATGAGGAGGATAAGAATGTTCTTACCTGGTATGCAGACCAGAAGGCAGATGAATACCAGATCCGTGTAACAGACGGAGAGTACACTTACCGCTACTATTATAATGCAAGCGAGCCAGAGACCGGTTATCCGTCCACAGTCAACTTAAGCTATAGTCTTACAAATCTTACCATGCAGCCGTTCAAGGTTGACGCAGAAGGAAACCTTGTATACAAACCAGATGGTAAAAACGGATATATTGCAGGTCTTGAGAATGGCAAGACATACAAGGTTTCCGTTCGCGCCGTAAACCGTAACAGCGCAGATGGAACTGTTGCATATGGTGAATGGTCTGACGCTGTAGATTATACCTACGCAAAGAAGGTCGCTGAGCCGAAGAGTGTGACAATTTATGCAGCTGAAAGAAAGAATCAGATTCAGGTATCCGGCGAGAACCAGAACCTCGAGGTTTCCATTAAGGATGAAGCTGGAAATGAATATTATTCTTATGCATACGGAGCAAAGGAACCCTCCTATGTAACTACTTCAGGTAACTGGCTCAATTTCTATGAGAATTACGGTTATCTGCTTAAAAAGAACGACACCACAGGTCTTTATGAAGTCGCTTCTGATGCAGACGGAAAATATATCGGTGCTTTCCAGAAAGGCAAGAAATATACCGTTAAAGTCCGTGCATATACAGGCTCCGGCGATGAGAAGAAGGTAGGCGACTGGTCCAATGAACTGGTTGTAGAAGCAGACGACAGCGGCAGTCTTGTACCAGAGAAGACCGGTAATTTCAAATACAACGATGAATATGAATATGTAAGCTGGAACCGTATCCAGAATACATATGTATCCCAGTACGAAGTTGAAGTAGATGGAAAAGTTGCCTTTACAACAGATTCCAATTATTCCTATCCAAACTTCTATTTAGGAAGAACCTACGGAGAGTTCAAATTTGAAAGAGGTAAAACCTATACCATCCGTGTCCGCGGAATTAATTACAGATATGAGAATGGTGCAAACAAGAAGCAGGAAGGTGAATGGTCTGACGCTTATACAGTAACTTATAAAGCTGTAGATACAAGCCTGAAGAAAATCTCCGGTGTAACAGCATCTTCTTATGTTCTCAGCTGGAATCCGGATAAGAATGCAGACAGCTATGAGATTAAGATTACAGACGAAGCTGGACGTGAGTACTTTGAGTCACTGGCATCCGATCGGAAGAGTGGCAGGTATACCAGAGTAAGCGGCACCAGATATTCCTTTGATGAGTCTGATTATAGAACTTATACAAGCGTAGACGGAGTTCTGGAACCTGTTATTTATCCGGCTACCGGTCAGCCTGTTTATGCATTTGAAGACGGAAAGACCTATAATCTTTCTGTTCGTGCCGTTAAGATCGGAGAGGATGGTAAGGAAGTATACGGAGACTGGTCCAATGCATTTGCATACAAAGTAACCGCTTCAGATGCAGGTACCAGTGAGAAGCCTGCAGCTGTTTCCGGTGTAAATGTAAACACAGAGGCTAGTGAGCCAACCTTGCGTTGGAACGCACTTGACAATGTAAACCGCTATGAAATCCTTGTAAAAGATTCTGCCGGCCGTGAATACGTGAGCTCAGCTTCTCTGAAGGATGACGGAACTGTTGATAAGACCTACTACAGCGTCGGACGCGGTAATTTCCCAAGTGTTTCCCTGTCAGAGCTTAAAGATGAAGATCTGTATACATATACAACAGATCCTAAGGTTTCATTTGACCGTGTAAGAGATGAGAATGGCGATCCGATCAAGGCAATGGCTCCTGGAGAATCCTATACTTTCCAGGTACGTGCAGTACGCACTTATACCGTTGATATAGACGGAAAGAAAGTCACAAAGACCGTAGAAGGCGACTGGTCAGCACCGTCCGCTGCATTTACAGTAGATGCTCTTCAGCCGATCACAGATCTTCAGTATGTGAAAGCTGACGACAATTACTATTATTTCACATACAGTGCAAAGGTTGATTTAGACAGCGTATGGTATCAGATCGCAACAGGCACAGAATTTACTACTGCAACTATGGTAAGTGACTGGAGCAGCTTCTATTATGATGGCTCAGCTGGTTCCGCGAAACTGAAGATCAGCAAAAACAACAGTAATCTGGAAGCAGGAAAAACCTATTATGTTCGTGCAGTGAGCAGTGCAGACAGACCGGAAGAGGAAGAGGTTGCAAAACTGAAACCTGCAGCAGTCTCCTTCACTACAGATGCAGAAAAGGCACCTAAGAATGTAACTGGCTTAGAGATGTATAAAGAATCTGAAAACAGCTTCGAATTCCGTTTTGATGCTGTTCTGGAAGATGGCGACTCTTATGAGCTCCAGTACACTGATAAGGCACAGCCTTCCGAAGAGGACTGGGTAACAGCTTCTTCCAGTGGTTACTATGATGAAGATGAAGATGAGTACTATGAGGATGATGATGCACTTACATTGAGAAAATCCTTATTAAAAGAAGGAGCAACCTATGTAAGAGTTGTCGCTTATGTAAAAGACAAGAGCGGAAACAAGAAATACGGTACTCCTTCCAATGTAGTAGCTGTCAATGTCTCCAAAGCCACTTCAGCGATCAGCAACCTGAAGCTGGTTGAGAAAACACCGGATGGTTATGTATTCTCCTATGACGGAACTGTAAGAAAAGAAGAAGATGTAGAATTCTGGTATTCCGAATCACCTGAATTTGTAAATGATTACAAGGTTACAGATTGTATTTCTGGTGAGAATAATAAGGCAACACTTTACTTTGAATCACTTACACCAGGCAAGACCTATTATGTGCGTGCCCGTGTAAAAAATGATAAGGCAGCTACACTTGCACAGAAATACAGTGCATACACAAATACAGCATCATTTAAAGCTGGTATGCCGAATATATCTGTAACAAATGTTATCACAGCTAAGACCGTTACCTTAAAGATGAGCGCTGAAAGCGGATCAGAAAGCTGGCTTACCGGCTATCAGATCCAGAGAAAGAATGGCAAGAAATATAAAACAATTGCCAAAACTACAGACAGCGTTTATAAGAACACCAAACTGAAAGCAGATACTACCTATACTTACAGAGTAAGACCATATTATTATGATTCCGAAACAGGCAAGACCACTTATGGAGCATGGGCTTATAATAAGGTTACTACCTGGGGCGGTGCGCTGAAGCTGAAAGCAACACCTAAGAGCACAACTTCTGTAAAACTGTCCTGGACCAAGATCAAAGGTGCTAAGGGATATGAGATTTACAGATGTGAAGGATCTTCTATTGGAGATACTGTAGCAGCTGGCATGACCAACAATTTTGCTAAGTATAAACTGATCAAGACTACAAGTGCAAAGGCTTCCAGTTATACAGACAAGAAGCTTCAGAGCGGTATGGATTATTACTATCTTGTAAGAGCATACAAGACTGTAGGAAACAGCAAGTATTACATTGATGAAGGTGTATATGCAAATCTTAGCTTCGAGATGACTACCGTTAACAGAATTTCTTATGCAAACGGTAAGATGAAGTTAAGCTGGCAGCCGGTATATGCAGGAAAGGGTTATCTGGTTGAGAAGAGAAATGAAGAGACTGGTGCATGGGAAACCTATAAGACACTGAAAGCTTCCACATCTTCCATTACATTCCCGGCAGCAGATACGGAAACAACCTATCGTGTACGTGCATACAGAGGACAGGAATACAGCAATGAAATCAGAGCAACAGTTAATCCTGTTTTAGCAACTCCTGGCAATGTAAAAGCGGTTGCAAACAAAGCAGATGGAAGTATTACTGTAACATGGAATCCGGTAGCAGGTGCTGATTACTATCGTGTATACAGAACCACCTCTTCCTGGAACAGATATAACAAAGACAGCAATTCTTACAGCTATAGTTACGGTTCCAGTGCAACTGTCCCGAATTATGTTGCTGATTCCACAACAGTCAGCGGATACAAATTCGTTAGTGAACTGAAGGAAACGACTATTACAGATCGCGAGATCAAGTACACCTATAATGGTGCAACAAGCACAGAGTACAAAGGACCGAAAGCAGGAGTAAAATATTACTATTATGTAATTGCTTACAAGAATGGTAAGTCCTATGAGTACAAAGATTCTGCTGATGAAACATATACAAGTGGTGCAAGCAAATCTGCAAGTGCTATAGTTTCCACAGCAAAGATCGCGAAGCCAACCAGTCCAAAAGCGAAAGCAACAAAGGGCAAGATTACTGTCAGCTGGAAGAAAGTAACAGGAGCTACCGGATATCAGGTATACCGTTCCACTAAGAAAGGTTCCGGATACAAACTGGTAGGAACTATTACAAAAGGCTCCAAAGTGAAATATGTTGACAAGAGCTCCAAGAAAGCTGGAACCAAGTATTATTACAAAGTACGCGCCGTTGGAAACAACGAAGCAGGTGTTCCAATCTATTCTTCTTACAGCACACCAAAATATGCGAAAGCAAAATAAATAAAGTGTAATAAAATCCCCCTCCTGTTAGACAGGAGGGGGATTTTCGATTACCCAGATGTAAAAACTTATGCAACTATTTGAATGCAGATATAAGAAAAGAAGACCCGTATCACAGGCCTTCTTTAATAAGCTTACCATCTTTTAAATGCAGAATTCGCTGATTGCTGCTCCCTCTGAACTGAAGGGAGAGGTTTTTCAATTCCTGGATAAACTCTCCGTCTACCAGAACGTCGATGCAGGAAAGCATCCGGTCTGTAAAAGGAGTGTAGATCTTACCTCCGGGAACCATATCTTTGTCAAAAAGATATCCACTGTAACACCAGATGGATTTATCCGGAAAGGTACGCCTGATCTCTTCCAGAAGCTCTGTCAGAACAGGCTGATTCTCTGGCTCGAATGGCTCGCCGCCGAGTAGGGAGAAGCCCTCTATATAAGACGGAGCAAGCAGCTCCAGGAGCTTATCCTGAGTCTCCCGGGTAAATGGCTTACCGTAGTTAAAATCCCACGTAGGTGCGTTAAAACAGCCCTTACAGTGGTGCCTGCAGCCAGATACGAACAGGCTTACACGCACGCCTGTGCCGTCTGCAATGTCGTAGAATTTAATGTTTCCGTAGTTCATAACTGATTCCTCTTTTCCTCCTGTGCCTGATAATCAAATACACACATCTTGCAGAAAACCCGGAAACCATTACTTATTACAGATGTAATACACGATCCTTGATCTCCTGGGTACGTCCCTGGTTCCAGAACTGGGTACCGATGTATCCGCAGGTTCTTCTGGCAACGCTCATCTTGTCCTGATTGCGGTTACCGCAGTTCGGGCATTCCCAGATCAGCTTGCCGTTCTCGTCTTCTTTGATCTGGATCTCTCCGTCATATCCGCAGACATCACAGAAATCACTCTTGGTATTCAGCTCTGCATACATGATGTTATCATAGATAAACTTCATAACAGAGAGAACTGCCGGAATATTCTGCTTCATATTCGGAACTTCCACGTAGCTGATGGCTCCTCCTGGAGAAAGCTTCTGGAATTCAGACTCGAATTTCAGCTTGGAGAATGCGTCGATCTCCTCAGTAACGTGAACGTGATAGCTGTTTGTAATATAATTCTTATCCGTAACTCCTGGAATGATGCCAAAACGCTTCTGGAGACATTTGGAAAACTTGTATGTGGTGGATTCCATCGGAGTGCCATATACAGAGTAGCTGATGTTCTCAGCTGCCTTCCACTGGGCACATTTGTCATTGAGGCGCTGCATAACCTTCAGCGCAAACGGACGAACCTCAGGGTCTGTATGAGGCTTTCCGTACATTCTCATGCACATCTCATGGAGACCTGCATATCCAAGTGAGATCGTAGAATAGCCGTCATAAAGAAGCTTGTCAATGGTCTCACCCTTCTTAAGCCGTGCAAGAGCACCATACTGCCACAGGATCGGGGCAACATCGGAAACTGTGCCAAGAAGACGCTCATGTCTGCAGCGGAGTGCTCTGTGGCAAAGCTCCAGGCGCTCCTCCAGAATCTCCCAGAACTTATCAAAATCGCCGTCTGAGGAGCAGGCTACATCTACAAGGTTAATGGTAACAACACCCTGGTTAAAACGACCGTAGAACTTGTAGGAACCGTCCGGGTTCTTCTGTTTCTCCTCAACGGTAAGGAAGGAACGGCATCCCATGCAGGTGTAAACATTGCCGTTTTTTAACTGGCGCATGATCTTGGCTGAGATGTAATCCGGAACCATACGCTTGGCAGTACATTTCGCTGCAAGCTCTGTGAGGTACCAATATTTGGAATCCTCGTGGATGTTATCCTCATCCAGCACATAGATCAGCTTCGGGAATGCAGGTGTGATCCACGCACCGCGCTCGTTCTTAACACCCTGCATACGCTGCTTCATAACTTCCTCGATGATCAGTGCAAGGTCATCACGGGTGCGTCCCTCCGGAACTTCATCAAGATACATGAAAATCGTTACAAATGGTGCCTGTCCGTTACAGGTCATAAGAGTGATCAGCTGGTACTGGATCGTCTGGATACCACTCTGGATCTCATCCTTCAGTCTGCGTTCCGATACCTTCTGGATGATCTCATCATCAAGAGGCTCACCGCAAGCCTTACGTTCCTCGATTACCTTGTTACGGATCTTCTGGCGGCTGATGTCTACAAAAGGAGCCAGATGGGCGAGAGAGAAGGACTGTCCGCCGTACTGATTGCTGGCTACCTGTGCGACGATCTGTGTGGTAACGTTACATGCGGTAAAGAAGCTGTGAGGCTTCTCAATCAGTGTCTGGCTGATAACCGTGCCGTTCTGGAGCATATCCTGCAGATTGATCAGGTCACAGTTATGCTCACGCTGTGCGTAGTAATCGGAATCATGGAAATGAATGATTCCCTCGTCGTGAGCCTTTACGATCTCCTCAGGAAGAAGAACACGCATGGTCAGGTCCTTGCTGACCTCGCCTGCCATGTAATCACGCTGGGTAGAGTTAATAGTAGGGTTCTTATTGGAGTTCTCCTGCTTGGCATTCTCATTAATCTGGTCAAGAAGAGCAAGGATGCTGTCGTCTGTGGTATTGGACTTGCGGGTAAGCTCTCTCTTGTAGCGATAGCGCACATACTTCTGTGCAACCTCATAACCGCGCATCTCCATAATGCCGGTCTCTACCATATCCTGAATATCTTCCACATTGACAGCGTGGGAGGATTCAAGGGCACGGGTGGCAATCATATCAGCAAGCGCTGTGATCTGGTAATGACTCAGCCTGTGAAGCTTAGAAACCTCCTCATTCGCTTTTTCAACGGCGTTGATGATCTTCGCCTTATCAAAAATAACTTCCACGCCATTTCGTTTAATGACGTTTGCATTGACCTCAGTACTCATTCTTTCAAATCCCTCCATATATTGTGTTTAAATCTTTGATTACATACTAGATGTTGTGCACTATCAATATTACAGTATTCTACAGAAAAGTCAAGGTCAAAACCATTGATTTTAAAAATCTGTGAAATGTGCTGAATTTTCGTCAGCAGGACAGAAGAATCATTCGGTGATCTCCGGTATAGAGTTCCTGAAATGTGCGGAATCATCGGGGTTATTCCGTATGTGAAATTTTACCGTACACAATAAAACAGTTACTGGATGACCAGTAACATGCTTTGTATGATTTCGCGCCGCAGCTGTGAACAATGTTCACAAAAACACCTGGCGGAATACTGCCTTCTGAATAGTTATGGGGCATGAACAAAGGGCTGCCCTGGGCAACCCTTTCTCGCGTCCGCATCTTCCTCTATTATACTTGGAAAAAAATAAAAATCAACCCTTGACACCACCAGAAGTGAGTCCTCCAACCAGATTTTTTTCGATTCCGACGAACAGAATCACAACTGGAACAATTGCATAGAGGGAAGCAGCAAACAGATACTGCCACTCGATCATATTGTAACCGTTGAAAATATTGATACCAACGGTGAGAGGCTTGAAGGTATCAGTGGAGATCAGTGTCAGTGCCACTGTATATTCGTTCCAGGCGTTGATAAATACGAAAATAAGCGCTGTAACGATACCAGGTGCAGCAACAGGCAGAAGGATCCTTAAAAGGGCATGTACGCGGTTACAGCCGTCAATAGTGGCAGCCTGCTCCATCTCAGGGGAGATGCTCAGGAAAGTACCGCGGAGCAGCCAGATAGCAAATGCCTGGTTAAATGCTGCGTTGATAAAGATCAGGCCGATAATGCTGTTGGTAAGATGGAACGCCATCATAACCTTGTAGATACCGATGAGAAGTACAACCGGTGCGAACATCTGGGAGACAATAACAAATCCCAGAAAAGCAGTCTGGCCTTTGAATTTCATTCTGGACAGGGCATAAGCAGCTGGGATACCGCAGACCATAGCCAGAAGAGTGGAGCCTCCTGCGATCACAATGGAGTTCATCATGTAATTGCTCATGGGAGCCAGCTTCCATACGTCTGTGAAGTTGGACCAGATGGCCTCAACAGGGAAAATAGTTCCATTCATGGAAAAGATTTCCGCGCGGCTTTTAAGAGCAGTACATACAGTTACAAAATATGGGTATAAAGTTATCAGACAGATGGCGATGATCACTACATAGAGCAATACACGCAAAACTGTGTTTCTGGTATTTTTTTTCTTAACTGAAGCATTGGTGTTTGCCATATTATTCGTCTCCTTTCTTCAGTACGGAAACCATGTACAGGCTGGCGCAGAAAAGAAGAATCAGGAAGCCGATAACAGATACGGCTGCTGCCTGTCCCTGTTTGCCGTTGTAGAAGGCCAGTTTGTACAGATAGGTAACCAGGGTGTCGGTACGGTTAGCAGGGTCACCCTTGGTTATGGTCCATATGATCGGAAAAGAGTTAAATACGTAGATAATGTTCAGGATGGTACTGATGGTAAGATTCGGACGTACCAGCGGGATGGTGATCTGGAACATTTTCTGCCAGTAACTGGCTCCGTCTACGGCTGCTGCCTCCTAGTAGCTGGCATTCAAACCCAAAGGCCGTAGTAGCTGGCATCAATACTCTGCAGACCGGAAAGTACGGTAAAGGTTACAAATGGAATGGTAACAAAAATACCGCAGGCAATTTCCCAGGCGAAATAAGCACCGGCAGTAGGAGTCCAGTTCACAGCGTGGTCAATAATGCCAAGCTTCATCAACAGTGTATTTAAGGTACCGTAATCTGTGTCGATGATGAATTTCCAGATGCTCGCCTGAACGATCAGGGTTGTAGCCCATGGGAAAACAACAACGGCACGTGCAAGCTTACGGCCTTTAAATTCATTGTTGAGGAGGATCGCAAGGATAAATCCAAGGAGTGTGGAGATGCCGACTACGGCAACGGTCCACACAAGGGTGTTTTTCAGCACCATGGCAAAAACAGGGCTGCTTGTTACCTTGCGGAAATTTTCCAATCCGGCGAAGCCTTTGATCAGACCAGCTTTGCTGACGTCGCTTAAGGCCATACGGAATACAAAGATAATAGGAACCAGGATGAAAATTGCCATGAGAAGGACACTTGGCAGGATCCATACATATGGTTCCACTTTTTTGAATTTTTTCTTCACAGGGATACCTCTCTTTTTATAAAAATAGCGTTGACGCTGCGCAGACAAGCACAGAAAACGGCGTTTGTTACGCAGAAAAACAGAACCTTCTTGTGACAAATACAAGAAGCAGCGTTTGCTTCGCAAAAAGGTGGAACCTTCTTGTGCCTGGCACAAGAAGTAGCGTTTGCTTCGCAAACTTAAAAATGGACCGGACCCGTAAGTCCGG
>OGQN01003027.1_pt1 | contig 11358 bp, 8 predicted proteins | sample 1553231 | NCBI WGS metagenome assembly OGQN01 (sample SAMEA2579950, study PRJEB22360) | human gut metagenome | biome: human gut; feature: human-associated habitat; material: faeces | place: Denmark | collected 2008/2010 | reverse complement strand
CACGAAGCCGATGGCCGCCATGCCGAAGCCGGCGAGGAATACGCCGAGTGCCATGAACCACGGGCAGGGGTGGCGATCGCCGAGCCAGCCGAAGAGTGGCTGGATGATGCCGGAGGCGATGTTGGAGGCGAAGAGCAACATCGTGGCCTCGAGGTAGCTGTAGCCGGCGCCGACGACGAGGAAGGGTAGGATGGCCGAGAGCGCCCCCTGGTTGATGTCGGCGCAGAGGTGGGCGACCATCGTGAGATAGTTCGCGAGCTTGTCGCCTTGCGTGCGGGACATGCGTCGGGTCCTTAGGCGGGGTCGGCGGAATTGAGGCGCAGCGCGCAGGCCTGCAGTTCGTCGGCGAGCGCGGGCGTGATGGGCTCGGAGAGCTCGTTGCCAGCTTGCAGTGCCTCGTCGAGCACGAGCATGCGGCGCACGAAGGCCTCGTTGCCGGCATCGAACATGCGCAGGCGCCGCGCGGCTTCGAGACCGGCGTCGATGTCGTTGGATTGCGCGACACGGCGCAGATGCAGGATGACGAGGTTGACCGAGCCGTGAAAGCGGCGCTCTATGGGGACTTCGGTCTGCGGCATGCGGGACTCCTTGACGATGGGATCGTGGGTCGTAGTGTAGCGCGTTACGTGGCGCAGTGGGACGGATTCGAGCGAAAGGGACGTCCGCCGGAACTCCGAGACCCAGTCGTTCCGGTCGTACGCCCCTTTCGCTCGCTCATGGTCCGGGACTTTCGACCGCATGCCGAACAGGTGACGTTCGCTTAAGGAGCCCCGATGCCGCATACCTCCGTGGGTAAAAGAAGGGAGCCGCACGATGCGGCCCCCTTGGCGTCGAGATGCATGCGAGGATGCTAGAGCGTGTAGTGCTCCTTGCCCTCGAAGACGTCCATGGCCTCCTCGACATCGTAATCGCCGAGCGTGATGGCACTGATGGCCTGCGTGAGACGCACGGCTTCGTCGAGCGAGCGCATGTGGATGTTGCGGCCCGTGGCGTTGCCGACGGCACCGCCCACGTGGATCTGGTCGTAGAGGCTCGCGAGGAACTCGCGGGCGTCGGCCTTGGAGCCACCTGCGCACACGAGGCCCGTGCGGCCGGCAGCGCGGCTCGCGACAGCCAGGAGCTCGGCACTCGACTTGCCATCGGCTGCGGCGGGCGGATTGACCTTGACGAAGTCGGCACCCAGACACAGCGCGACACCGGCGGCGCCGGCGATGAGGTCGGCGGCCTTCTCGGCGGTCACGGCCTCGCCACGCGGCTAGATCCACAGCACGACGAGCAGACCTTCGGCATGTGCCTCGGCGATGAGCTCGCCAGCCTCGGCCAGCATGTTGGCCTCGTACTCGCTGCCCAGGTAGATGGTGTAGCCCAGACCGACGATGTTGACGCCGGCCTCGCGCATGGCGAGCACGGCCTCGAGGTCGTAGAGCTGCGGGGAGTAGGGATCTTGCTGGGCGGTCTTGACCAGGTTGGTCTTGGAGTTCATCTTGACCAGGTAGTTGATGTTGGGGTAATCGCGCGCGTACTGGGCGATAAGGCCGCGCTGACCGGCAAGAACGCCGATAGTGCCCTGATCGCCGATTTGGAAGAGATGCTCGGGGTCGCCGTCGGCCGGGTCGATGCCCTCGCCGTGGAAGTCCTTGTTGAGGTGCTCGATCTTCTGGTCGCAGGCAAAGAGCATGAGACGGCCCGTGCCGCGCGTGGCGGCCATGTAGTTGTCGAGGTAGGTCTCGACGGTCTCGGGCATGACGTCGGCGGGAACGCGCACGTCCTCACGGGTGATCTGGGGCATCGTAAGTCCTTTCGTTGGGCGGCGAATGCGGTGGCATCTCGCCAAAATGCTTTACCCTTCATTGTAGCACGGGCGGTTCGTGTCGAGCGGTAGCGAGGAGAAACGCGAGGCGCATCCTCGATCTTCGATTTTATCGTGTGCTCGGCTGTCACGAAATTTGAACTGCGCATGCTGATCATCCGCGCTCTTCCGTATTCGGGGAATCGCATGAAGCCCCGTTCAAAGAAGAGCCATTGTAATCAAAGTGTTACACATTCGCCGCCGTGTAATTTCCATCAGTCATTCGCGATTGATTGCAAATTGATTCGGATTCTTCGGCTTCGTAAGTTTGAAACCAACAAATGGCCAATCGAATTAATACCCAAGGGGAGGTGATGAATGGGGCTGTGGCCCATTCGAAAAGAGCTGTCTTGCAATGTTTTTTTCGAATGGTGACCAGTCAAACGATGCGAGGCAAAGTCATTGTTTTGTCCCTGTTCGTAAGAGGGGTCGTACAGGAGAGAAAGGCAAAGGGGAAGTAATGGATGCTGTAGTTTCGGAGGCGCGCACACCACGCTTCAGTTGGTTTGTGCTTGCGCTGCTTTACCTTTCGGCGATTGTTGCGCCGTTCAGTATGTTCAAAGTGGGTGTTCTCGCCCCGGCTCTCATTCCGGCTCTTGGGCTGGATGTGTCGGAGGTGAGCGTTCTGATGTCGCTCTTCAACATAGCGGGCTTCATTCTCGCCATTCCTGGTGGTCTGCTTGTTGCCAAGATGGGTGCAAAGCGCTCGATCCTCGTATCGCTTGCTTTCACTGCACTCGGCTCCCTTCTGGGCACCTTTGGAACGAATTTCACCTTCTTGTGCCTTACCCGCGTTCTCGAAGGCGCCGGTCTCGGGTTGGTTGCCGTATGCGTACCTTCCGCTATTGCCGAATGGTTCCCCATGAGACGACGTGGGTTGGCTCTGGGTGTTTTCACCACGTACGTGCCGATGGGCCAGGTTCTTGCTTCGGCGATTTTCCCGCTTTTGAACGAGGCCTGGGGGTGGGTATCTGCGTGGTGGCTCGCAGCTATTTTCGGTATAGCCATGTTCGTTTTAGTTTTCGCTTTCTACCGTCGGCCAACACCCGAGGAACGGGCGATGATAAATGCCGGCATCGAAGACAAGGAAGTGGTGAACATCTCCTTCAAAGAGTCCTTAAAGGTGCTTGGAAAGGGTCAGATTTGGCTTGCCGGAGTCGTCTTCATGCTGTTCAACATTTGCGCTGCAGGAGGTGCTGGCCAGTTCCTGACGACATATTTTGCAGATTCGCTTGGCGTTTCGCTGACGGTCGCTGGTATCTACGGTGCCATCACCATGGTTGCAATCATCATTTGCGAGCCAATTATGGGAGCGATATCGGACAAGCTCGGCTCAAGGAAGATCATCATCGTAGTTCCTCTGGCCGGCATGTTTATCGTTGCGTGGTTCCTGTATTCCAGCACGTCTCCGGTGGTTGCAATTCTCCTGCACGCTCTGTTTGTCGGCGTGTTCTCTGCCGGTGTTGCGAGCGGTACCTATGCTGCTGCTCCCGAAATGGTTGACCGCCCAGAAGATGTAAGCATGGCGCTCGGTCTCGTAGCACTTCTGCAGAACCTGGGCTTGATTGTTGGTCCTATGGTTTACGCCTCGGTTTACTCATCCTCGGGCTTCGTAGGGGTGGCCCACTTCTGGTTCATGCCAGTCCTCGCGGTCGCATTTGTCATCGCCCTTTTTACGAAATACCGGGCAGTGCCGAAGAAAGAGACAACTGAAGATTAGCGGTTTTGCTGGACCACTAGACAAAAAGAACGACAAGACAACCAAGTGGAAGGAACAAGAAAATGACGAAGGAACAAGAACTTACCGTGCCTATCGGAGTGCCGAATAACTATGTGGACGAGAACGGGGTGACTTGGCGCTATACGCATTGTTTCGGATGCCATATGTCATGTCGTCTGATTGCGGCCCTCAAGGACGAAAAGATAATCGAGATTGCCAACACCGATGGAAGCGCGCTCTGCAATCGGTTGGGGCCGAAGGGCATAAACGCAATCAAGGAACTGTACCATCCAAAGCGCATCAACCATGCGCTGAAAAGGGTAGGACCTCGTGGATCGAACAAGTTCGAGCAGATATCCTACGACCAGGCTATCAAAGAGATTGCCGAGAAGCTCCAGGCGCTTAAGGACGAATACGGACCTGAAACGCTTGTTTTCTCCGAGGGAACGTACCGCTCCGATCATATGTGGGCACGCAGCCGTTTTTCCAATCTGTTTGGCAATCCCGGCAACATCATCGATCCCGGCAGTATTTGCTGGTGCTTTACATACACCATGAACATGGCGATGGTGGGCTGGCCGATTGAGAACACGCTGCCAATGACCGCACCGCAGTCCAATTGTATGGTGCTTTGGGGCGTGCGCGGCGACGAGAAGTGCGGCCCTGAAAGCCCGCTCTACCGCACGTTCCGTGCCGCGCTAGACCGTCCGGGCGAGCGTCCGAAGCTCATCATTATCGATCCTGTGGCTATTGACCTGGTGAAGGATGCTGATGTCTGGCTGCCTATCAAGCCGGGTACCGATCTGTTCATGCAGCTTACATGGGTGAACTACATCATGACGAACGACTTGTACGACGTCGACTTCGTGAAGTGGTGGACAAATGCGCCGTTCCTGGTTCGTCGCGAGGACAACCAGTTCATTCGTGCTAGCGATATTGCCACCGATGGCAAGTTCGAGGATTTCGTGATTTGGGACGAGCTTCAGGGCGGTGTTGCCGCGTGGTGTTCTGACGAGAATCGTTACTACACCAATCAAACTGTTGATCCGGCTCTTCGTGGCGAACGCGAAATTGAGCTGGTGGACGGGTCGAAGGTTCAAGTGTGGACTGTCTTTGACGCGATGTTCGATCGCTTCGCCAAGTACACGCCTGAGGCTGCTGAAGAGGTGTGCGGCGTTGCGCCGGAGAAGACCATTGCTGCGGCAGAGATGTACGCGACGAGCAAGCCTGGCTTTATCGCCTGGGGCATCGGTGGCGGTGACGGCGCTGGTCCGAATGCCCACGGTACGACCATGGCCAAGACTATGCTTCGTATTCTGACAAACAACATTGACATCGTTGGTGGCGAATACATTGCCAATCCCGGCCCGCTGGGTCCGAATGGTGAAAAGAAGTTCCCCATGCGCGACGCCGAGCTTGAATTGTCTGAAATGGTGACGCCCGAAGCACGCGCAAAGTTTCTGGGTAACGACCAATACCGCATCATGAGTTGGAAGGCTTTCGAGAAGGGCGATGCGGTATTCAAGAAGAATTACGGTTTCAATCGCCCTCAGCAGCATCAGATGCTAGTCACGCCATCTTTGTGTTGGAAGGCGATTCTTGAGGAAGACCCCTATCCGGTCAAGGCGATGATTATGTATGCGTCCAACCCCCTGTTGTGGGCACCGAATACCAAGCGTGTTTATGAGGCTCTCAAGAAGCTTGACCTTCTAGTGGTGTGCGAGTACTGGAAAACCCCAACTGCTGCTTTGGCGGACTACATCATGCCTGCCGCAGGGTGGCTTGAGCGCCCGTATGCAAGCACGGTGGAGGACTCCTTCGATTGGTTGGACGGTGCCGACAGGGTAGTCCAACCGCTGTACGATCGCCATATGGACTTCGATTTCTTCACAAAGCTCGGACGTGCGATGGGCCAGGAAGAATACTGGCCATGGGAAACCTACGAAGAGCTTATCGAGCATCGAATTGAGCGCACAGGATGGACGTACCAGGAGTTCATGGACAACGGCGATATTCCGCCGCTGGAAGGCTTCCGTCAGCAAAAGTACGCCGATGAGCTACCCAACGGCCAGTTGCGCGGATTCGTAACCCCGTCACGTAAGGCGGAGCTCATGCCGAGCATCGTGCAAGAATGCGGCTATGATGCGTTGCCCGAATACGTGCCGATGCCTGAGAGTGCTCAAGGATCCCCCGAGCTTCTAAAGGAGTATCCGCTTAATCTGACCACCGGCGGCAGGTTTACCCCTCAATATCACTCAGAGGGTCGCGTTCCCGGTTACGGCAACCGCTCGATGTTCCCTCATCCGCTCGTGAAGATTCACATGCGCGACGCAAAGAAGTATGGGATCCGAGAAGGGGACATGGTTTGGATCGAGAGCCCGCGTGGCCGCATTCGCATGAAAGCGTGGCTCGGCTGGGACATCGTAGAAGGCACCGTCCAGGCGCAAGCGAGTTGGTGGTTCCCCGAACTTCCCGCCGAGGAGCCCTGGTCGCAGGGCGTATTCGAGTCGAACGTGAATGTGCTCACCGATGACTCGGAGGAGTCTTTGGACAAATGCACAGGCACGTGGTCCACGCGCGGCCTCCTGTGCAAGATATACCCCTGCATCGATCCGGCGGACCGTACCGATCGAAATATTCCTATCGAGGAGTACTACAAGGAGGATAACTATTGGCGTGATGTCTGGAGGGATATGGACCCGAACGTGGACTAATGCTTCGTCATTCCTCGATGCTGCATTTTTCGATAGCATCAATTAGCTAGATCGACCGGCCTTGTGCAGGAATCTGTGCAAGGCCGGTGTTCCAAGGAAGTGCGATGGGTTACGGCGCGTATACGAAGTTCTACAGGAATGCTGTTTCCGTAGATTCCAACAAGTGTTTGGCATGTGGAAAATGCATTGACGCCTGCCAGATAAAAGGCGTGCTCGCCTTTCGGGATGGGAAGGTTACATTGGAGCGTAGTGACCGGTGCATGGGCTGTCTCTTGTGCGTGAGGGCATGTCCGGTGAAGGCAATCGGCTATTCAAGTGCGTTTCACTACTTCTGATGTGTTCGCTTGGATTCTAATGGACGTCAAATTGCGTTCTCTGCTTCTGCACGTCGCTATTTCTTGGGTCGGTATGCCCGGGCGTCTCGCGTTGGGGTGCGGAATCGACATTGAGCATGTCGTACAGCCGTCGAGGCACAGAGGACATCATGAAGCTCGCTAGCTCTTGGGGCGATTCGGGCATTCGGTCTCGCATCCATCGCGTGATGAGAGTGGATTCCAGAATTGCGGTGGCGGCAATCTGAAACTGAAGCTCCTCATCGAGCTCCTCTTTCAGGCACTCAGTTACCGTTTCCTTTAAGTTTGCTATTCTTGCGCGTTCGACATATTGGGCTATCGAATTGTATCCGCGAGAAGATGAGACGTGATGATAGAAGTCCTTCAGCTCATATTGGCGCCCCATGGTGATAAGATATCCACCCTGCCAGTTCGTAGTGCGACCAATCTCGAAAACGCCTTCTTCGGCAATAAGGCTGAAATGCCACTGGGCTATTTCGTATTTGTCGATGAAGTAGCGGTAGAACGTTTGGCGTGTTGTGTTAGCTTTCTCGCAGATTGCCTTTACTGTTAAATCTTCGAATGAAACGTTGTCGAGTAATTCGTCGGCTGCGGCCAAGATATGCATCCTCTGCGCATAATGCGGGGGTATGGAGATACGAGGACTCACTGTCTAGCGCCTCCAGTCTAGAGTTCTGCGAAGCAGGACGCTTGATGTTGCCGTCTATTATAACAAATTCAGTTAGATTCAAATTAATGCTTTGCATACGAGCGTTTATGTGTGGCAGGTGCCGATGATTGAAGCCTGAGGTGGAGGCAAGTTACCCAGAGGAGGCCTTTGCGTAGAATCAGGCGTCACGAGCAGCGGGACATCACGGCAATGCGAATTTAGCGGAGGGTGTTTGAGCGAGCTGAAAGCGAGCGAGTTCCTCCGCGGCACTGCCGTGATGTCGCACCGGGCGCGAGTGCCTGCCTGACCCTATGCGAATGCCGGATCAACCCAGCCGTTGGTGATGGGCCACGCGCGGTCCTTGGTGAACGAACGACCGAGGACGTGCGGAGCTATCGGCTCGCAGCGACGCTTGTACTCGCTGGCCTGCACCGTCTTGAATACCGTGTGCACGAGCTCGGGGTCGAAGCCGGCTTCGATTGCCTCGGCGGCACCCATCTCGTTTTCGACGTGCGCCTCGAGGAGCTCGTCGAGTTGCTCGTACGGTGGGAGGCGGTCGATGTCGCGCGCACCTTCGTAGAGCTCGGCGCTCGGCTCCTTGTCGATGATCGCCTGCGGAATGAGCGTGCCGTGCGTGTTGCGCCACTCGGCCAGCTCGTAGACCTCGGTCTTGTAGATGTCGCCAATGGGGGCGAACGCACCGGCCGTATCGCCGTACAGCGTCGAGAAGCCCATTGCGGCCTCGGACTTGTTGCCGCAGTTGAGCATGAGCCAACCGTGGCTATTGGCGATGGTCATGAGCTCGACCGTGCGTACGCGCGCCTGGAGATTCTCAGCGGCCAGGCCATCGACCGTGCCACCGCATGCCGGGGCGAGCACGCGCTCGAAGGCTTCGAGCGGCTCGGCGATGCTGATGACATCGCAGGTGATACCGAGCATGCTGGCAAGCTGCTGCGCGTCGCTCAGCGATGCGTCACTCGAATAGGGGCCGGGCTGGGCGACGCCATGCACGTGGGCGGCACCGAGCGCGTCGACGGCAATCGTGGTCACGATGGAGGAATCGATGCCGCCGGACATGCCGATGATGACGTCGGTGAAGCCATTCTTATGCACGTAATCGCGCGTCGCGACGACGAGCGCACGCCAGACGATTTCGCGGATGTCGAGTTCGACGGCGGGGCGCTGCTGCACCTCATGGACAGCTCCTGGTGCGGTGTCGAAGACGAAGAGGTCCTCCTCGTCGATGGGCGAGGCATGCATGAGGCTGCCATTGGGAGCCGTGACCGTGGAGTTTCCGGCGAAGATGACCGAATCGGCTGCGCCGCACTGGTTGGCGCTCACGACGTGCGCACCGCAGTCACTTGCGAGTGCGGAGAGGTGGCGCAGGTCGCCGCGGGCGGCGGGGGCGGCCATCGGGTCGCCGAAGGCGTCGTAGTTCATCTCGACGAGCACGTCGACGTTGGGAAGCTCGGTGCCCGGCTCGAAGTGGCCGTCGAAGAGCACGGCGATGTTGCAGTCGGCAAGCTCGATGACGGGGACGACGTCGCTTTCGAGTAGTGCGGGCGCGCCGAGCGATTCGAGCGCGCTGTCGCCGGCGAGGAAGAGCTCGGGAACGATGGCGAGCGTGTCGGCGTCAAGCTCGTTGACGCTCGCGCAGGAGACGAGCGCGGGGATGGGCGAGACATTGGCAAAGGTGCGCAGGTGCTCGTGCGAGTCCTCGATAAAGGTGGGCGAATCGACCAATCCGCCGATGTGAGCGCCAGTGAGCGAGCCTGCACCAAAGACGATGAGGTCGGCGTCCGCAGACGCTGCCTGACGGGCGTAGTCGAGCATCTTGTCCATGTTGCCCGACAAATCGCCGACGCGTGGATTTACCTGTGCGACTGCAATGCGCATACGTTTCCCCTTCGGTAGGTGTACAACCTTACAGAATACCATGAGGACACCCATGAAGGACGCTCGGGCGCGTTAGGGCTCCTTGATCGCGTCGGCGGGCAGGTAGCCCTTCACGCTGTCGAAGATGAGATCCTGGTAGACGACGGCCCCCTCGGGACGCAGATGCTCGTGGTCGTCCCACAGGTACTCGCTCGCATGCCCGCTGCACGTGGAATACCAGTCGATGACATGCACGTTGTCATGCTTGGTCGCGAACTCGTTGATCATGGCGTTGTTGGCATCGGTCGCGTACTTCTCGTTGTAGACGTTGACGAGGAAGATTTGCTTTTCCGGCCCCACGAGCTCGTACATCTTGTCGAGTTCGTCAGGCTCGAGCACGAAGTTAGAGAAGCAGGCGAAGATGACGACGTCACCGACGACACCCTGGGCCTCGTAATCCTTGTAGACGTCGCGCGCCTGCCAGAACCAGCGGCCGATGTAGCTGTCCATGAGAGCGTTCGTGTAATGTGAGTAGAACTCGGACTCGGAATCTCCTGGCACGGAATCGCCGATGAGCAGCGGGTCGCGCACGCGGGCAAGACGCTCGGCTTCGGCAAGTTCGGCGGCCTCCTGGTCGGCCTTGGCCTTGAGGTAGTTGACTGCCGCAACGGCATTACCGATGACGCCGTTTTCGGGTCCGTAGCTCGGAGGCACGTCATAGAGCTGCATGGCCGATCCTGCCGCTGCGCCCGTGCTCTTGATGGCGTCTTGCGGCACTTGGAACTCGTCGGGGATGAAGGCGCAGCCTCCCACGGCGATGGCCAGCGTCAGCAAGCTCGCGAGTGCCGGTGCGATCACGCGGGGCTTGCGCAGCTCGAGGCCACTCACGCTGCCGCGATTGCGCCACCTGTCGATGGCCTTGCCGATCGCGCCATGGCGTATGGGGTTTTCCACGAAGGTGTAGGACAGGGTCGAGACGACGAAGGTGATGGCGAAGACGGCGAGGATGAACCACCAGGCATAGGGGCCGGGGCCATTGAGCGGTTTCATCAGCAGGATGACGGGGTAGTGCCACAGGTAGATGCCGTAGGAGCGCTGGCCGACCCAGACGAACGGCTTGAGGCTCGCGAACCGGGCGAGCCGGCTGCGTGGATGCACGAGCACGGCGATGAGCACGGCCGTGAGCACCGAGCAGATGATGATGCCACCGTGGTACATGAAGCCCGAGAATCCGTCGATGAAGGCCATCATGCAGATGATGCCCGCTAGAGCGAGTACGCCAATGACGTCGAGCAGATTGATGGTGCGGGAGGGCACGTTGCGGGTTCCCTGTTCGGTGAGGGCTTGACCGGGCCAGAACAGCGAGAGCCATGCGCCGATGAGCAGCGAGCAGGCGCGCGTATCGGTGCCGTAGTAGACGCGGGTGGGATCCTCGAGCGGATTGTAGAGCACCCACATGAGCGCTGCCGAGATGGCGGCAAGGACGACGCAGCCGCGGCGAATGACGGTCTTGCTCGCGCCGAGCCTGCTCACGAGCAACAGCAGGATGGGCCAGACGAGGTAGAACTGCTCCTCGATCGCGAGCGACCAGAAGTGCGTGAGCGGGGAGGGGTCGCCGAGCGATTCGAAGTACGACAGGCCGCGGAAGACGTACCACCAGTTCTGGAACCAGAATAGCGACGGACCGACATCGGGGCGTAGCTTGGTGAGCAGCGGATGATTGAAGAGTACGCAGAGCGCGGTCACGACGACGACCACGAGCACGATGGCCGGGAACAGGCGTCGGACGCGGCGCAGCCAGAACTGGGGGAGGTTGACGGTGCCGGTCTCCTCGAGCTCGGCCATGAGCAGGCCGGTGATGAGGTAGCCGGACAGGACGAAGAAGACGGTGACGCCAAGCAGGCCGCCGAGCGCGAACTTGAGATCAAGGTGATAGCAGATGACGGCGACGACGGCGAGGGCGCGCAGGCCGTCAAGTGACGCGATGTAGCGTTTCTTCACTTGTTTGCCGGCGCGGGCGCTGCCCTGCCGTGCCGCCAATTTGCCTCCATCTCTCAATATGCAATATAGAGCGTTTGCGAGGGAAGGCGCAAGGGTCGAGAGGGCATCGGGAGGAAGACAAGCGAGCGGAACCAGACAGAACCCGCCGGGGCACTTTTGTCTGGTTATGCGACAAGCGTCTGCAAACCAGACAAAAG
>OGQN01003014.1_pt1 | contig 11383 bp, 5 predicted proteins | sample 1553231 | NCBI WGS metagenome assembly OGQN01 (sample SAMEA2579950, study PRJEB22360) | human gut metagenome | biome: human gut; feature: human-associated habitat; material: faeces | place: Denmark | collected 2008/2010 | reverse complement strand
TGTCGACATCGAGGCGCTGGTACGCGGCGCCGAGGAGATGGAGCGTGCCACGGGCGAGCAGGTCGCCTTCGCGGAGAACCCCGCGGCGGTCTACGCCACGGTGCGTAATGCACTGTACGAAGCGGGCAAGAAGATCGAGATTCTGGGTTCCTACGAACCGAAGCTCCAGTATATCAACGAGTGGTGGAAGCAGCTCTACGGCGAGTCGGAGGGCAAGGACGGCAAGGGGCTCTTCCCTGCCAGCGTGACCCTCACGGCCGACCTCCATTCGATGGGGCAGTACATTCAGGAGGGCGAACGGACGATGTTCGAGACGATCGTCTCGGTGACCGCTCCGAAGCACGAGGTGCGGATCGAATCCGACGCCGAGAATCTCGACGGCCTGAACTATCTGGCGGGCAAGCGCCTGTCGGAGGTGAACCGCATGGCCGAGTTGGGTGTGCAGCTGGCGCATGTCGACGGCGGCGTTCCCAACCTCCGCATCGAAATTCCCGAGATTTCGGCGCACGCACTGGGCGCACTGCTCTATTTCTTCGAGAAGGCGTGCGGTATCAGCGGCTACCTGCTGGGGGTGAATCCCTTCAATCAGCCGGGTGTCGAGGCCTATAAGAAGAATATGTTCGCCCTGTTGGAGAAACCCGGCTACGAGGCCGAGACGAAGGCGATCCGGGAGCGGCTGAAATAACGCAACGGTTTGCGCATGAACGATCGGGCGCCTTCCTGCGGGAAAGGCGCCCGATTTTTTGACCGCCGTTTCTCTTTCCCGCACTTTTCGCAAGGCGGCTGCGCTGCGCGCAACGATGATTTTGATTTAGTTTTAGCAGGCTCGCAGCCTGCCCGATCGCCGTGCTTGATCTTTTGATGCTTTTGGATCAAGCCAAAAGCACAAGAAATTCAGTGAGAAGAAAAACTTCCGATCGATTCTTCGGGAAGTATCCCGCACCTTCGATTCGGAGATTTCCAGCGAGGAGCAGGTTTACCACCTTTTTGTTGCATAATACTGTCTACGAGTTTGCAGCGCGGACATATTATCCTCGCCGGATTTCGAAAAGCGGATCGGATATGCCTCTGATCCTACATTATGGGATAGCCTTATCAGTAATTATAACAGATTACATCCCGATGAGCCGTTTACAAAGTGGATATAATTCGCTTCCCAAGATAAATGGGAAGAATAAAATATGAACAGCCTAAAAGGTTGGATAGAAACCTTTTAGACTATTCATATTTCCTATTTTCTTACACTGAAATATTTATGTTTATTTTATTTAATATAAATTTTGTAAATCAATCATCCACCCAAGTGCTGGCAACACCAAGAATATCGAGCATATACTCTCCCGCGCAGCCCTGACGACGGAGATAGGATACGACAACCTGATCCGATAATATATTCTGAGCCAGCTGTTTGGATTGAGGATCCCCATAATAATCCATATAACTCCATTTGTACAGCATGTTATATGGCTCTATCAATGTCGCTTGATACAACATCTTACAACCTAATTGTTCCTTGGGTTCTTTATTCGTTTCTTTTAATCCGAACAACCATTCGGCGACAGGAATTAAAGAACCAACAAAAAATAAATATTCCGCATTATCCATATGGCGCTGCTGCCCATCAAGAAACGTTAGAATCAACAATCGTTGTGCTTCCTGCGCTTCTAATGGTGTTGGGTTTTCTTCCAACAATATGTCGTGGGTTAAATAGATTGTCTGGATATATGAATCTGCAGAATTGTTATCTTTTTGTATCTGTTGCTCGCAGAAAACTATAATATCCATCCAGCGCTCTTGACGCTTCAATTCCAATAAATCATCTTTCCAACTCATAAATTTATCATCATTTTGGTACAAACATCGTTCCTATATCGGGAAGCCCATCAACTACATATCCTCGAACCGTCACCTGTGATCCTCCCAACTCAATTGTCGCTTCAAATTTTCCGCTAACAGGCAATTTCCCATTTAACTCGATTAATGCTTGACGTATCGTATTTTCTTTACCTCCTAACGTGTTAACGACATTCTCTAATTTATGCTTGGGAACAAAAATATGTCTATCTATTTTATTTCGCATCATTTTTTGAACTGCACGTTCAATTGTACTATTCGAGAATTGAGGTAATATTCTTGAAATAGAGGTAGCCTTTTTCAGATTCTTTCCAACTTTGTATAAGTTGCTCAACTTACTAACAGGGATAAAACAAAGGCCAATATCTATTGTTCCATACAATCCATTCTTAAAGCCTGATTTATATTCCCCATCGCTAAAAGCTTCATAAGCCTCATAAAGTGAATAACCGGGTATGAGAGACCACCAGAAAGAGTTGCTGTGCCCACTTCCTTCACCATCTTCGGAAGGATAAACGATAACCGGAGGAATCATCACACTCGTCGAATCACGGGCCTCCATTCCATCGAGATCGATCAACCGGATCGGATTATTCCCGCAGAAAACATACGGACTATGGTATTGCTGCAAGGGATCTTGCGAGAGCCACCGTCCTCTTTCTCGGTCGTACATTCGAGCGCCGTAGTCCGAGAACGGCAGGCCGGCGAACGATTGATCCTCCTTTCCATTGAAGCGGTCTCGGTTATCCGAAACAGGCCGCGACGCGGTATCCCACCGGTTGCCGAACGGTTGGTAGTCGTTGCGTTCGAGCACGTTGTCCTTATCGGTTGCCACGACACGCACGCTTCCTAAATGATCCGTCAGGGAATAACGCACCTCGGTGTCGTTGCCGCTTGTTGCTACGATCCGCCCGCCGCTGAACGCTGCACTTTCCAATCCAATTGTATTGGCATGCTTCTCATATACCAAAGAACCCAAATAGTACAAGCCGTTCTCTTCGGTGTCCGTCACCGAAAGTTTCGTACCGTCTGCAAGATAACAATAATTTATGGCATTCGCATCGTTGTCCGAGGCATATTCGAGCAAATTCAGACAATTATATGACATATCCAGTCCTCGCTCCCAGTCTTTTGTAACGTTACCGTTCGCATCGTATTGATGCAGTTGAACGGTTAGGGGAAAAACGATCCCTTTCTTGGGGACAATAATCTCTCCGATACCTACGTCCTCCCGTTCGAAGACTGTTCCCGGACAATACGAAACAAGTCGATTCCCCGAATAATTATAGCTGCTGTTCGATACACAGGCGCCATTCTCATAACGAATAAAAGTTTGAAGGTTTCCGTTACGGTCATAGGAAAGACAGCGTTCCACATTCTGCCGTGTCTTCTCGTTGTTTACATACTGGTCGGTGTTCGTCAGCCGCGACAGGTCGTCGTAGGTGAATTCATACCGGTTCTGCGGGCCGTCGCCGGACGGGTCTCCCTTGTGCTGCCACTGCCACGAGGTGATATTTCCCGTATAGGAGTGTCCGAGCGACATGGAGAACAACTCGCTGCTTTTCTTGGTCAGCCAGCTTCGGATGTCGTATTCCGACTGTTCAGCGATCGCCGACGTCCCCTCGCCCAGACGCCGCGCAGCAAGCCTTCCCAGCTCGTCGTACTCGTAGTAGACAACAGCCTCCTCGCCGCCGTTTACCTGTGTCGTCTCGTTTAATAACCGCCCGCGATCGTCGTAGGTGAAGGTGCGGTCGATGTCGTCGGTCTTGCCCGCGCGGGTGTAGCTTTCGCGCTGTGCGATGAGGTTTCCCACGAAATCGTAGCGCTGCGAGGTGCGGAGGATGCCGTCCTCGGTGTCGCGCTCGACGGTCTGGATCACGCGTCCCTTGTAGTCGTAGTAGCAGGCGCGCTGGTGATAGCCCGTGATCGTATCGTTGGCCAGCACGGCGAGTTTCTCGTAGGTCAGCGAACCCGTGGCATTGTCGTAGCGCAGCGATTCACCGTCCGTGGCCGTCAGACCTTCGATCGGCTGAAAATCGATCCCCGCTGCCTGCACCTCCGGCGGATAGGAGTCGTAGGTACAACTGCGAAGAAGCGGTACGGTCGGATCGTTCGTGAAAGTCATGTATAAAAACAGCGGATTGTTCTCGAACGCCCAAATCGGACCATCCGTCGAATCGGGTTTCGTTCCCAACAGTTGCTTTTCGATGCGACCGAAAGTGTCGTAAAGGTAGACGATCCATTGCTTCCTTGCACGTAGATTGCCGTCCTGCGACATCACAAGACGATCGTTCTTATCATAAAACATCCTCTCCGCCGCGCGTCCGGGCATCCGTTTCTCGACCATGAGGCCGCGATCGTTGTAGGTGTAGACGTAGCAATACTTTTCGGCGAAATCGTCGTCGACGGGGAATGTCTGCGAATCGCTGAGCAGGTAACTGCCTTCGGGCGTGACGACCCACCGCAGCCGGCCGTAGTCGTCGTAGACGGAGTAGGTGTCGATCGGTTCGTCGTCATCGAACGTGCGGCTCAGCAGCGTCCGCCCCAGTCCGTCGGTGAAGCTCTGCACGACATGGCCGTCGGGATCGGTCGTCACGGTGCATGAGAGCGTTCCGGCGTCGTGGCCCCCCTCGCAGACCAGTTCGCCGTCGACGCCCACTGCGAGCCATCGCACCTCGTCGGTGTCGTTTGTCCGGTAATCGAACTCGGTGTAGAGGACTTCGTAGTCTTTCATGTAACCGGGCAACGCCTGCTTGCGTACGCGCCCGAGCGGCGACGCCTCGTAGACCTTCTCCGTGAAGGAGCGCTGCGCATCGGCCTGTCCATACAATGTGCCGTAAAATGCCTGCTGGTTCGTCAGGGCCGACGCCTGTTTCCGTCCGCCACTCGACCGAGCCGCATAAGAGAGGTAACTTTTGGCGTCTTCACGCAGCAGCGCGTCATAACCGATCGGCGTTACCAGATCCCGACCGTCAGGCGATGCCGCGATCTGAATCGACTGTTCGGGCAATCCCAGCCCATTGTAATAGGCGACATCGGACGCCGCCGGCTTGTCGCCGTTGAAGGTTCTGGTCAGAATCCAGTTCTCGTCTTTGTCGAGAGCCAGTATGCCGTCGTCATACCGGGCGCCGTCGAGTTCCTTTTCGTCGCGGAGCCCGTTCTCTTCGTAGGCCGCCGTGACGTGGTAATACCCGGTGGCTTTCGGAGCGTACAGCGTGATGGTCTCTCCGTTGCCGAGCACGGTCTCCTGTTCGATTCCGTCGCGATAGAGCGTATAGACCACGTCGGGTTGAGAGTTGCCGATATTTGCCACGACAACGGAGGCTGTTTTATCGTAGTGATAGACGACAGGAAGTGTTCGTACTGAGCCACCTCCGGACTGATGTACTTCCATAGCCATATTGTCTTCGAAACGCAAATTCGTATAACTGCGTATCGTCGCATTCGAGAGGTTGGGCGGACAATAGATCTCCAAATAGAGTTTCCCTAAATTTTCGTCGTAACCATAAGAGATACGCATATGTGGATTCCATTGGCTTGAATCTCCCGAATTGTAAATTGCGAACGGCGCATCGAAGAAGGAAATGTCCGCAAGATCGTCGACTGGATACATCGTACCGTCCTTCCAATATCGGGTCAGTGTGTATCGATATACGCCGCCGTCGGGATCGGCTGCGAGAACCTCTTCGCCGGCATTGTAGACATACTCGAATGCCTCGTAGTACTTGATTGAAAAGTCCGAATCCGGGAAGTCGAACCGGTACGTGCCCGGAGTAGAGATGCGATAGGTATAGTCGCCGCCCGTACCGAGGAAGAAGTCAGTCTCCTCCTCGGAATCGTCCTCGTAGGTCCGCCATAGGAAATAGCTCTTGTCGATCTCCGTGTCGTGCAGATGAATTTCTGCGGACTGCCCCGGACAGATGTAGAAACAGCGGTCGGCCGGCCAGTCGACGGACGGATACGAATACTGGGGTTTTTGCTTGATATAGACGTGACTGGCATAAGTGCCGAAAGCCACCGTGCGTTCGCCGCTCGTGGTGTTGGGATCGAGTTGGAGTTCGATCAGATAGCTGCCCGTTTCGGCGTTGTCGATATACAGGACGCGAACCCAGCGGATTCCATTATCCAGAAGTTGGCGGTTCATCTCCTCGACGGCGTTGCCCGGCGAGAACTCGTCGCCGTCTTCGGCAACGATCGTATAGGACGTATCGTCCCAGGACAGCGAGACCTGCTCCGAGGGCGGTGTTCCGAGATTCGGATGCCAGATCAACTGGGCGAAGGATACGTGCATGCCCGCTACTGCGAGAGCAAGCAACAGATATAGCTTTTTCATGAGTGATTCAGATTTACCGGTTTTCCGTAGCAAAATGATAATCATAAGATTGGACTTGTTCGCCCTTACCGTCTTTGACCGAGATCAGGCGGCCGAACGCATCGTACTCGTAGGTGGTTTCACGTCCCGAAGGATCGGTCATCGAGGCCATCCCCACCAGCGGGATGTATGTCGCCGTGGTGACGTGCCACTCCTTGCGGCTGGTTCGCAGGCCGTCGAGCGCCGCAAGATCGCCCTCCGACAGCACGACCGAGGTACGGATATGCTCGACGGTCGCCGCACCCAAGGCGGTCGTCACCTCGTCGTATGCGGCGTTGCGGATTTCGGCCACGAGGTACTGACCCTTGTAGCCCCACAGATAACAGATCGGAGGCTGTCCCACGGCCTGCACCTCGCAGATGTTGCCGTCGGCGTCGTAGCGCAGCGACGCCCGTCCGATGTAATGCGTGTCGGGCGTATAGGCGCCTTTCCCGCCCGTAGAGCTGCGGTTCGAGAAGCGGAACGATGCGGGCGAGAGGTCGAGCGAAGCCAGCGTCGAGAGGCTGTCGGGACGCCCGTAGAGATCGTAGCGGAACGTATCGCCGTGCGTGACGGTCTCGTCGGTGTAGACGACCCGTTCGAGCGGCAGCGAGAGGAGGTTGCGATCGAGCATCGTCCGTACGCTCGACGGCAGGTAGTCTTCGGCGTAGAGCGTCCGCTCGGTGACGGTTCGTCCGTCGGCGTAGGTCGTCTCCTTGCGGCTGGCGGTATAGGGATTCGTGTCGTAATAATAGTTCGTCCGTCGGCGCAGGATGCGTCCGTCGTCTTCGCGCTGCTCGATAATCTCCTCCGAAAGCTGCATACAACCCACGTCGATGGCATTGTAGGAGTAACTATATGTATTTTTATTGTCGTCGTAGGGTGAAGTTGTCAACCGAGGTTGTTCCCGTAAGGAGCCATTCGCTTCGATCTGTACATGCCGGGTAGTTGGCCAGACACGTCCTCTGAAAATTTTCTTAGCCGAGAGATACGGCATATAGGTATAATCTCTGCGGACGAGCCATTCGAAACGACCGTCGACATACTTGTATTGGATGACGGAATCGAGACTTCCTTGATGCCAAGATTCCATTTCCATGGGATAGGGACTTCCGGGGAGTGCTATTGCGGGGCGATTCAGCGAGCCCTCGAGCGGCGGATCGAGCGTATATTTGTAGACGGTTTTTCCGGACAGAACTCCACCTTCGCTTTGGTATTCGGCCACCTCGTCGTACTGGACATGGCTCCCGTCGTCGTAGTTGGTGCGATACGTCGTATGAGGATAATATGTCCTGCAACGTAACCGCAGGGTGTTCGTTGTCGCTCCATTGTACGTCTCATAATAGACGATCGTCTGTAAGGTATGGCAATTACCCTGTTCCTCGCTCGTGTCGGGTTCATGACGAATGATGCCGTTGCCGCTTTCATTGGCTCCGTATTCGTAGTGTGTCTGTTTGAGCAACATACTGTCACGATCGAACGCACGGATGTCCCGAATACGGTAACTCGAGATATAACGGTTTATGCCTGAGCGATCGCAGAACTGGTTGTGGTCGCAGTGGAACTCCGTATAGCCGCCTGTGGGATAGGTAATCGTAAGCAGTTTTTTGGGGGCTGCCGTATAGAGATAAATCTCGGATGTATAGTACGACGGAATATATTTCTCATATTCCGAAAGAGGCGTATCGATCAATCTGTTATCGTGACGGTCTCGGGGTGAGCTGCCTTTCTCGATCGTCGTATAATGGCGTGCAATAGCAGGAATTCCGCGGTCGTAGCTGCCCATACGCGCATGTCCCCAGAAATCCGAGAAAGAATCTCCGTAGTGCATCGCTCCATACTCGAATCGATAACGTTGAGCGTCGATCGTCAGTGCGTTCAGGTAACGGCCGTACATCATGGCCAAATTTTCGTCGAGGTAATACCCCGTATCGATGGATTGTGTCAGCAGGATCGTCTTGCGCAGCACGCCTTGCAGATCGTAAACCTCGATACGTGTCAGAATGGGCCTGCGAATCGCTGTGCGATTGGAGTTGTATTGTTCGTAGACGAATTGCAGGGAACCGCCGCGGAATTCGATTCTGTCGATGTAATGGGTGTGTATCGTATTGAGGACTTTGCGGGCAAATTGTGCGCTTTCATCCTGTTCGGGCGCAGTTTCCATCTCCCAACCGTCGGCAATTTCATTGTCTCCTCTCAGAAAATAATCGCACGAAGTATTCATTCCGTAATGCAGCTCCTGCCGGGGCGTTCGAGCCAGCGATTCAAACATTGAAGAGCCGGAACCTGAAATCTCGGCATCGTCGTACAAATCGTGCGATCCCTCCAATTGTCGAACCAGATTGGATTCATAAGGTAGGTACGAGAAGGTGATCGCATCGCTGCCGTCGGCACTCTCAATACGAGTGCATTTCCATGCAGTCGGTGCCGGAGCCTCCATCGCGTTGAAATCTCGCACCCAATCGACGTACTGCGATGAGAAACTGTATTTTGTTCCGTCACTACCCACGATACTAAAATCTGTATTCCCGTTGCGGTTCGCATAATCGATCCTATCGCCGTTCATCGGTACGGTCGTCGGCCCCAGCTCTTTCTCGATGTAGAATGCACCGCTGCTACCGAGAAGCTTATAGTAAAACTTGTCGGGCTCTTCGTCTATATTCTTAATCCACATCGAAAAGAGATGTTGATCCGAAGGAATGATTTCGGGAGTATTCTTGTCGATATTGGTGTAGGATGTGCCCGTAGACAGATAACCCGAGGCGTGAAAATCATCACGGCCGTTGATGATGCGCGAGACCTGCATATCGCAGCTCAGCGACCATCCTGCGCCGGCCGCACCGGCGAGCTGGTTCACGCGCGTGAAGTCGTCGAGGTGGAAACTCAGGTTCACGGGCAGCTCCAGCGATCCCGATCTGACGGTGTAGAGCGGGATCGAGATTTCGGGAATTCCCGTGCGGTGCGAAACGGGATAGTCGATGTACTTCATCATCGACACCGCCGACGGCGGATAGAAATGGACGTCCGTCAGATCGGACGTCTCCTGCGCCTGTACGGACGTCGCTCCGAGAAACAGGAACGACACGGCGCAACATACAAAGGCCGGATGCTTCATAGCCGAAAGAGTTTAGGTTAGAATGAGAATGTGTATGGAGTTCGGTTCGTAAACCGGAAGATGCGCCTTGAACAAAGATAGGAAATCTTTTCGGAAAAAGAGGATGAAATAGCAATGACAGAATTTTCGCAAACTGTTTCTAATCAATTTGTTGAAAAATAAAAATCTTACATTTTCCTTACAGACCGTCCAAAGCGTAAAATCGCACTCTTCATTTCCGCTTTTCGGTAAGTCCCGGCATGTCGAATGCAAGCAGTGACGGAGCTGTTCCGCGATACTTTTCCAGAAGACGCAAAGCTGCGGGGAGAAATTTGATCGTATACTCTCCACCCGTTTTGCAGCGGTTACCGTGCATCCGCAGGTGCCCCTTGGTATCCGGTATGATTTGTTCACAGGTCAGATAGCGCATGTCTTTGTAGCAGATTTCCGTAAAACGGGAAAAGAGAAACAGGTCGCGGTGGTATTCGTGTTTGGCACTCTTCAATCGTGTCGTCTGAAAAATCCGCAGTTCCTTCTCGCTGAGAAAGGTTCTCGGTTCCCTCGGAGCGGAATAGCGGCAAAGTGCGAACGAATTCCGCGGCATAAGACCGTTTTCGAACGAAATTTTCACCACGTTATTCCAACGATCCATGTAGCGACATACGCTTCCCGCCTTCGAACGGCAGACAGTTTTCAAATAGACGTGATATTGCTCGATGAACGACTGTTCCAATTCGAGCAGCGGAATATGGTGGAGGTTGTACTCGTGTTTCAGAAAGGCACGAAGATGACCCAGTACCGCCCGATAGCGCCACCAGGTACTTTCCGAGCGATCTACGCCGATACGTTTGAAAAGATCATTCGTGTCATGTTCGAAAACCTCCGCAAGAGTCCGCGGTATCGTTCTCCCATACCCAGCCAGACGTTCTTGACCTTTTTCGGCCGTGACGTAGGCATCGTGATCGCAAATCGACCGATAATGTTTGCCGATCTGGATGCGGATATTGTCCGGATGACGGTTGATGCGTTCCGACTCGATGCTCTTGCCTTTGGCTCGGCCGCCTTTAACGAACCTTCCACAGTTGTTCCGGAACGTTGATTTCGGCACTGAACTGAGAAATCGTGCTGTTGATCGTGCTGCGGCCCATAACCGGATAGACTGCACGCGGGGGGTTCTTTGTTCGTTTGAGGTAGAACAAGACCTTGAAAGTACTGCGCATAAACTCTGCTTTTTTAAGGTGGACAAAAATAATTTTGGCAGAGTCGTCCGGCCTCTCGATATTTCTACCGATATTATGATGAATAACAATCTGAATATCAGATAATATGCTTTAATATACTTTTTGTAGATAGCCGTTGTGATTTTTTGGGGAGGGGGAAGGTGTAACCCAGCTCCTCGCAGGAAATCCACGAATCGAAGATATTCCCGAAGAATCGATTGGGAAGTTTTTTCTTTTGGCTTGATCCCAATGAATCGAAGACGTCAGCCGTCGATTGACACGATCCGTTCCATGCGCACGTACCACAGATAGCCTTCCACCTGCGTGTATCCGATTTCGCGCAGCAGCTCGATGTATTCGCCGAGTTGCCGCCGGTGGTCGGGGTTTTCGCGGAGTCCGAACTTGTAGTCGACCACCACGGCGCGCCCCTCTTTCACCATTACGCGGTCGGGCCGCCGGATCGTCCGCTCGGCGGTCTGCTCACGGCGCGTTCGCCGGATGCGGGTGTGGTGGGGGACGATGATCTCGTTCTCGTTGCGCACGATGTTCCATCCGCTGTCGAACCATCCGGCGACGAGCGGATCGTCGAACTGGCGACCGATCGCGCCTGCCAGCGCTTCGGCATCGGTGGGCGACAGTGCGGCGTCGGCGACCGCACGGCGGATGTTGTCGTCGATCTCCTCGCGCGTGGTTGCATTCTCAAAGGCGCGGTGCATCAGAATGCCGAGATTGCGCGGGGCGAGTTCCACCTCCTCGCCCTGCTCGAAATAACGGTCCGACGGGAGCCGCAGTCGCAGGGCGGGGGCGGGTTTGTCAAACAGGATGGTGAACAATTTCGCACGCTCCTGTCGCTTTATGAAAAGG
>OGQN01003010.1_pt1 | contig 11399 bp, 9 predicted proteins | sample 1553231 | NCBI WGS metagenome assembly OGQN01 (sample SAMEA2579950, study PRJEB22360) | human gut metagenome | biome: human gut; feature: human-associated habitat; material: faeces | place: Denmark | collected 2008/2010 | reverse complement strand
CCCCTCCTACAAAGCCAAGGCGCCCGATGAGATCCATGCTGGCCTCCTGCAACAAGCACACCGACGAGATCGCAGACTCGGCGACGGGCAGTGTAGTGAAAATCACCCTGACGGACAAGACGCCCGAAACCCGCGCCTTCTTCGACCAGACGGCCGCAGCCGAGAGTTGGGAGAAGAAGATCAACTCCCTCACGCTATTCGTGTTCGACGGCAGCGGGAACGCCGTACTGCAACGCAACTTCACCGCTGCGGAGATTTCGGGACAGACGGCGACCATTCCCGTACCGGACGCCGCGCCGGGCGAAATGTACAAATTCTATGTCGTAGCCAATTCCGCTGCGCTGTCCGGTATCGGCACGCTGGACGATCTCAAACATAAGGTGGAGAGCAATATCACAGCCTATAATGGAGCGTTCGACGAGGTGACGGCAAAGGCTCTGCGAAATGAAGGCTTTACCATGAGCGGCTCGGCAGCGAAAGCTATCGCGCAAGCCGGGCAGACGACATCCGTGCAGATCGAACTCGAAAGGCTCGTAGCCAAGATAGCCGTGCAATCTGCGACCGACAGCAAGTTCGCCGCCGTCTATCCGGGGCGCGTGCGGATCGCTTCGGCGACCGTTTCCCGTGCGGCATCCTCGGTCTCCTATTTCAACGTCAGCACGTCGCATTCCGGAGGCACCAACAACCGAGCCGGCGACCGGGATCTTACTATTTCGCAGACTGCAAAAGAGCTGAACGGCAAATATGCCAACCTGTTCTACGTGTACGGGAATGAAAACAGTTCCCCCTCCGAGAACGTGCTGCTGACCCTCGAAGGGATTTACGATCAGGACGGGGATTTCGGAACGACGGGCGACCAGATACCTGTCAGCTACGAAGTGGAATTGGATGGTGACAGCGGCAAGGCGATCAGCCGCAACACCTACCGTCGCGTAACGGTGAATATCAGCGGTCTGACGGGTGCCGACGTGGCCGTGACGATCACCCCCGCAGACTGGGAAGGGCCGTTCAATCAGGATGTCAATATCGGTATGTAGTACCGGAAGGGAAGGGACAGGGGCAGTCGTCCCTGTCTTTTCCCTTTATCCATTTTTCACCATGAGAAACCTACTGATTCTAATTATGCCGCTGCTCGCTTCGGCGGTCGGTTGTTCCAAAGAAGATATTGTTCCGGCTGCGGAGTCTGCGACCCGCTTTACGCTGCGGGTGTGTCCGGAAGCAACGCAGGCGATTACCCGGGCCGCGGACGAACGGGCCGTCGAGGACATAAACGTTTTTCTCTTCGACCCGCAGGGCATACGCCCGTCGCAGCACTTTTACGTGCAGGGCGGCGTATTGGAGCGTTCCATTCCTGCCGGCCGGTACGACGTGTATGCCGTAGCCAACTTGCATGAAGATATGGGCCCGATGAGCCGGAAGGCGTTGTCGGCCTATGAGTTCCGCGTACCCCGAAGTTACACGTCGCTGCCCATGTCCGGATATGCGGAATGTACGGCCGGGAAAGGGATGCCGGAGGCTACGGTCACCGTTCGGCGCAACGTAGCCAAAATCGTCTGCAACATCTCCTTCTACGGGGTGGACTACGACCTGAAGCTCCAATCCGTGCAGGTGATGGATATGGCAGGTGTCACCACGCTGTTCGCGGAGGATCAGCAGGCCCGTGAACTCACCTCTTCCGAGCCTTCGGCGATCGCATCGTATGAGAACCGCAAGGCATCGCGCACGTTCTTCTTGGCGGAGAACTGTCGGGGCGAAGTGCCGGGAATAACCTCTCAGGAGCAGAAATGTGCCGGCAACGCACCCGAAGGAGCGACCTTCCTGCGGATCAAAGCGCAGCGTGAAGGCAAACTGCTGACGTATGACGTATATCTGGGAGAGAACAATACGACCAACTTCGACGTGCGCCGTAATACGGTATATACGCTCAATATCGTCATCAAGGGCGAAAACGAGGTCGATACCCGTGTAGATGCGTTCGAGGTCGGGATTTCGGACAACTTCCCTTACGAGGGCTATCGGTTCGAGGGATATTGCCTGTACGACCCCGGCAGGCAGCTTACGATCACCGTGGACGATCCGCAAAAGGCCGGCAGCCTCTCGGCGACGGTTCGCTTCGTCGCAGGAAAGAACGGGGCGTTCTTCTTCAACGGGCAACCGCTCACCTCGTCCGTCACCTTCCCGCTCGACGACCCTTCGGGGGTTTACAGTTTCCCCGTGGATTACTTTCCCGGCGATTGCTATACCGCCGACAATCATTGCCTCGTCTATGAAGTGGTTGTAAGCAACACGGACGGGTACAGCTATACGAAAACGTTTACGCACGACTTTTATAATCTCCTGACGATATATACCTACTGGAAGCGCGGGACTACCCACCGCGGCCGGGGAAGCGTCGACAAAGAGAATATGACGGTCGTAAAATGGAGTTCCTCCTATACGCCCGAAGACAATCGCATGATGCTATTGTCGCTGGACGACGGGCCGCTCGTGCCGCTCAAACCGGTAGATGGATCGAGAGTCGGGGGTTGGTATGCGGATCGCGGCCTCGCGCAGTTCGTCTCAGCGGAAAACCCGTACCGCCATCCCATGAAAAGTTTTCAGGATACGCTCTACGTGGATTTCGTGCAGGAAGCCGTCTATATCTATACCCATGTCGATCTGGTCGAGATAAGTTGTGACGGCGCGTATCGGATCGATCAGGAAAAACAGGCGTTCGTAGTTCCGATAGGAAGCCGCTGCACGTTCAAGGGGATCAGAGGAAAAACGGTCGCCGTCTGGTGGAGCAACTTCATCGGCCACTATCCCCGCAAGGAGCTGTCGCGGGAGCCGGAGTATTCCTTTACCGCATGGGAAAACTGCAATGTCGTTCCCGAATTTCAGATCGATTAACCTCTCTCAACGCTCCGCCGATACCTTTTGCCGGATGCGGCGGTTACTCATTCCAACAAAATAGAAACACGATGAAAAGATTATTTGTACTGCTGCTGTTCGTCCTCGTGGCGAACGCGGCTTCGGCTCAATATACGGCCGTGCGCGTCAATGCGCTGGGACTGGCAACGGGAACCGTCAATGCCGGCGTAGATGTGGCCGTGTCGGAAAAATGGTCTGTCGAAGCGTCGGCATACTGGAACCCGATCTCGACCGAAAGCCTGCGAACCAAAGTGCTGGGAGCCGTCGTGGGTGTGCGCCGCTGGCGCTTCGAGCCGCATGTCGGCTTCTTTTGGGGCGTACACTCCGCCGTCGCACAATATCGCGTCGGGAACCGTAACAAACGCTACAACGGCTGGACTGTCGGCGTAGGTGCCAGCGCGGGCTATTCGTGGATGCTGCATAGGCGGTGGAACTTCTCGCTCGAAGGCGGCATCGGCCTGTATTACATGAACGATACGCGCTGGAATCCCGCACCGCCGCCCGGCGACGATGTCTTTCTGCGGCATTACCGCCGTATCGCACTGGCTCCGGCGAAGCTGGAAGCCTCTTTCTCTTATATGTTTTAGAATATCGAGACATGAAAAAGCTCTTGTTTTTAGGACTATTGCCGCTTCTGTTCGCATCCTGCACGAAGGATAGCGGCAGCTACCCGCCCGATGGGCCGCAGTCCCCCGAAGCTGCCGCTTCGCAGGTGGAAATATCTTTTGCGGCTGCGGACAGCGGATTTCCGACACGAAATTCGGAGGATGAAAATGCCATTGCAGACGTGAACCTTTACCTGCATAACGTACAGACAGGTTCGCTGGAACATCACTACCTGACTGCGGGGAACGCTTCGCGGACGATGACGATGGCCCACGGCCGCTATGAAGCGTATGCCATCACCAATACGAAGGAAGACATGGGGCCGATGACACTCCTGCGATTGCAGGAAGCGATGTACGTTCCCGATGTATCGGGAGATACCGATGAAAGGTTTGCGATGAGCGGCCGGCAGTCTTTCACTGTATCGGGGGCTACCGATGTAACAATACTCCTCCGGCGATGTGTGGCAAAACTGACTCTGAACGTCACGACGGCCGGCGCCTTTACGGATTTCGAACTCCGATCCTGTCAGGTAACGGGCGTCCCGTCCTGCGTGCCGTTCTTCGCTGAAAGCAAACCCACAGCGGACAGCGAAGTGACATCCTTTCCGAAGAGCGTCCTTTCCGGACGCAGCTACTCCGTTGTTCTTTACCTTCCCGAAAACGCTCAGGGCGAAGTGCCGGGTATCTCCGACCCGCGGCAGCGCAGCCGCGAAAACGCCCCGCAATACGCCACCTGCATCCATCTCGAAGGCGAGGCGTCGGGCCGTAAGGTCGATTATTACATCTATCCCGGCAGCAACGTCACGACGTCTTTCGACATCCTGCGTAACCGTCATTATAACCTCGATGTGATGATTTCGGGGGCCAATGCGACGGATATGCGTCTTTCGACGCTCGGCGCGACCTTCACGGAACTACCTCGGACGTGCAACGTGGGCGACGATATTTTTACCGAGATGAGGGTCGAGAGCACCGATCCCGACGGTCGCTACACACTGACCGTCGAACAGGCGAAGGGCGAAGGTACGATAACATTCGACGGTATGGCCATAACGCCCGGAATTCCCGTCGCATTGCCCGGCGGAGCCGGAACTAAAACAGCACGGATCGGATACTGCGCGACAGTTGCGGGCAAAGCCGTGCTGACATTCGTCCTGCGGGATGCCTATGACTATGAGATCCGGCGTACACTGACGACCGAGGCGGTCGAAAAACCCTCGCTCGATATTACGCTGACACCGCCTTCGGCGATCGTCGTCGGCAACCCCGCCACTTTTACGTTGGAAATCAGCGGAAGCGATGACGCCGCAATCTCTACCTTCACTTGTTCCGATCCACAGGCCGTTTTCGTATTTCCCGCAGGGACAGGGCTCGGCGGCAACGAAGCCATGTTAGGCAATGGAACCCACAGTTTCTTGCTCGACACCCGCGCCACCGGCGTCCTGACGGTTACGGTGCAGGTAAGCGACAGCAGCGGCCATAGCGTACAGCGGCAATGCACGGTAACGTCCCGTTATCCGAAATTCACCGCAATGATACGAAGTATGTCTTCGGCGGCTCTCTATTCGGACAGTCCGATGACGCTGATCATCCGTTCGACCGAATACATGGGCGACTATACCGTAAGTTATACGACGACCTCGACGAATTGCAGGGTTTCGTATGACGGTTCCATGTTACACCCCGACAGTCCTGTAACCCTCGAAGCCGGACAACATATTTTTACCGCCAACTCTTCCTATGCCGAGCGAACGGAATTCGTCTTTACGATTACGGACATTTACGGGCAAAGTCAACAAGCACGGGCGTCGATTACATGGAGGTAGTCGGCCCGTCTTCTCGGCTTATGATAAGAAAAAAGTTATGAAACAATGAAAAAGATGTTATTGCACAGCCTCGTCATATGCCTGCTGCTGGGCGGTTGTACCGTTACGGGCAGGCTTCAGCGCCGGGGCTTGGGCGCACGGGCGAACTATGCGCCCAAAGCACAAAAGCAGGAGCCGAAAAAGGAGTCCGCACCGCAGTATATCGAATACAAGCATCGCGACAGCCTGCAACCCGTCTATTTCCTGCCTACGACTACGCTCGAAAACGGCGAGCGCGTCATGTCGCTCGAACTCGACGAGGTGGTCGTGGTAGCTCAATCGCGCACCGTCGCCGAGCGTATGGGCAAGGTCAGCATCGACTTCGTGATCGAGCTGCCGCGCCAGTTGCAGGGCAATTGTCAGAGCGTGGCCGTAACGCCCATGCTCCACAAGACGGACGGCCTCGTGCCGCTTCAGCAGATCAGTATCCGGGGCGGGCTGTTCAGCCGCGTGCAGGATCGCAACTACTGGCAGTTCGACCGATACGTGCGGGTCTTCAAGCCCGATGCGGCTGCCGAGCAGCGTGCTTTCGAGCGTTTCGTCAAGCACCCCTATCCGGATGGCGTGCGGCTGGATTCCATCGTCGATGGCCGTGAGAAGATCAGCTATTACTACACGCAGGAAGTACCGACCAAAGGCGAAGGCAAGACGATGCACGTCACACTTGCGGGAGCGGTCGTAGGGCTGGACGGCAGCCGTTACGATATGCCGCCCCTCGATACGCTGGAATACAATATATCCTCGATGCTGACCTTCGCAGACACCACGAGGCGCTACCTGACCAGAGTGATCGAGAAGTATGCCGTGGTCAAAGACCGCAACTACCTTGCCTTCGAAGTCGGCAAATCGGACATTATCGACACGCTGGAAACCAACGCCGTTCAGCTCGCCCGCATCGAAGCCCTGATGGACGGGCTGATAAACCAACGGGAGTTTTACGTGGACAGTATCGTGCTGACCGCTTCGGCATCACCGGAAGGAGCACTCGCGCTCAACGAGCGTCTGGCCCGCGGGCGTGCCCTGTCGCTCAAACGGCGTCTGGGAGCGCGTTTCGGGCGGCAGGTCGATACGCTGATCGCCGTGCGCTCCGTGGGCGAGAACTGGACGGAGCTGGGGCGCTTGATCGCCGCCTCGGACAGTCTGCCGCACCGCGAGGCGATCCTTGCGCTGCTCGGTGCGGAGAAGAATCCCGACCGACGCGAAGCGGCCCTGCGAGGCAGGTATCCGCAAGAGTATAAATATATCCGGGAAAGGCTCTATCCGCTGCTTCGCTCGGTCGAGTTCAAATACGATCTGCGGCGCGTAGGCATGGTGAAGGATACGATCCATACGACCGTACCCGATACGCTCTATGCGCGGGGCATGAAGCTGCTCGATGAAAGGCGCTACGACGAAGCCCTCACGATATTGGCTCCTTACCATGACCGAAATACGGCTATCGTGCTGCTCTCACTCGGCCATGACGACCGCGCTTACGAAGTACTCTCCGCGCTGCCCGAATCGGCCGAGGCGTGCTATCTGAAAGCCATCGCCTGCTCGCGGCTGGGCCGCAGGGAGGAAGGGCGCAAATGGTTCGACAGGGCGTGCGAGCTGAAAGAGACATTCAAATACCGGGGCAGGCTCGACCCGGAAATATCCAACCTTTTAACCGACGACCAACGATGAGAAAAAGAGCGATCGCGGCCACGATGCTGCTGACAGCGGCTATGGCCTTTACCTCGTGCGCCAAACTGTATGAGGAAGAAACAACGGAAACCCTGAAACTCCCGCAGACGGACATCGAGATTCCGGAGGACAACCCCTGGGACGAAGTGTCGGACAGCGATACGGAGGCTGGACATTAAAGAGCGGACGCAATGCGAACGGATGTAATTTTTAATACGGATGCGGCCTCCGGCCTCGGCCGGCTGCCCGACAACTTCATCGACTGTATCGTAACCTCGCCCCCGTACTGGCAGCTCAGGGATTACGGACTCTCTCCGATACTGCTCGGCGGACGGCAGAAGTGCGAATACGATTTCGACGATTACGCCATCTGCCGCAGTTGCGGCGGATGGCTGGGGCAGTTGGGGCAGGAACCCTCCCGCGAGATGTTCTTGGAGCATCTCGCGGGCATCTTCGACGAGTGCCGCCGCGTATTGAAAAGTACGGGGACGCTATGGGTGAACCTCGGCGATTCGTACAGCAAACTCAATAAATACAACCGCCCAGACGATTGGCCGCCGGGTAAAAACGCCCATTGTCTGAAAACACTGCGCGTCGATCTGTCGATGCACCGGGTTCCGCACAAATCGCTGTGCAATATTCCGGGGCTGTTCGCCGAGATGATGATCCTGCGGGGGTGGATACTGCGCAACGAGATAATATGGTATAAGCCCTCAGTTGTACCTACTCCCGTCGAAGACCGTTTTACGGCGGATTTCGAGAAGGTGTTTTTCTTCACCAAATCCCCGAAATACGACTTCCGGCAACAGTTCGAGCCTTGTGCCGGGAATGAGACGAACAGAATATCCAGACAGCCGGAACATCCGACAGGTTCGAAATCCAGAAATGACCTTCAAGGCAGGAACAAACGGACGGTCTGGCGGATTACGACCGAAATCAGCCACGAAAAACACTATGCCCCCTATCCGCAGAAGTTGATCGAGACACCCATAGAGGCGGGATGTCCGCCGGGCGGCGTAGTTCTCGATCCTTTTCTGGGAAGCGGAACGACGGCCCTCGTCGCCCGCAGGCTGGGACGCCACTACATCGGCATCGAGCCGAATCCGGAATACGTCGCCATAGCCCGTTCTCGGCTGGAACGGGAACCCGAACCCTTAAAACAGTAAGGAGGCCATGCGAATCGGATTGGTGGATGTGGACGGGCGCAATTTCCCGAACCTCGCGCTGATGAAACTTTCGGCGTGGCATAAGCTCCGGGGCGATACGGTGGAATTTGCCGATCCCGGAGCGGGGCGTTACGACAAAGTGTATTTGTCGAAGGTCTTTACCCATACGCCCGACTGCCGGGATGAATACCGCTGCGAAGTGATACGCGGCGGAACGGGCTACCGCGATTATACGACGACACTGCCGGAGGCGGTCGAACATACGTGTCCGGATTACTCGCTTTACGGCGTGGGCGAAGCCTACGGCTTTCTCACGCGCGGATGCCCGAACCGATGCCCGTGGTGCGTAGTACCGCGCAAAGAGGGCGCTATCCGGCCCCATGCCGACATCGAAGAGTTCCTCGCCGGACGCAAGCGGGCCGTACTTCTCGACAATAACGTGCTGGCCTCCGCATGGGGCCTCGCACAGATCGAAAAGATCGTCCGCCTGGACGTGCGGGTGGACTTCAATCAAGGGCTCGACGTGCGGCGTATCGCCCGCAACCCGGAACTCGCAGAGCTGCTCGCACGGGTCAGGTGGCTGCGCTTTCTGCGGATGGCCTATGACAGCCATGCCGTACAAGAGGACGTGCATAACGCCGTAAAACTGCTCGTCAAATGTGGCTTGTCGCCCCGCAAACTGTTCTTTTACGTGCTGGTGCGCGACGACATCGGCGATGCGCTGGAACGTATTCGGGAGCTGAAGGCGTTGGGCTGCGTGCCCTTCGCACAGCCGTATCGGGATTTTTCGGGCGACGCCAAACCCTCGCGGGAGGCGTGGCGGCTGGCCTACTGGTGCAATAACAAGCGATTGTTCAATGCGATGGACTTCGCGGATTACAAATGCAAATAAACAAAAAAGCGATGAAAAAGTTATTTTTTGCGGCGATGGCCGCACTCGGACTGCTCGCATCCTGCGACAAGGATCTGGATATTCAGCAGGCGTACAGCTTCTCGCTGGAAACGATGCCCGTACCCAAGCGTATCGGTGTCGGCGAAACCGCCGAGATACGTTGTACTCTGGTGCGTGAAGGGGAGTATGCCGACGCCCGCTACACGATCCGCTATTTCCAGCCCGACGGTAAGGGAGAGCTGCGGATGGACGACGGAACGGTATTCCTTCCCAACGACCGCTATCCGCTGGAGCGCTTCTCGTTCCGCCTTTATTACACCTCCCGCAGCGATGACCAGCAGACCATCGACGTCTATATCGAGGACAACATGGGACAGGTAGTACAAAAGAGCTTTACGTTCCAGAACGACAGCGATACGGGCGGCGAAGAGCAATAGTCACAAACGAACTTCAGTGCCCGGCAGAAACCGGGCATTTTTAATTTGAAACCCTTATGACAGAACAGGAAAAACGGGATATAACTTTGCTCGAACAGGGCGGACAAAAGCATAATATGTTGATGACCCTGCCTTTGGAACGGCGTACCGAGGCGGTATGCCGCCGCGCCGTCGAGATCGACGGAGAGAACATCCGATACGTTCCCCGCGATATGCGTACCGAAAAGCTGTGTTATACGGCCGTGCAGAGCTGGGATTATGCCCTCGACTATGTGCCGGAAGAGTTGAAAACGCCTTCGATGTGCATGGCTGCGGTCGAACGCTACGGGCCGGCGCTGTTGTTCGTGCCGGAAGAGCGCCGAACGGAGGCTCTGTGTGAAACAGCGGTGAAAAACGATGCGTGGGCCTTGCCTTCCGTTCCCGACCGGCTCAAAACGGAACAGATGTGCATGGATGCGGTAACGAAGGACGGCTGGGTGTTGGAGTTCGTGCCCCAAGCGATGAAAACCCCGCAGATGTGCCGGCTGGCCCTGAACGCCCCGCTGGCCAAACTCCGCGAAAACCGGAGCGTCCTTCAATTCATTCCCTATGCCGACGTGTGTCTGGAAGGCATAAAAAAATACCGGCAGGAAGGGGCCGATATGGTAGGTTTGCTGGCAGATATCGAACCGGAGGTGATGGATGAACACATTGCCCTGTACGGGGTTCGCACCGACCCGTCGTGTCTGACGGCCTTGCCGGAACGGTGGAAAACAAGGACGGTATGCACGGCGGCGGTACAGAGCGACGGGATTATGCTGCACGACGTACCGGAATATTTACGCACGAAACGTATGTGCAAGGCAGCCGTTTCGTCCAGCATCCATGCACTTCCTTATGTGCCGGAGGCATTGCATACCCCCGACCTGTACCGGGAAGCGATGGTGAACGACCCTGCTGCCATTCAGTATTTCAAACCGGAACTGCTGACACGGGAGATGTGCCATGAGGCTTTGTATTCGAGCTATGACCTGCGGGTACTTCGGTACATTCCCTACAAAGAGATCCACGAGCAGTTGTTGGAGCGTTGCGAGGGATACTCGCGAACCAAACATTTTCTGGACAGTATGAATCCGGACTATATGACCCCGAAACTGGCGGAGATGATCTTTACCAAAGAACCCGAACTGTTCTACAATATTCCCGAAAAATTCAAGGATAAGGAACTGTGCGAAACGGCGGTACGGTATGACGGCTCCTACCTGCGGATGGTTCCCGAAAAACTCAAGACGCCGGAGTTGTGCATGGAAGCCATACGCCGCAGTCCGTATGCCATAGAGTTTATCCCGGAAACGATGAAAAGCCCGGCGTTCTATACGGATTTGGTCAGGGAGAATCCGTTGAACCTGCGGGGAATACCCGAAAACGACCGGACTTATGAGATGTGCAAAGAGGCTTTCGACAATACCTACGGAAAAGATAAAACCGATTACAGCGTTGCCGGTGCGCTGACAGAGCCGTCGATGGCTCTGCAAATGGTTCGGGAGCAGGATGATCCTAAAACAATCGACTTTTTGATAACCGTAATGCGTCCCAAAGCCATTTCGGAAGAAGTAGCTTTGGACGCCGCGCGTAAAAACGGGCATATCTTGCGCTTCGCGCCGAAAGAGGTCATCACGCAGCAGGTGGGCGAAGCCGCCGTCAGGAATCATCCGCAGGCGATTCAATGGGTTCCTCACGACATACGCACGGCGGATATGTGCCTGTATGCCTTTAAGAGCGATTCCGAACTGGATATTTACACTCCGGATCGGATCAAGTGCGAAGACAATGTTTATGTATTCGCCCGAAAGATGGACGAGCTGCTCCGCCAGCCG
>OGQN01003005.1_pt1 | contig 11417 bp, 10 predicted proteins | sample 1553231 | NCBI WGS metagenome assembly OGQN01 (sample SAMEA2579950, study PRJEB22360) | human gut metagenome | biome: human gut; feature: human-associated habitat; material: faeces | place: Denmark | collected 2008/2010 | reverse complement strand
GTTCGCCTATGCCATCGGCAAATTCGTCAACGGATTCATCGCCGACTACTGCAACATCAAACGCTTCATGGCCACCGGCCTGATCGTCTCTGCGGCGGCCAACATGCTGATGGGCGTGCTGGGGCTGATGCACTCGGTCATCCCCACGGCCGTGATCTTCATCGCGTTCGCCGTGATGTGGGGCCTGAACGGCTGGTCGCAGTCGATGGGCGCCGCCCCGGCGATCATCTCGCTCTCGCGCTGGTATCCGCTGAAAGAGCGGGGGACCTACTACGGTTTCTTCTCGGCGAGCCACAACCTCGGGGAGTTCTTCTCGTTCCTGTTCGTGGGTTCGATCGTGACCTTCGCAGGCTGGCAGGCGGGCTTCTTCGGCTCGGCGATAGCCGGGGCCATCGGCGTGGTCGTGATCCTGCTGATGCTGCACGACACCCCGGAATCGAAGGGTCTGCCTCCGGTGGAGGCGCTGGCGCACGAGAAACCGGCGGCCTCGGCCGACAAGTCGGTGAAGGAGATTCAGAAGCAGGTGCTGCGCACCCCCGCGGTATGGATTCTTGCCGCTGCGAGCGCCTTCATGTATATCTCGCGCTACGCGATCAACGGCTGGGGCGTGCTGTTCCTGCAGGAGGCGAAGGGGTTTTCGGGCGGCGGGGCGATCTCCGGGGGCTCACCATCGACACTGCTGGGCATTCTCGGCACGGTGCTCTCGGGGTGGTTCTCGGACAAGCTCTTCAAGGGCGACCGGAAGGTTCCGGCGCTGATTTTCGGCGTGCTGAACGCCGCGGCGCTGGCGCTGTTCTTCTACGGAGGCAACGCCATGTGGGTCAACGTGCTGTCGATGGTGCTGTTCGGCATCGCCATCGGCGTGCTGATCTGCTTCCTGGGGGGCCTGATGGCCGTCGACATCGTGCCGCGGAAGGCTACGGGCGCCGCACTGGGCGTCGTGGGGATGACTTCCTATATCGCTGCGGGCATTCAGGACGTGGCGAGCGGCTGGCTGATCGACTCCAACATCACCGTTGCCGCCGACGGGGTGAAACACTACGATTTCGGCCCTGTGGCGATCTTCTGGCTTGCGGCGGCGGTCATCTCGTTCCTGCTGCCGCTGTTGAACCGCGGCAAGGTCAAGGAGTTTTAGAAAACCCGGAACAGATTCGAAAAAAACGTTGCAGGGCCTTTGCCTGCAACGTTTTTTCGTTTGTGCGGAGCGGGCCGCTTTATCGGTCGACGCCCTGTTTTCCCTGCTCCGCAGGCCGGACGGTGATGATGCTGTCGACGACGAACTTCGTGAAGCCCCGCCAGGGCAGCGCCCCGAAATACTCCTTATAGTGCAGTTCGAGCGTCTTTCCCCCTTGCAGCATCAGCTCGCGCGCCAGCGCTTCGTTCTCGACCGAGAACTCGAACTCGTAGGACTGGATCGACCCGGCGGCTTTCGAGCGGATGCCGGTCTGGATCAGTTTGCCTTCGTAGGTCTTGAAAAGCACGCCCTTGTAGACGACGTAGTTCAGTTCTCCGCTCTTGACGCCCTCGCCGAAGACGAAGAAGAACCGGAAGTAGGCAGCCGCCGCCAGCACGGCGGCAATCGTTATCGTAATCAGTACCCAATGCTTTCTCATGGTTTTCGTGCGCCGGTTTTGTCCGTGCCCTCGCCGCAAAGATAAGCATTAAATCGTGCCGCCGTGCATTTTCCGCACGCGGGTTTCCGGGCTTTTTCGTATATTTGGGCCTGTGAAGGAGTCGAAATTCGTCAAAACGAAGATCGTGGCGGGCTATCTCCTGCTGATTGCGGTCTGTATTCTCTCGGTGGTCTACGTCTACCGGGTGGCGGTCCGTTTCTCGGCGCCCGACCGCAGTTACGCCCTGCTGCATACCAAGCGCAGCGCCGTCAACCGGACCCTCTACCACCTCTACCAGGCCGAAAGCTACGGGCAGCTGATGATCGCCGGATACGCCTCTTACGAGGCGCGTTACAGGCGGGAACTGCGTACCGTGCGGGCCTCGATCGACTCGCTCCGGGCGCTGACCGTCGGCGGGGATTCGTTGCAGACGATGCGTCTGGACAGCATCACGCGGCTGATCGCCGACAAGGAGCGCCGCACGGTGAGCCTGCGCCGTTCGATCCGCGCCGGGGCCACGGCGGGCCTGCTGGACAAGAACATCCGCAGTCTGATCGGTCCCCGGGAGGCCGTCGTGGCCGATACGATCCCGTTCCGCAGCATCGTGCGGCAGGGCACGACCGCCGCGCCGCGCGCCCAAATATATCTTCGCCGCTTTTTCCAGCGGCTGGGCGATCTGTTCAGTCCCCCGGAGGCCGATTCGAGCCTCGTGATCTCGCGCCGCGAGACCATCGCCCCGGTCATCCCCGTCGACGCGGTGAAGGACACCATCGTGCTGGTGCTGCAAGCCTTGCAGGACAGCGTCACGAGCAACCGGCAGGGCATCTACGACCATGCGTGGCAGGAGGGGCTGCGGTTGAGTTACAGCAACGAACTGGTCAATACGAAGATATACCGCCTGATCATGGACTTCGAGGCCGAGGACACGGCCTACCTGATGCAGCGTATCGAGCGCAACGAGGCTTTCCGCAGACGGTCGTCGCGCATCCTGGGCGGCGTGGCCATCGGGGCCGTGGTGCTGATGCTCCTGTTCGTCGGGATGCTTTGGCGCGACATCAATCGCAGCAACCGTTACCGCCGCGAGCTGGAGCGCGCCAACCGCGACAAGGAGTCGCTGCTGGAGGCGCGCGAGAAGCTGATGCTGGCCATCACGCACGACATCAAGGCCCCGCTGGGATCGGTGATGGGCTATATTGACCTGCTTGCGCGGCTGACGGGCGACAAGCGGCAGGAACTCTACCTGCGCAACATGAAAGGGTCGTCGGAACACCTGCTGGCGCTGGTCAACAGTCTGCTGGATTTCTACCGGCTGGATATTAACAAGATCGAGGTTTGCTGCGTGGCGTTCAGTCCCGCGCAGCTGTTCGAAAACATCCGTGCGGGATTTGCCGCCGCGGCCGCCGCAAAGGGGTTGGAACTGCGTCTGGAGGCTGAACCGGCCGCCGCGGGAGAGGTGTCGGGCGATGCGCTCCACATCCGTCAGATCGCCGACAACTTGATTTCCAACGCCTTGAAATTCACCGACGAGGGGTCGGTGACGCTCCGCGTGGACGTGGTGCGGGGGCGGCTGGTCTTCTCGGTGCGCGACACGGGCCGCGGCATCGGCCGCGAGGAGAGGGAACGCATCTTCGCCGAGTTCGTGCGTTTGAGTTCGGCGCAGGGAGTCGACGGATTCGGGTTGGGGCTGTCGATCGTCGACCGTCTCGTGAAGTTGTTGGACGGTACGATTTCGCTCGAAAGCCGTCTCGGAGAGGGGAGCAAATTCATCGTGTCGGTCCCCGTCGGTGAAGCGGCGACCCCTCGTGGGGGAGGCGGGGGCCGGGGGTGCGCCTGCCGGAGCCGAAGAGTCTGCGCCCCAGGCGGGACTGCGCGTGCTGCTGGTCGATGACGATCCCCTGCAACTCGAAATGACCGCCGCGATGTGCCGCCGTGCCGGGGTCGGATGCGAGAGCTGCCAATATCCCGAGTATGTCGCCAAACTCGTCGGCGAGAGCCGTTTCGATTTGGTGCTGACCGATTTGCAGATGCCGTTGGCCGACGGGTTCGGCGTGCTGGAGGCGGTGCGCGGGGTCGATCCCGGGCTGAAAGTGGTCGCCGTGTCGGCGCGCGGGGACCTGGGCGCTGCGGATTTCGCGGCCCGGGGGTTTGCGGGGTGCCTCCGCAAGCCGTTCACTTACAGCGAACTGGTGGCGGCGATACGGGCGGCCTGCGGCAGCGGGGAGATCGTCCCGCAGGGCGGGGACCCGGAGATCCCGTCGGCGGACGGGGCCGATTTTACGGCTCTGACGGCCTATGCCGGGGACGATCCCGAGGCGGCGCGAAGCATCCTGCGCTCGTTTGCCGAACAGACGGCGGGAAATTGCGCGGAGCTTGAAAGGGCGCTCGGCGAGGGGGATGTCGCGACGGTGAAGACGCTGGCGCACAAGATGCTGCCGATCTTCACGATGCTCGGGGCCGTGCAGGTGGCCGAGACGCTGCGCCGGGGCGAGACGTGCGAAGGGCCGTTGCCGGAGGCCCTTTGCGGCGAACTGCGTGCGGCGGCGGGAAAAATCCGCGCGATTGTCGCGGAAGCTGAAAAAACGCTATCTTTGTGAAGCCTATGGAAGAGCGGATTCTGATTGTCGACGACGATATTACTTTTGCCCTGATGCTGCGCACGTGGCTCTCGAAACGCGGTTTCGGAGTCGGGACCGCCTCGTCGGTGGCGGCGGCGCGCACGGCTCTTGAGGCGGGAGGCTTCTCGCTCGTGCTGAGCGACATGCGCCTGCCGGACGAGGACGGAATCGCCCTGCTGCAATGGATGGCGGGAGCGGGTGTCGCGGCGCCGGTGATCGTGATGACGAGTTACGCTGAAATCCAGAACGCCGTGCGGTGCATGAAGCTCGGCGCACGCGACTATGTGGCCAAACCGGTGAATCCCGACGAACTGCTGAAAAAGATCCGTGAAGCGTTGGATGTTCCGGCGGTGCCGGCCGCGAAATCCGCTTCGAAGCCCGCGCCGCGTGCGGCCGGGAGCTTTTCGGAGCAGCCGCTCAACTACATTGAGGGCCGCAGCGACGCCGCCCGGCAGTTGTACGAACACATCCGGCTGGTGGCCCCGACCAATATGTCGGTGCTGGTCAACGGTGCGAGCGGCACGGGCAAGGAGCATGTGGCGCAGTTGATCCACCGGGAAAGCAAGCGGGCCGGAAAGCCCTTCGTGGCGGTCGACTGCGGGGCCATTCCCCGCGATCTGGCGGCTTCGGAGTTTTTCGGTCATGTCAAGGGGGCCTTCACGGGGGCTTTGGCCGACAAGACGGGCGCTTTCGAGGCGGCCGACGGAGGCACGCTGTTTCTCGACGAAGTAGGGAACCTGGGTTACGAAACGCAGGTGCAGCTGCTGCGCGCCCTGCAGGAGCGGCGTATCCGTCCCGTCGGCAGCAACCGCGAGATTCCCGTCGACATCCGTCTCGTGGCCGCGACCAACGAGGACCTCGAAGCGGCCATCGCGCGCGGGACGTTCCGCGCCGACCTGTACCACCGCATCAACTCCTTCACGCTGCGCATGCCCTGCCTGCGGCAGATGCGCGGGGATATTCCGCTCTTCGCCGACTTCTTTCTCGACCAGGCCAACCGGGAGCTGGACAAGCGGATCGTCGGGTTCGACGCCGCTGCAGGGCGGTCGGCCCCGGCGGCCCCCGCGGCCCTTGCCGCCTATGACTGGCCGGGGAACCTGCGGCAGCTGAAAAACGCGGTGATGTCGGCGACGCTGCTCGCCGCGGGCGAGTACATCACCTGCCGCGACCTGCCGGCCGAAGTCACCGGAGGTCCGGCGGAACCTGCGGAGGCGCCTCTTTCGCTGCGCGATCCCGCTTCCGAGGAGGAGCAGATCCGCCGCGCCCTCGCAACGGCGGGCGGCAACAAGTCGCAGGCCGCCAAACTGCTCGGCATCGACCGCAAGACGCTCTACAACAAACTCCATCTTTACGGTATCGAATAGGAGGCTTCCCGCCTGTCCCGTTCCGGTTTCCGGACGGCCGTTCCACACTCCGGCTGTGGAATTTTTCCACACTTTCTGTCCCGTCTCCACATTTTTCCACACCTTCTCCGATTTTTAGCGCAATGGCGTTTGCGTTGGAAATCTGCTTGTTGCGTGTTTTGCGCCGTTGTGGCACTTCGCTTGAACTTTCAGAAGTCAGAACGCGAGTAAGACGACCCGCTAACGAAAGAATGAAGTTCAACCATTTAAATTTTAAAGCTATGAAAAAGACGATTGTGATGATGGCGGCGCTGATGCTGACAGCCGGAGGAATGGTTTATGCCCAGCAGCCCGAAAAGCAGGACACGCCCCAGAAGGAGAATCCCACCGCTCCCGAGCAGAAGCAGGAGCCTACCGCTCCGGAAGAGAAACCCGACCCCGTGAAGCCGGAACAGACTCCCGCAGAGCCGGAATCGGAACCCGCCGAGCAAAAATCGGAGCCGGTGAAGACGGAGAAGAATGCAAGCCTGGAGAATCAGTCGGGAGAGGTCGTCCGGTAATCTTCCGCCCGAAATCATTTAGTTAAACAATTGTTTGCCTGGTCCCCTGCTTCGGTATTTTTTTGCGCGAAAAAACCGCCACCCGAGCCGGGTGGCGTTTTTCGGCGCCGGGGGCATTTACTGAATCCATTCCACGTTCGCGGCGTCGCGGAAAAGGATGTTCAACGGCCGGACGAGTCCGTCGGCATCGGCGGCAAAGAGGAAGCCCACCTTGTCGAGCGGTACGGAGATAAAGGTCGTCGAGGGGTAGCCGCCGATCATGTCGATTTTGTCGAGCAGCGCCCAGACGAAGATTTCGAACGGCATCTGGCCCGGCAGCAGCGTCAGCCCCTCGAACCGGTCGGGGTAACCGGCCGACGAGCTGTCGGCGGGATGGGGCTTGAAGAAGATGTCGTAATCGCTGCCGTACTGCTGTATGATCCGTTCCACATAGGCCGCCTGCTGCTGTTCGCTCGCGGCGGAACTGTGGCTCGTGCCGATGATGATGAGGTTTTTCTTCGGCGACAGGTCGAACAGCCCCGCGAAGCGGGCGTAGTCGAATTTGGCCATGCGGTAGAACTGTTGTTTCGAAGCCTCGGGAAGGGCTGTCAGCAGTTCGTAGGGCTGGACGCTCTCCATCTTCATTGCAGCCAGCCGGTCGGCGATGAACGGGCAGGAGGACTCCATCAGGCTGCTGTTTTGCAGCATCAGCCGGTAATCGGGGCGCGTCGAGAGGTAGTAGGGCCAGGTGTAGGAGGCGAACTCCTCCGGCGCGCGGGTCTCGGGATAACGGCCGCCGTGGTTCCAGTCGAGGGCTTCGACTTCGGCGGCGTAGTCGTTCCAGTTCTGCTCGGCCGTGGCGGCATCGCCGAAGTAGTTGTGGAAATTGTTGTAGGTCGCCGTGCCGTCGGAGAGCATCGTCACCTTCACGCGTGCCGAGTCGATGCCCTGCGCCACGAACCAGTCGTAGCCCAGGCGGCACCGCAGGTCGTCGACCCATAGCCCGAAGACCGCTGTGGGGTCCTCGGCGTTGATCTCCAGGATGCGGCGTTTCATCGCTTCGCTCATGGCCCGTAATTCCTCGTTGGTGGCATGGCCCGTGGGGTCGGCGACGGGGTACACGAAGGCCCGGTCGGGAAATTCGGCGGCGTCGAAGGTGCTTGCGCGTTCGTAGGAGACGTAGCTCGGTTTGTCGTGCGAAAGCAGGTGCAGGCCCGAATAGAGGGTCGGCATGGTTCCGACCGAAATGTAGAAATAGTAGTCCGGGGCGTCGAATCCCGTGCCGCCCGCACTTTGCGAGACGGTGAAAGCCAAGGTCTTTCCGTCGCAGGAGAAAAGAAGCGACGCACTGCGGGCAGGACCCGGATTCTCGGCAAAGGTCACGTCGATCTCGGAGTACCCTGCCGGTCCTTCTTCTGCGGAGAGGGTCAGCCAGTCGGGTTTTTCGTCCTGACCGTAGTTTTCCGGCGCCAGCGTCACGCTCCAGGGCGCCGGAGCATTGACGGTGATCTTGCCGCTGCGGGCGAGGTGGTCGAGCGACAGAAAATCGGTTCCGCCGTTGATGCTGACCGACGGAGTTCCGTCGTCCGCACAGGACCAGGTTCCGGCCGCGAGGCCCAGGATCAGAAGAAGACGAAATAATCGTTTCATGCGAGGTGTTTTTTAGTTGAGTCGTTCGTATCGTTAAATGCGGAAATGTGCGGTTTACTGCACGGCATGCAAAATTCAGGCCGCCCGATTGTCCGGACGGCCGTGAGGGAAACAGGGCGTTTTCAGGCGTTCCGCTTTTTCTTGATGCGTTCGAAATGTTCGCGCAGGCGTTCGCTGAACTCCTCGCGGCGGTGTTTCAGATTGGCCCGCCACCCCAGCCAGCGGGTGTAGCGCAGGCGTTTTTCGGGATAGATGTCGCGGATCGTCACCAGGATGCCCGTCTCCTCCACACCGCCGAAATCGGGGTTCGACACCGTGTCGAAAACCCGCATCGTGGGCGAAAGGTTCATGTAGGCGTTGATCAGCGGCGGGATGTTCTCGTTGAACTTGCGGATCTGCTGGATCAGGATGCGGTAGTTCTCCATGTAGGTCGCGCCGCAGAACAGTTCCTCGTAATAAGGGTCGTCCAGGTCGAGCCGTATGGGATGGATGCCCTCCACCAGCTGGTCGCGGTCGGGGAAATAGCGGCGCAGGAACCAGATCAGCGCGTTGCGGGCCACGGCCTTGTAGGTCGTGTACATGGTGACTTTGCCGAAAAGGTATTTGGCCTTGGGGTTCAATACGATCAGCGCGCCCAGTCCGTCCCAGAGGTTGTCCAGCGCATAGATGCTCTTGGCGTTGCCGCGGGCCTGGTAGGCGGGCTGCACGAACGAACGCCCCAGTTCGATGGTCCGGGGCAGGAACTTCCGGCGGAAACGCTCGCTGAAACGGAAATAGTGTTCGGTCGAGAGATGGCGGGGGTTGGGCGTGGTGCAGACGATGAAGCGGTAACCGCCGACGATCTCCTGCGCCGAGGGGTCCCAGACGATCAGCTGGTAGTAGCCGTCGCCCGCGAGGTCTTCCTCGTCGATGTCTACCTCCTGCCCCGTGCCGCCGCCGGCGCCGCGGAAGGCCACTTCGCGCAGGCGGCCCACCTCGCGCATGAGCGAGGGGCATTCGGCGGCCGAAAAGATGTAGATTTCATTGCCTGCCCGGTGGGTGTTGCGCATCTTGCGGGCGGGCGTCAGTTCTGCGAGCAGCAGTTCCCGGGCGACCGGTTCGATGATGGGTACTGTATTCTCTTTCTGTTGCATGACAGGGCAAAAATACCAAAATTAGCGGTTTTGATTCGGGCCGGCGAGCGTTTTTTCCAAAAAATACGCTTTTTTACGTACTTCCAGCGCCTGTTCGTGCAGCGACCCGAAACGCTGGAGTTCGGCCACGGGAATCGGGTCGCCGACGACGATGCGGAAATGGCGGCCCTTCTGCGAAAACATTTCGTCGGGCAGCCACAGCATCTCGATGTTAAACTTGACGCCCAGCGCCTTGCGGATCCGGTAGACGCGGTAGAAGAACTTCGACAGACGCCCTTCGACGAAGACCGGAACGATCTGCCGCTGCGAGGCGTAGGCCTTTTTCAGGAAGCTGATTTTCCACTCGGGGTCGGTCACCTCGCCGCCGTTGGGGCGCGAGCAGAGACCCGCGGGAAAGGTCAGGACCGGCAGATCGCCGAAGAACTCTTCGTCGAACTTCCGGGCGTAGGAGGCGCTCTGCGCGCCGTGCTTGTTCACCGGGATCCACAGCGGGCGCAGCGGTTCGAGGTACATCAGCAGGTCGTTGACCACCACCCGCGCGTCGCCGAAACGGTCGATCAGCTTGTCGGCGAGCATCATGCCGTCCATGCCCCCGAACGGATGGTTCGAGGCGAAGAGGTAACGGCCTCCGGGGGCGAGCTTGTCGAGTCCTTCGATCGAATAGGTGACCTGCCATTCGCGGAAACAGGCGCGGATGAACTCCTGCGGAGGCAGCGACCAGTAGTGTTCGAGGATATGGTTGATTTCCGACTCGTGGATCGTGCGGCGCAGCCAGTTCACGACCGGACGGGGAATCCAGCGAGCCAGCCGCGGGGCTTTCTGCCTGAGTACGGCGCCGATGTCGATTTTGGGCATGGAATGTTCGGAAAATTATATCCACAAATATAGGCATTCTTTTTTGAAAAATCCCTAACTTTACACCCAAATAGACCTTTGCAAATAACTATTATGTCGCAATACCATACTCCCGTACTGCTGGAAGAGTCTGTGGGACTGCTCGCTGTCGAACCTGCGGGCACTTACGCCGACCTCACTTTCGGCGGAGGCGGCCATTCGCGCCGCATCCTCTCCGACCTGGGGCCGGAAGGCCGTCTGTACGGCTTCGACCAGGACCGCGACACGCTGGAGAACCGTCCCGACGATGCGCGTTTTCACTACGTGGAGAGCAATTTCCGCTTCCTGCGGGGGGCGCTGCGGCTGCGCGGCGTGACGGAGGTCGACGGCATTCTGGCCGACCTGGGGGTTTCGTCGCACCATTTCGACGCCGTGGAGCGCGGATTCTCGTTCCGCGGAGAGGCTCCGCTCGACATGCGCATGAACCAGAGGGGGCGGCTCACGGCGGCCGACGTGGTGAACGACTACACCGCGGAGGACCTGACCCGCATTCTGGGCGACTGGGGCGAGGTAGAAACACCGTGGAAGGTTGCCAACTGTCTGGTCAAGGCCCGTGCGGCGGCGCCCGTGACGACCACGGCGCAGCTGGTCGGAGCCGTGAAGCCCTGCACGCCCAAAAAGGACGAGGCGAAATTCTTGACCAAACTTTTCCAGGCCCTGCGCATCGAGGTCAACGGCGAGATGGAGGCGTTGAAAATGGCGCTGGAGCAGAGCCTGCGGGTGCTGAAGCCCGGCGGCCGGCTGGTCGTTATCTCCTACCATTCGCTCGAAGACAGGCTGGTGAAGAATTTCATGCGCAGCGGCAACTTCTCGGGGCAGGTCGAAAAGGACTTTTTCGGTCGTTCGCAGGCCCCGTTCGACCTCGTGACGCGCAAGGCCGTGACCCCTTCGGCCGAAGAACTCGACCGCAATCCCCGTTCCCGTTCGGCGAAACTCCGGGCGGCCGTAAAACGCTGATACGATGTACCGAGACCACGAATTCGACCCGGTGACCCCCGAGGAGCAGGCCCGCCGCGAGCAGGAGGAGGAGTTCGCGCGCCGTGTGCGCCGCGAGGTGCGGCGCATGGAGCGGGGCGAAGCCGAAGAGGACATCCGCGCCGACGAGGAGCGCGAGGCCGAAGAGCGGGCCGAAGCCGAAGAACGCGAACGCCGCGAGCGACGCCGCAGGTCCAGCACCTTCTGGCAGCTGTTCTCGGGTACGATCCTCGTGCGCGAGGGCGTCTCGAAATACTATCCCTATATGCTGACCATCGCCGGGATGTTCTTTTTGAGCATCATGGTGATGTTTTGGTCGCTGCACCTCGACATGCGTTACACGCGTCTCGAGCGCGACGTGCAGAAACTCCGCGAACGCTCGATCCGCCTTCAGGAGCAGCGTTACCAGCGCACGACCCATTCGGCCATCGTCGAACAGCTCCGGGCGCGGGGCATCGAGCTTTACGACCCGCAGGCGCCGGGCGAGATCATCGAAAACTAAACGGCGATGAAGCAGGAACGTTCGAAGGTCAAAAGCGATATTCTGCTGCGGGTGAGGCTTCTGTACGTGCTCTTCATCCTCGCCGGGGCCATCGTGCTCGCACGGCTCGTCTGGGTGCAGCTGTTCAGTGCGGAGGTGGCCTACAATGCCGAC
>OGQN01003001.1_pt1 | contig 11425 bp, 9 predicted proteins | sample 1553231 | NCBI WGS metagenome assembly OGQN01 (sample SAMEA2579950, study PRJEB22360) | human gut metagenome | biome: human gut; feature: human-associated habitat; material: faeces | place: Denmark | collected 2008/2010 | reverse complement strand
TATATCAGATGTGAGATGCCTCCCACCTCTGTAGGTGGCGAGCAACAAATCAGCATCAGTGGGGTATTCTTGAATTAAAATGTATTTTAAAATATATGAATAAGATAGTGGTAGGAGTCGTTTACGTTCATATTCATTAGTATATGTAATCTATAGAAGACTTGTTATTACACATACATTTTTAGTATACGCCATATCACGATATTTCTCTAGCAAACTTTAGAGAAATAAACGTAAAATAAATGTAAAAACGTATTCTCTTACAGTTTTGCTGAAAAAAGTAGTGGATATAGTAAAGTAATGCTATACTGTAAATAGTTATGAAGAATGAAAAGAAAGGTGCGGGGATATGAACACACATTCATCGGGGTATTACAGTATTGACGAAGAGTATACGATTATTGGTATGCAGGCACAAGAACAGGGACTTACTACAGTAATGGAGATCGAGCCGGAAGTTTATGAGAATCCTTATATTTATGGAAGTCCATTACATTTAATCCGGGCAATGATGAATATCTACAGCAACTGTATAAAGTATAATAAAGAGAATGGAGAGATTCGAACCCATGTCAGACTTCTTCATTCAGATGAAAAAATACTTACATATCAGTGGACAATCAGCGATACAGGAATTGGTATCAGTGAAGACTATCTAAGTAGGATATTTGAACCGTTTACACAGGAAGGAACAGATGTAAGAAGTGTTTATCAGGGAACCAGTCTGGAAATGAGTATTGCAAAAGCATTATTTGAACAGATGGGAGGAAATCTTGAAGTTTTCAGTAAGCTGGGAGAAGGAAGCACCTTCGTTATCACACTTCCTTTTGAACGGGCACAGGAGTTAAAGACAACGGTTATAGAAAAAACAGAAAGAGAATCTATTCAAGATATAAAAATTCTTCTCGCAGAAGATAATGAACTAAATCAGGAAGTTGCAAGAATTCTTTTAGAAGAAGAAGGAGCCAAAGTCTTTTGTGTAAATAATGGACAAAAAGCAGTAGAAGCATTTTCTACACATCCTGCGGGCAGCTATGATCTTATCCTGATGGATATTATGATGCCGGTTATGGGAGGCTACGAAGCAACAAGGCAGATTCGCCGGCTAGACAGAGCAGATGGGATGTATTATTTTTTTCTTTTTTCTGACTATGCTAAATCCACTAGTTGGGCAACGTGGAATGTACCAGAAGGATATGACTTTCCAGGAAATTAAATTCTACAGGATTGACGCATTTCTTCTGGAAATTTTATCTGAACAACAATCGTAGATTTCTGGCCAAAGCCCTCTCTCTTATTTTTTAACTAATTTGTAGAAAGAGGTTAGACAGCTGCTGTAATAGAACTTTTTGCTGAATTGTAAGGAAAGTATAGCAAAGAAAAGAAGATTAAATACAATTCAGTCACATACAACAATTTGAATGTCAATCCTTTAGCATTTAATTCCCCGATAATCCTTAACTTTCTGGAGAATCCCCATTCTCACTAACTGTGGATTTTGAGTAGTCAGAAAAAAGAAAAACTACCCTATCCTAGATGCGGCTTCGGAGCGTGTTTAAGATGCGAATAAGCATTTTAAACACAGCGACTACAGAGCAGATGGGATAGGGTAGTTTTTCTTTTTTCGTCTATACCAAATCTACAAATCAGTAGTTCTTGATTTTGTAGGAGAGCTGTGTTAAAATGTGCACAAACAAATATTCGGAACATATGTTTATAAAGAGGTGATACTATGACAGAAACAGAGATTTCTCTGGAGAGAAAGTTAAAGATTTTAGCAGATGCAGCGAAGTATGATGTTGCGTGTACTTCGAGTGGATCAAGTCGAAGAGGGAAGAAGGGGCATCTTGGGAATACGGTATCTGCGGGTATCTGTCATACATTTTCTTCTGATGGACGGTGTGTTTCTCTCTTAAAGATTCTTTTTAGTAATGATTGTGTTTTTGACTGCAAGTATTGTCCGAGTCGTGCTGCGAACGAGAAGGAAAGAGCAACATTTACCCCGGAAGAGATTTGCAGGCTTGTGGTGGAGTTTTATCGTCGGAATTATATTGAGGGGCTGTTTTTAAGTTCTGCGGTGGTGAAGAGTCCGGCATATACGATGGAGCGAATGTATGAGGCGATTTATATGCTTCGGAATAAGTATCATTTTAATGGTTATATTCACGTGAAGGCGATACCAGGGGCACCGGATGATATTATATATGCACTTGGATTTTTAGTAGACAGAATGAGTGTGAATCTGGAATTACCTACTGCCGAAGGCTTGAAGAGACTGGCACCGAATAAGAAGCCAAAGAATCTGATTCGGCCGATTCAGCAGATTCAGAGAGGGATACAGACGCAGAGAGTAGCACTTGGTAAGGATAGCCGAATGGAGAGGGCGAAGGGGAATCAATATTTGTCGAATAGCATATTTAATGAGAAGAATGTTTCCGGTATTCATGGGAAGTCCGTTGTTTCCCTCATGGAAGGTATACAGAAAAATGAAACCAATATGGAGAATAATATAGGGAATAATAAAGATAATTTGCCTGATAAAGATTTTTTACCGTCTAATTTTTTACAGAATATAGGAAAGAGAACACAATCTCGCTTTGTTCCGGCGGGACAGAGTACCCAGATGATTATAGGGGCATCAGGTGAGAGTGATTTTCATTTGTTATCACTGACACAGCAGCTATACCAGCAGTATGACATGAAGAGGGTTTTTTATTCAGCGTATGTGCCATTGAATGATGATCCGGAACTTCCAGCAATTGGAACCGCACCACCTCTTTTACGGGAACATCGTTTATATCAGGCAGACTGGCTACTTCGGTACTATGGATTTCAGGCGGATGAGCTCCTAAGTTCGGAACGGCCGAATTTTAATACGTTTGTGGATCCAAAGTGTGACTGGGCATTACGACATTTAGAATACTTCCCTGTAGAAATCAATCAGGCAAGCTATGAACAGTTGCTTCGCGTTCCAGGAATAGGGAATAAGTCCGCAGGGCGAATTGTCAGGGCAAGAAGACAGGCGACACTTGATTTTGAAGATATCAAGAAGATGGGAGTTGTATTAAAGCGGGCAGTTTATTTTATAACCTGTCGAGGTAAGATGAAGTATCATACACCGATAGAAGAGGACTTTATTACCCGTCAGCTTATTGGGACGAATCAGAAAGATAACTGGAAGATAGAGCATCCAACAACATACAGACAGCTATCTTTATTTGATGATTTTAATTTGACGTGAACTCCCCGGCACCTAAAGAAAGCAGAAATGATATGGTAATTTTTACATGTAAAGATAGATTTGATGATATGATGACCTGTATTTACGAAGCGTGGGCATCCCATCTTGGACATAATAATATAAAGTTAAGAACAGAGCAGCTTGGAACAATGGAACTTTTTTGTGAATACCGTCATGTGGAGGCAGATAAAGAGAAAACAGAGAGTGTGATAAGAACGATTCAACAAAAGATTTCCTTTCGTGCATATCAGATGGTATATCATGCAGCGATGGCAGCGGATGAAGAGGAGAAGCTTGATAGCATCTATCGTTTTTTAATATTGGGATTTCATTATGGAAGGCAGATTCTAGATTCACTACAGAATCCGATCGTAATGAAAATATTTGAGCTAGAACGAAAAGCAAGTAATGAAGCACATATATTTAGGGAATGTATTCGGTTTACCGAGATGGATCATCACATACTTGTGGGGATAATTTCTCCTAGATGTGATGTTATTACCTTACTTGCACCACATTTTGTGGATAGATTACCTTCTGAAGACTGGATGATCATAGATGATAACAGAAGAACAGCAGTGGTACATCCGGCAGACCAGCCATATTATCTGACATCTCTTTCCGAAGAAGAAATGTCAGAATTCCTGGCAAGAGAATCTGCAGCAAAGGATACCGATAGTATGACTGCACTGTGGAAAACATTCTTTCAGACGATTGGGATTAAAGAACGTAAGAATCCCGTATGTCAGCGCAATCTTATACCGCTCTGGTATAGAAAGCACATGTCAGAAATGCAGGATTAATCCTGAAAGAACCAGATTTCTAACGAAAAATTGTTCCAAAGTTTTCCTGATCGTAAATTTTAAGTAATTCCTGTACGCCTTCTTTTACTTCATCACGAGTGAAGTCTGCCGCTTCAAGTTCAGCATCAGCCATACGGTTTAGATCATAGTAGAAGAACAGACCGACTTTTAATATGTCCGGATTAATTGGATTAGCATATTCATAGAGAATATCTTCTGCATCATTAATATTGCCATCGTTGATCATTTGCTTTAACTTAGGATAGAGTGTATTTTCCTGAAGAAGACCTTTTTCAGCATCAAGCCAGCATCCCGGTTTGATTCCATAGGCAATTTTAAGATAAGTTTCTATTAATTCATTTGTTAAGCGTAAGTCAAAATCATCACGAAGCATGTTGTAAAACCTCCTGTTTTTCATAATGTACTCACAGACTCTTCTCACAAAAGTAAGGATGTGAAGACTCCCAAAGTACATAGCATCATTAAACTTTATAATTATACACTAGAGTTCGCGGAAATTTCAATATTTATCTTATGGCAATTAAGTAAAATCCTATAAAAGTTCAGAATTGTAAATGAAATATATTTACAAAGCATGAGACGTTTTACGAAGTATTATAGAGAAGTATTATAGAAGAGTTATGATTAAAAATCTTTTGACATTAGAAATATTTTGTCATAAATTATAAGTATTAAAGAATACTTCGTCATTCTTATTGTGAGATACGCATCATGCAATGCATGATAACCTCTATTGGGATTAGAGAAGTAATTGGGGATGGAGAAATCGTATGGAAGATGCTTATGTATTACAGCTTTTAGAACCGAAGTTTAAAGAGTTTCATTTGTTGTTTTGTGGGTATGCGGAGTGTGAACCTCTGCATAGTTATGGACCGGCAACAAGGCCAAATTATATTATTCATTATGTAATGGGAGGAAAGGGGATATATCAGGTTGGAGAAAAGAAGTACCATATTTCCAAAGGACAGATATTTTTAATTGAACCAGAGAGCCTGACATTTTATCAGGCTGATAAAGAGGAACCATGGGCATATTTATGGGTTGGATTTGGAGGAACAGAAGCAAAGAGTTTTATTCAGGATGTTGGATTGAACAGCAGACAGTTAGTCTGTCAGTGTGAAGGAGGAGAAGAACTTAAAGAAATAGTATTTTCCATGTTGAAACATACAAAATCAACAACAGAGAATTTATATTATTTACAGGGAAGATTGTTTGATTTTTTTTCGGTTCTTGCAAGAGAAATTACATTGAGGCAGTTTGAAGATGATACAACGGAAAGTATGCATGTTCAGGAGGCGATTGATTATATCAAGAATAATTATTCGCAGGGGATTACGGTAAATGACATAGCGGATTATCTGGCTTTGAACCGAAGTTATCTGTATACTGTTTTTAAAAAAAGTCTAAATATCTCTCCGAAAGCTTTTTTGACGAAGTTTCGTATTTCAAGAGCGAAGGAACAACTAACATTAACGGACTTTTCAATTGAATATATCGCACATTCTTGTGGATATAAAAGTGCTTTAAATTTTGAAAAAGCATTTAAACAGGAAACGGGAGGTACACCAAGTAAATATCGCAAAGAAAACAGAAAGACAACAAAGGAACGTTTATTACGTGTACAAAAAGAACTGGAGGGATATGGAGACAAAAAGACAAAATATTTGTAGTTGTTAACGATAGTTATAAATCATAGATAGAAATAAATTACATATAAAATGATATAAACAACACCCGATAGACAACATTTTGAATGGTTTTACAAACAAAATATGCTAACGGGTGTTATTTTTTTCGGGTTATACTGTAATCAGTTAGGAACAAGCGCGCAAAATTCCTCAGAAAAATAATTAAATTAAGAGATAGATTGTTCTGGAGGAGGAAAAGGATGAGTAATCAAAAAAGTACAAATAAACATCCGCAGTATAAATATGCGTCTACAAGAGAAAAATATTGTTTTGGTATCGGTGCGATAGGTAAAGATGCCATTTGTAATCTGGTTGGCTCTTTTTTAATGTTATATTTTACAGATACCTTATATTTAGCACCAGCTTTTGTTGGTGTGCTGTTTCTGGTGGCAAGAATATGGGATGCGATTAATGATCCCGTAATGGGAATGATCTGTGATAATACACATACAAAGTTTGGAAAGTTCAGAATATGGCTTGTTATTGGAACATTGCTAAATTCTGTTGTATTCGTACTATTGTTCCATAGCTTTCATTTATCAGGCACTTCATTATATATTTATGTATCGGTAATGTATATACTTTATGGAATGACATATACAATCATGGATGTACCATATTGGTCATGGCTTCCAAACTTAACAAATGATCCGCATGAGCGGGAGAAAGTGTCTGTTATTCCAAGATTTTTTGCAAGTCTTGCAGGATTCTCAGTAGCAACATTTGGACTGTATATCATTAATCATTTAAATAAAATAGCTGGGGAGAAAAATCTCTATGCAGAAACAGGATATACATTATTTGCGATAATTATTGCAGTTATCTTTATCGTAGCAATTGGTGTTACTGTATTTAACGTAAAAGAAGAATCAACAATCGGAGTTTACGCAGAGAAAACAAGTTTAAAACAGGCTTTCCGTATCATTATTAAAAATGATCAGTTACTTGCTTTTATTGGAATTTTACTTACATTTAACCTTTGTACACAGATTGCAAAAAGTTTCGCCGTTTATTATTTCAAGTGTGTATGTGGAAATGAATATTTATATTCTATTTTTGGATTTGCCATTATTGCTGAAATGGCCGGCTTGGTATGTTTCCCTAAAATTTCAACAAAGATTAGTCGTGAAAAAGTATATGCATATGCGTGTGTGCTTCCGATTGCAGGATTTATTTTACTTGGAATCGCAGGATTCATTGCACCAAAAAGTGCAGTACTTGTTGTAATCTGTTGTGCGTTATTATTCTTTGGTTCAGGACTTTCCTTAGGAGTTACAACATGCTGTATGGCAGATGTTATCGATTATGGAGAAGTTAAATTTGGAGTTCGAAATGAAAGTGTTACCTGTTCAGCACAGACATTTTTGATGAAAGCAGCAACAGCAGCAGCTGGAGGCTTAAGCGGAGTAGGACTTCAGGTTGTAGGATATAATGCAAAAGCAGCAGTACAGAGTGCAGGAACTATTTTAGGTATACGTGTACTTATGATTGTCATTCCAGTTATCCTTGCAGTAGTTAGTTTCTTAATTTATAAGAAATGCTATAAGTTAAAAGGTGCCGCAATGGAAGAAGTAACAGAGAAAGTAAATGAAATTCATGCACAGAGAAAAATAGTGACGGAATAAAAAGAGAGGCAGGAGAATCATTTATGGAAAAAATTATTTTTCACAAAGAAACAAAAACATTTCATTTATATAACGAAGAAATCAGCTATATTATGTGTGTCTTAGAAAACGGACATATGGGACAATTATATTATGGAAAAAGAATTCATGACAAACCAGATTTCTCCTACCTTGTAGAAAAATGTGGTCGTCCGATGACTTCTTACATTTTTGAGGGAGACCGAAGCTTTTCTTTAGAGCATATAAGACAAGAATATCCTGTCTATGGAACAACAGATTATCGACATCCGGCAATTGAAATTATGCAGGAAAATGGAAGTAATATTTCTGAATTTAAGTATGTAGGTTATGAGATTTTAAAGGGAAAACCATCGTTAAAAGGACTTCCGGCAACTTATACAGAAAGTGAGGAAGAGGCAGAAACATTAAAAATTATATTAAAAGATAGTCTGACAGGAGCAAAACTTACATTATTATATACTATTTTTTCTAAAGGAAGTGCAATAGCCAGAAGCGCACATATATGTAATGAAGGAGAAAAAGTATTACATTTGCAGACGATGATGAGTCTTAATTTAGATCTTCCGGACAAGGATTATGTGTGGATGCAGCTTTCCGGGGCATGGTCTAGAGAACGATATGTAAAGAATCGTATATTAGAGCAGGGCATTACTGCAATAGACAGTATGCGAGGAAATTCTTCGCATGAACACAATCCATTTATGGTACTGAAACGTCCGAATGCAGGAGAAACATCGGGAGAGGTTATTGGATTTAGTTTAATCTACAGTGGAAATTTCCGAATGCAGGCAGAAGTAGATACCCATGATGTAACAAGGATTACTGTAGGAATTAATCCAGATCGATTTGACTGGAAATTAGAACCAGGGGAAGAATTTCAAACTCCGGAAGCGGTTATGGTCTATTCTGATCAAGGGTTAAATAAGATGAGTCAGACTTTTCATCGTTTGTATGCAAAAAGACTTGCCAGAGGTTATTGGCGGGACCGTCCAAGACCAATTTTAAATAATAATTGGGAAGCAACTTATTTTAATTTTACAGAAGATCGTCTTGTTCAAATTGCTTCTAAAGCAAAAGAATGTGGAGTAGAGCTTTTTGTATTAGATGATGGATGGTTTGGACAAAGAAATGATGACCATGCAGGTTTAGGTGATTGGGTTGCAAATCCAGAAAGACTTCCGAATGGTATTAAAGGATTATCAGAGCGAATTGAAGCGATGGGAATTAAATTCGGACTGTGGTTTGAACCGGAAATGACCAATAAAGATTCTGACTTGTATCGTGCGCATCCAGATTGGATTTTGCATACACCGGGAAGAAATGCATCTCATGGCAGATATCAGTATGTTTTAGATTTTTCACGCAAAGAAGTAGTAGAGTATATTTATGAGATGATGGCAAAGATTTTATCTGAAGCAAAAGTTTCTTATATTAAATGGGATATGAACCGTAGTATTACAGAATGTTACAGTGTGGCACTGCCGGCAGATCGTCAGGGAGAAGTATTCCATCGTTATATTCTTGGCGTATATGACTTATATGAGAGACTGACATCAGAATTTCCGGAAGTACTTTTTGAATCATGTTCAAGCGGTGGTGGACGTTTTGACCCCGGAATGTTGTATTATGCACCCCAGGGATGGACAAGTGATGATTCCGATGCAATTGAACGTTTGAAAATTCAATACGGAACTTCTCTTTGTTATCCAATAAGCAGTATGGGAAGTCATGTGTCGGTCATTCCGAATCATCAGGTATTCCGAAAAACCCCGTTACATACCAGAGCAAACGTAGCTTATTTTGGTACTTTTGGCTATGAGCTTGATTTAAATAGTCTGAAAGAAGAAGAAATCGCAGAAGTAAAAGAACAGATTATTTTTATGAAAAAATATAGAAAATTATTTCAGTTTGGTGATTTTTACAGACTCAAAAGTCCATTTGAAGGAAATGAGACGATTTGGATGGTTGTGAGTGAAGATAAAAAGACAGCAATTGTTGGATATTATCGTACATTAAATGGAGTGAATCAGGCATATAGTAGAATAAAATTACAAGGATTAGATCCAGATATGCTTTACGAAAATATTTTAAATAAAACAGAAAATTATGGAGATGAACTGATGAATTTTGGTCTGATTACAACAGATGTAACGGCAGGAGAAGTTCCGGGTGATGCAACTCCATGTACAGATTTTGAATCAAGAATTTATATTTTAAAGGCAAAAGAAAAATAAAAAGGGTAGTATGTTATGCAAAAAGAAAATCAGATAGAATCTAAAATAAGAATTCTGTTGATGGTAATAGGTATTTTATTGATCGGTCTGTGCGTGTCTTTCCTTCGAATTGCAGGCTTTGGTGTTGATCCATTTAGCGGAATGAATCTTGCAATTAGTGGATTTATTGGATGGTCATTTGGTAACTGGCAACTTGTTATAAACATCGTATTACTAATTATTGTATTTTTTACGGTGCGGCATTGCATAGGGTTAGGGACAATCATCAATATGGTATTTGTAGGATATATTGCAGACTTTATTTGTTTCCTGGTAAACGATGTTGCACAGATACATATAACAATGCCGCTTCGTATTATTGCATTAATACTTGGGCAATTCATGGCATCAATGGGAGTAGCATTGTATATGACAGCAGACATGGGAGTTGCCCCATATGATGCGGTGGCTATTATTATTGAAAAAGCAACAAAAGGAAAAATTCCATTTCATATTGCAAGAGTAAGTTCAGATATTACAGTAGTGATGATCGGGGTGCTGTTTTGCATTATAGGTAAAAACAGCGTGTGGAGTATTGTAGGAATCGGAACGATAATCAATGCATGTTGCAATGGGCCGATGATACAATTTTTTAAAGAAAAGGTTATAAAACATTTGATAAGACAAAAATAAAAAATAAGTATATTTATAAAAATGATTTTGATCTATGTATTTTGGCATAGAATCAAAATCATTTTTTTGTTATAATATCCTTGCCAAAACAGGAGGAAAAATAAAATGGTAAAAATAGATTTAATTACAGGATTCTTAGGTTCGGGTAAGACCACATTTATAAAAAAATATGCAAAGTATCTTATAGATCAGGGATTAAATATCGGTATATTAGAGAATGATTTTGGGGCAGTAAATGTCGATATGATGTTACTTCAGGACATTGCAGGAGAAAAATGTACATTGGAAATGGTAGCAGGTGGATGCGATAAAGATTGTCATAGAAGAAGATTTCGCACAAAACTTATTGCAATGGGAATGTGCGGATATGACAGAGTGTTGATCGAGCCGTCCGGAATTTTTGATATGGACGAATTTTTCGATGCCCTTCATGAATCTCCGCTTGACAGATGGTATGAAATAGGAAATGTAATTACAGTCGTAGATGCAATGCTTGAAGAGAATCTCTCAGAAGACGCAGAATTCATCCTTGCATCGGAAGTAGCCGATGCAGGCATTGTTTTATTAAGTAAAGCGCAGGAGGCAGCAGAGACCGATATAGAACGCACAAAAGCACACCTTAATAAAGCAATGGAATCTGTCCATTGCGACCGCCGATTTGAAAAAGAAATCTTTGCCAAAGATTGGAATAAACTTTCTGATGCAGATTTTAAAAGAATTCAGTCAGCAGGCTATGTTGGTGCAGATTATGAGAAAAAAGACATTGCAGAAGAAGATGCATTTCAGTCATTATATTTTATGAATTTAACTATGCCGGTAGCGAAACTTGAAGAAAAAGTAAAACAAATATTTAACGACAAAGAATGTGGGAATATCTTCCGAATAAAAGGATTTATGCAGACAAAACCAGATCAGTGGATCGAACTTAATGCCACACATCAAAATATTACTATACAACCGATAAAAAAAGGACAGGAAATCTTCATAGTAATAGGAGAAAAACTAAACAAAGAAAAGATAAATACGAATTTGATGCACTAAAGAGACGAAAACCAGAAATTTGAAATAGAAGAAAATGTGAAGATAGTCGCGGCGCAGAAAATGCCTGTTCGGCATTTTT
>OGQN01002994.1_pt1 | contig 11447 bp, 10 predicted proteins | sample 1553231 | NCBI WGS metagenome assembly OGQN01 (sample SAMEA2579950, study PRJEB22360) | human gut metagenome | biome: human gut; feature: human-associated habitat; material: faeces | place: Denmark | collected 2008/2010 | reverse complement strand
CCGGATCCATGCAGGATCCGGCGATTTTTTATATAGTGATATGCTTCTGACTGCCTTACTTTTTATGGATCAAGTCGCGCTTCTGCTCCTCCGGCAGGTCAAGGCCCAGCGTTCCGCCCGGATTCATGATGTGATCCGGATCGAAATGCTCCTTGAGCGCACGATAAACCTCCATCTCATTGTGGCCGATCTGGGCCTCCAGCCACGGGGCGGTCATCTTGCCGATGCCGTGATGGTGGCTCATGGAAGCGCCGGCCTTTTGGATGTGATCCATAATACCGTACTGGTATTCGAGATATTCATCAATGCTGTCCATTTTCGCCTGGAAGATGAAGTAGAGGTTTGCGCCCTGTGGGTAGAAGTGAGACATATGCGTCATACACATCGTGTTCGGGCGGCTCTTACAGTAGGTACGCACGCTTTTGTAAACGTCCATGAAGTTATCCCAGTTGACGGAGCACTCCAGTGTGTCGAGCATCAGGCCGTAATCGCCCAGATCCTCGCGCAGATACGGGTCGCGGAAGCGGCCCTTCTCCCAACCTCTTGTGACGATACCGGTAGTGTACATTGCGCCGTATTTATGGCAGATATCCCAAATGCGGCGTTTTACGTTTTTGCTAAAGTGGCGCTCTCCCTCCGTGAAGCCAAGCATCAGGCAACGCTTGTTGGATTCATAGCCGCGCGCTTTGAGCAGCGCGTCAATAGGCGTATCCGCCACGCCGTAGAGGTGGAAGGCGATCTCCGTTTCCTCCGCGTCGGACACACGGAACACGGATGGGAAGCCGAACTCGCCCTGCATGATCTCGCGGGCGGCGGTGACGGCGTCGTCCCAGTTGTGGAAAACATAGCTGAAGCGGAAGCGGTTTTCCGGCATGTATTTGAACACGCGCAAGGTCACGTGCGTCAGGATGCCGAAGGTGCCCTCGCTGCCCATCATGATCTGGTCGATTGACGGGCCGGTTGCGTTGCGCGGGCACTCGTCGCTCTTGATAATGCCCACGGGGGTGACATATTCCTGGCTGATGACGATATCCTCAATCTTTCCGTAGTAGCTGGAGTTCTGGCCCGCGCCGCGCGTGACCGTCCAGCCGCCGACGCTCGAATACTCGAACGACTGCGGGAAGTGGCCGCCCGCGTCGGGCCGGCGCCGCGGGGGCCGGTCCAGCCGCCGACGGAGGAGTATTCAAAGGACTGTGGGAAGTGCCCGCAGGTGTAGCGCCCTTTGGCATGTAGTTTCTCCGGCGCGTTGTTGAGCACCTCCTCAAGCTGCGGGCCGCTCATGCCCGCCTCCACGGTGATCGTCTGGTTGTGCTCACTGAAGCGGATGACCTTGTTGAAATTTTTGCGCATATCGAGCGTGATACCGCCGCACACGGGCTCTACACCGCGCGTGACGGAAGAACCGCCGCCGTAGACGTACATCGGGATTTTGTGCTCTGTGCAGTATTTGACAAGCCCTATGATATCCGCGCGGTTGCGGGGGTAGACCACGGCGTCTGGCACATTCTCGACAATGTGCTTTCTAAGGCGCATCAGGTCGATCATCGTTTTGCCATAGGCGACGCTCAGGCGGGCGTAGTCGTCCACCGTGACGTTTGCGCGGCCCACAATGGCGCGCAGGTCGTTTAGCTGCTCGTCGGTAAAGCGGGAGGGGTGGTCGTATTTGACCGGCTCTAGGCCCATCTCCTTCTTCTCCTGGAAGTCGTCGTCCGTCATGTCGAAAACATCCTTCATCATGCGGTAGAGGGAGCGGCTGGGGGCTTTGAATTCCTTTGGATCGCCCCATTTCAGGATGGAGCGCCAAGAATCGGCAGGCGCTTCTTCATGGTACCAGTCCGGATAAAAATCGGACACCTTTTTTTTGCTGAGAGCCATTGCTGTATACCTCCTATTTTCTGAATTTGATTCGCTCGATGCCTGTTTATGCTTTTTCGCACGCTGCGCCGTGAACCCGGCAGGGCGCGGGGTTTCCGGTCATATCGCTGGTGGCGACGATCTTCACGCCGCATACGTTTTTGAGCACCACGCCGCCAATGGGCAGCCGTTTTTTCAGGATGACGGCATTGATCTTTTCCATGGCCTGCATGATATGCTCTTTCGGCAGCTCGCCATCTGTTTTCACGCTCACATAGGGGCAGTCCGGGAAAATGGTTTTGACCGTGCTCGCAATGGAGCGAGTCGGGTTTTTCAGCTCATTTTCCGCGAAGGCCACGCCTTTTTTGCAGGTGGCGCCCGTCACCTCTATCTTACCATCCTTTTCCATCACCTGCAAGCGGCAGCCGTTTGGACAGACAATGCAGGTCATCTCCTGCACGGTATTTTTCATAAAGCACACGCTCCTTTACTGCCGCGCTTCCATCTTCAGCTGGAGGCTGCGGACCTTTTCTTTGGGCGTAACGGTCAGCGTTTCCATTTCAGAGGGCAGCAAACGCAGATAATTTTTCTTTTTTTCCGCCTGGTCGTTGACAAGCAGCGTAACGGACTGGCCGCGCCGGTCTGTTCGGCTGCGGAAATATACGGTGAAGGAGCCGGGCTGCTCCATATCGTAATACTGTGGCACCGCGTAGAGAAAATCCCCCTTGCGGTAGCTCAGGCGCACCCGGCAGCGGTCGGCGGGCTGGTAGTGCGCCGCCGCTTTGCCCGCGAGCTCGCCGCTTTCGGAAACGTAGTCCACAAGGTCGTTGACGTGCAGGGCGTTGCCGCAGCAGAACACGCCGGGCACGCTCGTCATCAGCCTCTGATCGACGAAGGGTCCCTTTGTGGCTGGGTCGAGCTCCACGCCGAGCTGCTCCGCAATCTCGTTTTCCGGCAGCAGGCCGACGGAGAGAATGAGCGCGTCGCAGTCGATAATGCGCTCCGTGCCCGCGATGGGCTGCATGGAGCCGTCCACCTGGCAGACCTCCACGGCCTCCACTCGTTTCGTGCCGATCACGCGCGTCACGGTGGTGGAGAGGTGCAGGGGAATGTTATAGTCGTTTAAGCACTGTGCAACGTTGCGCGCAAGGCCGGCGGGCGCGTCCTTGATTTCATATACGCCCTCCACCTGCGCGCCCTCCAGCGTCAGGCGGCGGGCCATAATCATGCCGATATCGCCGCTGCCGAGGATTACGCATTTTTTCGTAGGCATACAGCCCATAAGATTGACGAAGTGCTGCGCCGTGCCCGCGGTGTAAACGCCAGCGGGGCGGTCGCCGTGAATCCAAACCTGGCGGGCCGTTTTTTCCCGGCAGCCGCAGGCCAACACAAGCGCGCTGCATTCCTCATAGAGGATGCCGTCCTGCGTTTGGATTTCCAGCCGGAAGCCGCCGCCCGGCTGCTTTTTCGCATTCAGGACGAAAGCGGAGGTACGGTAGTCGATCTCCATCTGGAGCAGCTCTTTTAGAAAACGATCCGCATATTCCGGGCCGGTGAGCCGCTCGCCAAAACGCAGCAGGCCAAATCCGTCATGAATGCACTGCTTTAAAATACCGCCCATTTTTGCTTCCCGCTCGATGAGCAGAACGCTTGCCTTTTCTTTTGATGCGCTGATCGCGGCCGCAAGGCCCGCGGGTCCGCCGCCTAGGACGATCACGTCATACCGTTTCATGCTGACGACCACTCCTTTCTCCCTTGTGTGTGCGTTCCAGGATTAGGTTAGAATCCTCCCCGCTTTTGGTGACCTCCTCTGGGGAAAGCCCCGTCTCCTCGCAGATGATCTGCGTGACCAGCGGGGAACAGAAGCCGCCCTGGCACCGGCCCATGCCGGGGCGCACGCGGCGCTTGAGCGCGTCGATCGTGGTTGCGGGGATGGGGGAATGGATCGTGTCCACGATCTCACCCTTGCTGATGCCCTCGCAGCGGCAGATGATCACGCCATAATCCGGATTCTTTCGGATGATCTCCTGTTTTTCCTCTGTTGTCAAATCGCTCATATGGGGAATCACCCTCCGGCGCGGGTTGAAGCCTGTATTCGGCTTTACCTCCATCTGCTCCTGAAGCGCATCCACCGTGATCCTGGAGATTTCCTCTGCGATCGCAGGGGCGGAAGCAAGGCCCGGCGACTGGATACCGGCCGCATGGATGAGGTTTTGCACATATTCGGAGCGTTCGATGATGAATTCCTCTTCATATGTAGCGGCTCGGATGCCGGCAAAATAGGTGATTACGTCCGAGGGGGCGAAGCCCTTGATGAGCGGGAGGTGCTTTTTCAGGATCGCGTCGATATTCTCGCGGTGCGTGCTGAAATCCTCGCGCATCGGCTGCTCGTAGGCGTCCGGCCCCACGAGCACGTTTTGGTCAATCGTGCGCATCACACCGCCGCCCTTGGTGTCGGAGGTGGCCTGGCTGAGATCGATCAGCCCCATTGAGCGAGTCACGAGCGGGCCCTTCTTTTTATCCAGAATCACCAGCTCTCCCTTGCGCGGGTGGATGGAGAAAAAGCGGTCGTTTGCCATCTCGGCAATCTGATCGGAGAAAACACCCGCTGCGTTGATGACGAGCCGCGGATGGATGGCGCCGCGGTTAGTGAAAACGCTGCCGATCGCATCCCCCTCCATCTCCATGCCGGTGACGATGGTGTCAAGAGAAACCTGCGCGCCGTTTTCCACGGCGTTTTCCGCCAGCGCAACGGTTAGCTTATAGGGGGATAGTACGCCGGAGGAGGGGTATTCAAACGCGCCTAAGGCGCGGTCTGTGATATTCGGCTCAATTTCACGCAGCCGCTTGCGGCTGATTTTGCCGCCGACAATCCCCAATTTGCGCGCCCGCTCGCCGAGATAGGGCTCTGCCACCGTGCCGAAGATATGGTCGGCATAGAGAATCAGATTGCCATACCTCTGGAAGGGAACGCCGAGCTCCTCGCAGAGCTGTGTATACATCGCGTTGCCTTTCACATTCATCTTACCGCGCAGCGTGTTTGCATGGGAAGCAATGCCGGGGTGGATCATTCCGTCGTTGCGGGAGGAGGCGTGCATGGCAACGTCGCTCTCCTTGTCGAGCAGCAGGATGTCGAGCGCATTTTTAGACAGCTCGCGGGCAATCGCGCAGCCGATCACACCGCCGCCGATGATGAGCACATCCGGCCTGCGGCCTTCCAGCGCGTTATCCCGCTGTTTCGGCGTGCGGATAGGGGGCGGTGTGAAGCCCTTGAGTGTAATATCGTTGATTACACCCTTATAGCCCGCCTTCGCGGCGATTTTTCCGGCTTTGACGATGGCTTTCCAATCGTCAAGCTCCCCCTCCAGCCGGATGGATTTGCGCCACTCGGTGCAGGAGACGCCCTCGTACCCTTTGCCGCGCAGCGTGCGTTCAAGCTTTTGAGCCGTTGTCATGGGAATCACCTCTCCATTTATTTCAATCGTATCTTGCTGTGGATTATAAAAGGGAAATGGTTCGGTTGTCCGAACCTCTTGACAGGATTGTATCAATTTATTATACTTTTGTCAATAAATATAATTCATTTCGTTTAAAAATTCTTTTGGATGGTGCGTTGAATGCTCAGTGTTTCACTTGTTCAATTGATGAGTTTGTTCAAAGGGCTGCAAGATAAAATAGGGCTTTGGCTCATGGTGGCGCTGTGTATTCTGGCATTGCTGGGTTCCAGCGCCTATTTTCTTGTGAAAAGCCTGATCCCGCCGGTGCCGGAATCCATCGAAATCGGTCAGGCGGACGCGCCGAGCAACCGCGGCAAAGCGGATTATGCGCTTATGCAGGCGCTTACGGCGCGCAAGGAGCCGGTCACCTGGGTGTTCGCGGGGGACAGCATCACGCACGGCTGCATGCACACAGACTATCTGCGCAATTATCAGGAGCATTTTACACAGGCGCTCAAAGCCACACCGGAGCGCGCGCGCGACACGGTGGTGAACACCGGCGTATCCGGCGCCACGACGCGGGAGCTGATGGAATATTTCAACGCCTGGGTGGCGGATTACCAGGCGGACGTCGTCTTTCTCTGCTTCGGGATGAACGACTGCGCAACGGATGGAATCACGCCGGAAAGCTATGCCGGCAATCTGCGCGAGGCGGTCAGGCGTATCCGGGCGGCCGGGGCAATCCCCGTGCTGCAAACGCCGAACACAAGCAACCGCCAGCGCAAGCTCAGGCCCTATCTGGAGGCGGCGCGGGCGCTCGTGCGGCAGGAGGAGATTCTTCTGATCGACCACAACGCTTTCTGGTCGTCTCAACAAAGTATTCAAGGGGAAGAGTATTCGCCCCTGTTAGTCAAGAAGTCAGATTTTCCATTTGATTTCAACGTGTTTTTCGGTGGCATGAATGGATTGAATGAGCATGTCCACAACCGCCCGTTTGTCATCCAACGTAAGGTCATCCCATTTATTTAAATAATCTTGAATGGAATTAGTATCAACATTTTGTTGCGTCGTATGACACTTGGCAAGCTGCTTGAGAAGCTCCCGCTTTTGCCCGTCAAGTTCTAAAACCCGTTTGTTTATGTAGACGGTCAGAACCTCGTTAGCAGTTATAAGCTTACCCATTAACGCAGAAATTTCACTTTCAATTTCTATGATTTTGCTCTCAAATGCTTTTGCCTGTGGGTTTGCTTTTTCCATGCTTCCGTTCATAGAAAATGCTTGTAATTTATCAGACATTTCACGGAAAATCAAGTTTTCAAATTCTAATGCACGGATAGTCCCACAGCCTTCGCAGTACCGCATATTGTTTGAATGGCGTGTGCATTGATAGTAAGAATTATTGTTTCCATATTTTTTTCTTGCAAGTGCATAACCGCAATTTCCACACTTCACTTTTCCAGCAAGCCAACTGTGGACAACCTTTCTTCCTGTTTGAACTGAAATATTGTTCAGGCACTTCACACGACATTTCAGCCAAATATCCGCCGGAATAAACCCTTCATGGGGAGCAAGAACAAGGATATTACCTTCCATAGCATCTGATTTACAGGTTCTATCTGTTTGCCCCCGATAGAGGTAACAACCGTTTGTACCGATAAAATCTTCCCTGTTGTTTACAATGTTAACGCCTTGCTCATTGAAGAAGTCATAGATACTTTGGTCGGCACGTACATAAACAGGATTACGCAAATGGTCTGCAAGCCTTGTTCTGCCCCAGAGTTTGCCGTTCTTCGTAATACCATGTTCCTCAAAGTATTGGATAATATCACCGTAAGATGTTTGCGGTTCTGAGTAGAGCATGTACATGAGCTTGATTTGTTCCGCCTCTTCGGGAGCAACTTCAAATTTGGACGATTTCACGCCATAGATAACAGCAGGCACTTTTTTGAAACCATACGGGATACGCCCACCCATATAAAAGCCCTTTTGACAACGGGAATAGTAAGCGTCTGTCACCCTCTGCTGAGTAGTTTCCCGCTCCAACTGTGCGAATATAATACAGATATTGAGCATAGCGCGACCCATTGGGGTACTGGTATCAAACTTTTCCGTCGAAGAAATAAAGTCAACGTGGTATTGTTGGAACAGTTCCATGAGATTGGCAAAGTCCAGAATGGAGCGGGAAATGCGGTCGAGCTTGTAGACAACAACGGTGTCAATCAATCCGTTGCGAATGTCTTGAAGCATCTCCTGAAAATGTGGTCGGTCAGTATTCTTACCTGAATAACCTTTGTCTGGGTATGTCTTATAAGCACCCCCTTTTGTTTCGTGGAGACAGAATTCAATCTGACTTTCGACAGATATACTGTCTTCCTTAAAAACAGATTGTCTTGTGTAGATGGCATACATATTTTCAGCACCCTTCCTTAATAAGGAAACGAGCTACTAACCAAGATAAGAGGTAGCCCACGAAGTCAAGAATGATTGCTTTTGTTACTGTCTTGATATTTTTTAAAAACTTCGTAAAGACTTTTATTGATTTCCTGTTTTCGGTTCTCTCTTTCCTGTGGAGAGAGAACAGGTGTAAGATTTTCAACGATAATCAATTGATGATGAAGAACCTCATTATGTACTTCTTTGTGATAGCTGTGTTCTTTCGTTGCCGTCGCCCCCTCTCATAGAGAACATATGAAAGAGGGGTTGTACGGTAGAATAATCGAAAAAATATCTTTATGGTCAGCACCGCCTGCGGGGTGGGGTCATCATCCGCTAATTAGCATGTAAGGAAGCGTGGACAGATTTGTCAAGGGCGTGCCCGCAGGCACGTTCATTTCACCCTTGACAAAGATGAACACGCGACTTATCGTCCAGCGGTGAATGATGACAACAATCAAAAAACACATTCCATACCCCTAAAACAAATATATGCACACAACAAAAATAGACCGCATTTTGTAAATGCAGTCTATTTTTGTTTGTGTGTGCAATTTTTATCAATTAAGGGGGTATGGAATACTGTGTATGTTCACTGTGCTTGCTCTTGTAACAGCTCCAGTGTCTCTATCCGTTTTGATATGCGTGGGTGGTTCTGTTGCATTCTATCAATAAAACGCATATTTTCCCCTAAGCTCATTTTTTGAAGCAAGTACAACGCATTTTTTAATCCTTCGTCATGACCGATACTGTGGGCAAATCTATCTGCTCTTAATTCATTTTTGCGTTCATTTCCGGATAACAACACATTTCCAAGAAAGAGTGTTACCATTACACTTAAATTGATAATGAGACGCAAACATAAAAATAACGCACGAAAAAGGGTGCTTGTGTCCTTTGTATCAGGGTCGTCTAAGTCAATAAAAAACAAATCCAAAACTTTCAAAAACAAATCTACGAATAGAACATATATAGAAAACAACCCATTTCCAATTTCATTTAGCATTTTTGATTTTGTATCTCCATAATAGATATGTGCTATTTCATGTGCAATAATCCCTTGCAGTTCTTCAATGCTGAAAGTGTTAATTGCCCCTTGTGTAACCGCTACTGTGTGCGTGCCAAGCGCAAATGCATTTACTGAAAGATTATCTATAATGAAAATCTTTATACGCGGAAGGTCTGAATAAAGCTCTTTCGCGTCCTCATAAACGTCATTAAAAAGTGGCAGCAAATAATCTTTCTCTCTGCTTGTTTCCGGCGGTCTGACACCGTTCAGAAGCTTTTGAACGAACTCTCCACAAGTGAGGGCAACAGCAATAGATATCGTATATAGAACAACGCAAGTTATAAATGCTTCTTCGTAATCAATAAAACGGTTAGATGATAATATCAGGAAGGAACCAGTAAAATATAGCAAAAACCAAAGTATATATGTCCAGTGCGAAAGAGAAAATACTGCCCACTTTTTAAGTTTGGGGAATATAACTTTCCACATGTGCAAACCTCCATCAATTTAAAATGGTTTATTGACTTTCAAACGGCAACTAAAATTATTATCTTTTGATAGGAAAAATGCATTGCCGGTTGCAAGCGTTTTAATTTCGTCTGGGTGATACAAGAATTCACGCACACGTTTTGCTGACCCCAATCCGGTGGCGTTGGTTACTCTGCTTTGCTGTTCGACTTGATATGTCACTTCGACGCTTTCTCTTGTTCCAAGAATAGAAGACCACGTTTCTGCATTGGTTGCACTATTTTGACGAAGCACAATATAGTTATTGCAGTTCTCTATCACTTGTTCTCGGAAAGATGTATCGACAGAATAATCTAAATCACTGAGACTTTGCGTAGCAAGAACACAAGTAATATTTGCACTTCTCGATTTATTCACAAGGTCGATTAGGGCGGTGGAAGCATAGGAACTGACTTCATCAAAAATGAAGAAACCGCGTTCAAGATTGCTGTTAAAACATTTGCTGACTGCTTGCTTTGCGTCAATCAAAACCATACGCCCAATGAGTGGTGATAACTCAGGATATAGAAGTGGATTTAAAACAAAGAGAATGACGGCACGTTCTTGTATGGCTGTGTAAATATCTATTCCGTTTTCGCCAAAAATCTGTCCGACTTCACTTTCCGATATGGTGCTAAAACGGGCGGCGGAACTTTCTGCAATTTTTCCGCAGATTTTTGAAATTTCAAGATTAAATAAATGCTCCTGTTTGTTGATTTCTTCTTGCTTTAATAAACTTGCACTTAATGCATTAAAGCTGTCGGTACTCATATGACTGATGATTGTTTGAAATGATAGTTGAATATTGCTTTGCTGTAACAAGATAATAAGACGCTGTAAAAAACGCTCTGTATTGCTTTTATAGTGCTGTTCGCTCCATTCAGTTAAGTTAATTAGCATATCCTTGCAGGCTGTCGGAGAAGCATTTTTGAAAGGGTTGTATGTACTGGAACTTGCAGGGTTAGAGAGATTGACAACATACAGCTTCTTTTTGTGCTCTCTGCAAAATCGCTTTGTGGTTTCCAAAATTGAACCTTCGCCAATATCGCCCTTTCCATCAATAATCAGGAGAGGATAGTTTTCCTGAATACCATGCAGGATAAAATTAGAGAGTGCAACAGTTTTCCCGGAACCGGTTGTACCAGCAATGAAAATGTGTTTTGCGTTGTCTGGAACATATACGTTTTTACGTCCATTCAACCCAATAAGCGTGGCGTTTTCTTGCTGACTGTTTATCTGTTTCTTTTTCTGTCGCGGTTTTCGTAGAATTGGTTTCATCTCCCTCCAAAAGTTAAAAATTTTACGAAGTAAATAACTGCGTCTGCTCTCCCAAAGAACAACAACCAAAGCAATGAAAATGACAGCAAGTAAAATCGCATTACCATACTGTTCTGCTCCGTGTCCAAACGAAAGATATAAATTTATCCATGCTCAAATTCCTCCTTAATTTCTCTCAATTCTAAAATTTCTATGCTTGGGTAGGCAGTGAGGTTCTGTTCAATAATTTGTGCGATTTTATTTTCTTTATCTGTAACTACCCAATATGTAAAATCGTAGTTCATAAAATCCTGCTTGATATTTTTTTCAAGTCTATCCTTGTTTTTTAAAGATAGCTCAACTTCAACGCAAAAGGTTTTTCCGTTTATCGTATATATAAAATCCGGTCTGTGTTTTCGATTGCTGAACCCGTCCATGCTGTGTAATTGCTTCTCGGTTTTTATATCTGCGAAGGGAATGCCTTTTACGTTATGAAAATATATTGCTACATTTAAAACTGTGATATCGTGTGAAATTTGTTCTAATCTAATTTTTTCTGTTCGTGTAGGTGCTTCAATTAGAACTTTTGCTTGATGTGTTAAGCTATACAAACTTGGTATTCCATAGATGATTTTTTGACGTGTAATATATCCATTATCTATTAACTTTTTTAACCTGCGGTCGCATGTCCTCGGACTTGAAAATTCAGCTAATATAGATATCTGTTTTCCCGTAACAACTCGCCAACGATTAACTTCTTGAAAAACTAGATAGTCTCGTTTCACAAGTCTAAAATTGCTTATGTTCATGTGTGCCTCCTCGGGTGGGTCTAGGGTTTCAGGGGAATGGGGTGCATAGGGAATTCCCCTTATTTGTTCTTTGAATAGTTATATTTGATTTATTTATTGTTTATTTAGTATTTTATTTATATTATTTAATCATTATTTTAT
>OGQN01002988.1_pt1 | contig 11464 bp, 9 predicted proteins | sample 1553231 | NCBI WGS metagenome assembly OGQN01 (sample SAMEA2579950, study PRJEB22360) | human gut metagenome | biome: human gut; feature: human-associated habitat; material: faeces | place: Denmark | collected 2008/2010 | reverse complement strand
CATGTCGCTGCTGAGTGGCGGCGGCGAGCTGCCCCAGCAGACACGGGATTTTGTTCAGGCGTTTTCCGCCCGGGACGCGCTGGGACTGATGCAGACCCTGACGCCCATGGAAAAGTGGAAGCGGGACGCGCTGGCGGACACTCTGGAAGGCTGGCGGGAGCTGCTGGAAAGCGCCCTTGCCAGCCGAAGCGGCATCCGGGCGGTGTCGCCCCTGTCACGGAAACTCGCCCAGAGCCGCAGCAGCCCGGAGCTGCTGAACGCCGTGCAGTGCCTGCAAAAAGCGGTGGACTACACGACGGGCAACGTCTCCCCTGCCGCCGTGTGCGGCTGGCTGGAATGGGCGCTGCGATAGGTTGGAAATAATCAGGAAGCCGCATACGGCATCCTGTATGATATAAGGAGCAAATTCAATGGAAGAACAAATCAAGACAGCCCCCCAGACGAACGTGGAGGTCGTGGACATCCAGTTCCGTTCCGGGCAGAAAATTTACTTTTTCGACCCCGACGGCCAGCGCTTCGCCGACGGCGATCACATCATCATTGACACCGCCCGGGGTGAAGAATTCGGTATCTGCGTGGGCGGGAATCACAAAATCCCGCCGAAGAATGTGGTAGCGCCCCTGCGGAAGGTGCTTCGCAGGGCCACCCCTCAGGACGAAAAAACGATACAGGAGAATCGGGCGAAGGAAAAGCGCGCCTTCGAGGTCTGCCAGCAGAAAATCGCGGAGCATGGGCTGGACATGCAGCTGGTGAACGCGGAGGTGGCCTTTGACGGGAGCAAAATTCTGTTCTATTTCACCGCCGACGAGCGGGTGGATTTCCGGGAGCTGGTGAAAAATCTGGCTTCGGTATTCCGCACCCGCATCGAACTGCGCCAGATCGGCGTCCGGGACAAGGCCAGAATGGTTGGCGGCCTCGGCATCTGCGGACGGCCCTTCTGCTGCGCCAGTTTTCTGGACGATTTCCAGCCAGTTTCCATCAAAATGGCAAAAACCCAGAACCTTTCCCTGAACCCCACCAAAATTTCCGGCACCTGCGGGCGGCTCATGTGCTGCCTGAAATACGAGCAGGACGCCTATGAAGACCTGATCCGAAACAGCCCCCGGATGGACTCCTTCGTGGACACCCCGGAAGGCCGGGGCACCGTGGTGGAGGTGGGGCTGCTGCGCCAGCGGGTGAAGGTGCGCATGGAAGATAATCCGGAGACGGTCTCCGTCTTTTCCAATGAGGATATCGCCGTTCTGCGCAGCGGCAAGGCCAGAAAGAACGATCCCCCCATTCCCGCAGACCTTGCCCCCATTTCCGGCAGCGGCAAGCGCGTCCGCCGGGAGCAGACGGAGGAAAAGCCCCTGCTGGAGCCTATCCGCTTCCGCTACAGCACGGAAAAAATCGTAGACGACCCGGAGGAGGAGAAGCCGGAGACCGCCGAAAGTCCGGAGCCGAAGGCCGCCCGTTCCCGCAATCGCCGCCGCAAGCCCCGTTCTCAGGCACAGGACGCCGCCCCGGAACAGGCCAAGCCCGCGCCTCAGGAGACGGCCCCGAAGCCCGAAGCGTCCGGGGACAGGCCCCGCCGCCGTCCCAATCACCGCCGCCGCAAGCCCCGCCCTGCGGGAGATGGACAGTAAACGATTTCCGTTGCCATAGGAGATTACAGAGAAAATGAGTATCATAAAGAAAAATCCCGGCAAACTGAAAAAGCTTCTTCAGAGCATCCCCATTCCCGGATGGCTGTTTTCTCTGGTGACAGTGGTATATTGCGAGGTACTGCTTCATCTGTGGACGATGAACGACTTTTCCCTTGGGCGGTTCGCCGCAGTGGTGCTGTTCGCTCTGGGCTTCGGCGGACTGCTTGGGCAGATCGCCGGCTTTATCGGCCACAGGACGTGGGGAAAATGGATCACCGCCGCGCTGGCGGCAGTTGTATCGGTATTCTACATTGTGGAATACTTCGTCAATGACGCCTATCAGAGCTTCATGCCCATGCGTATGCTGCTGGGCGGTGCAAAGGGCGTCACCACCGATTTCGGCGATGTGGTTGTCTCGCTGGTTCTGAATGATCTCTGGCGCATTCTGGTCATGCTGCTGCCGGCGCTGCTGTTTGCGCTGCTGGCGCGTCCCACCGAAACCGTCTGGAAGACCCGCTGGTTTTTGCTGGCGGGGGCTGTGGCGGCTTATCTGCTGGGCTTCGGTGTCGTCCGGGGCGTAGGGACGGATGCCGCCCGGTTGTCCAGCGCCTACAATTTTGACAGCGCCGTTCGGGTGTTCGGACTGAACATCGCCATTCCTCTTGATGCCATCAACAGCGGCGGGTCTGACGGGGAAACGCCGGAATTCGTTGTGGTAGATTCAGCCGCGGCACCCGCGGAAAGCTCCCCGGAGACTTCATCCCCCGCGGAGGAAACCGCCCCGGCGGAAACGGAGGCGGTCGTCTACGGTGACAACGTGATGGACATTGACTTTAACGCCCTGATCGCAAACACTGGCAACAGCCGCATCAACGCCGTCAGCCAGTACGTATCTTCCCTGACTCCCTCCAAAAAGAACGAATACACCGGCATGTTTGCCGGGAAAAACCTGATCCTCATCACCGCCGAAGCTTTCGCAAAGCAGGTCATCGACCCGGAGCGGACACCCACTCTGTACCGGATGGCTACCAAAGGCATCCAGTTTACCGACTACTACCAGCCCGCATGGGGCGGCAGTACCACCACCGGCGAGTTTTCCAATGTGATCGGTCTGGTGCCGGCCGATGTGGGCATGTGCATGAAGCAGGCCGTCTATCAGGATCTGTTCCTGACCATGGGGCATCAGCTCCAGAAGCTGGATTACTATTCCGCCGCCTATCACAACCACTTTGCGGACTTCTATGACCGGAACAAGACCCACACCAAGCTGGGCTACGACCGGTTTCTGGCGCGCTACGGCGGTCTGGAAGGGATCACGCCGGTCTGGCCGGAAAGCGATCTGGAAATGATCGATATTTCCGTGCCCCAGTACATTGACCAGCAGCCCTTCAGCATTTATTATATGACGGTTTCCGGCCACTGCGGCTACTCCCTGAAGGCCAACGCCATGTCCCGGAAAAATTACGATCTGGTGGATTATGACGGCTCCGAGACGGTGAAGTGTTACCTTGCCGCTCAGATGGAGCTGGAAATGGCCATGGAATCGCTGATCCGTCAGCTGGAGGAGGCCGGTATTGCCGACGACACGGTGATCGTCATCAGCCCGGATCACTATCCCTATGCTCTGGAACGGAGCGCCACTTGGGGAAATGCCGAAAATTACCTGACCGAACTTTATGGTGTTACAGAAATGGATCGGTTCACCCGTGACAGCAACGCCCTGATCATCTGGAGCGGCTGTCTGGAAGATAAGAATCTGAAGGTGGAGACGCCGGTGTACAGTCTGGATATTCTGCCCACCCTGTCGAATCTCTTTGGCCTGAACTACGATTCCCGCCTGCTGGTGGGGCGGGATGTGTTCTCCGATACGGAGCCGCTGGTGCTTTGGCCGGAATACAGCTGGAAAACCGACAAGGGCACCTACGATTCCGGGTCCAGAACCTTCACTCCCGCCGAGGGCGTGGAGGTTGATGACAGCTATGTGGACCGCATCAAGGCCATCGTCTCCAACAAGATCAGCTACTCCCGGGAAGTGCAGAACCTGAAGTATTTCCAAGTCCTGTCCGACTTCCTGAACGGGAAATAAGGTAAGAGAGACGCGCCACCTGCCAAATGGGCGGGCCGCGTTAGGCAGTTAACATGCACAGCGGGATAATGAACTGCACCCCCTGCCTCTCCCTCTGGGAGAGCCAAGGGGCTTATGCACGAGAAATGGAGCGTATCGGTACCGATACGCTCCATTTTGACCACCCATCAAAAAAGGGGGCGCATTTTATGTCTGATACTATTTCCTGGTTAGGGCCTATCTGAAAACCGTCAACACGCCCAAACAGCGGGTCTTTTCCGCCTGCTGTGCACCATTTTCCCTTGCAATACACAAAGTATTCCCGCGGAAAAATGGCTTCATCAGGCGAAAAATCCCTCGCTGTTGGTCATATTTCCGTTTTTCAGATAGGCCCTAATTGGAGTTCAGTATGAACGAAAAACAGCGGTATCCGAGGAAATCCGGGTACCGCTGTTTTTGTTGTATAAGAGTGATTTTGGTCGAGATGCAAGTTAACATAATATATTCTGTAACAACCTGTAACGTTTACATAAAATGAGTTATCCACATTCTCCACAGGTTTCTCCACAGGATTGGCCGGGAAAACGGTTGAAAAATAAGGGGGAAAAGGGGGCGTATCAAAATATCTCCACAGCTTTGCATAAAACTGTGGAGATATCCCTAATTTACATAACACTGTATCTGGGAGGTTCAGTCGAACAGAACTTTGGCGGAAAACACCAGCTCGTCCTTCGTTTCGTTCCTGCGGCGGGCGTCTACCCGGAGGCAGTTGTCCTCCACAAAGTCCCAGTGCAGGTCAAGGCGCTGTCCCTCCCGCGCTTCGCTGTGGTAGCGCACGGCAAATTCTTTCACGGGATGCTCCCGGTGGAAGTCGCTGGGGAGAAGATCGTCGATCCAGTCCATGTAGCGGGTGTTGTTCATATGTCCGTTGCGGTCGAGGTCGGTAAAGCATACGTCCCGCTGGCAGCTGTGTTCCATCGCTCTGGGAACCAGACCGCCGGGAAGCGCCAGTTCCGTTCCCCGAAGCGTACCGGGAACGATGATGCCGCTCTTGTCGGGAGAGACGCTGCTTCGGGTATCCTGATCCATCAGAACCCACAGGCTGATAGAACGGGAGCACTCATTGCCCGCCTGATCGTAGATGACAATGGAACGGGGATAGCCGACGTGGGTGTTGGGCATGGGCCATGTCTCAATGTGGACGGTTTCGCCCAGTTCCGGGAGACGGTTGATCTGCACCCGGTGCCGGGTCACCGCCCAGAACAGCCGGTGGCTTTCCAGCGTGTCCGCAAGCTCGTCGCAGTGCCGCCCCGCAATCTCCTGCGCGAAATATAAAAGGGTGGATGGCTTCAGGCGGCCATAGCGGTCAACGCACAGCTCTTGAACGGGAAAATCCTGCTGAAAAATAGGTTCCATAATTGTTCCTCCAAATGAAGTCTGCCGGCGTTCCCATGAGGAAGCCGGCATGATCTTATCCTTTGTCCTCTGTGACGGTGAGGGAGACGCGGTATTGCTTACCGCTGCGGTAGATCACAACCTCCACCGTGTCGCCCACGTCCAGATTGTAGACCGCGCCGTTCAGGGCGTCCATGGTGGTCACATTGGTTCCGTTGACGCTGAGGAGAATGTCGCCTTCTTCAATGCCCTTGGCGGTCAACGTCGGTGATATACAGCCCGGCGGGGAGCCGGTAGTAATACTGGTCGAAAGAGGACAGGGACTCCCCCTCCAGACCCAGCGTGGGCCTGCCGGAGACATAGCCCTGAGAGATCAGCTGCTCTGCCACCTCCTTCACGGTGGAGCTGGGAATGGCGAAGCCCAGACCCTCCACACCGGCGGAGTCGGTGAACGCGCCGATCTTCATGGTGTTGATGCCGATGACCTGACCGTAGCAGTTGATGAGCGGGCCGCCGGAGTTGCCGGAATTCAGGGCGGCATTGGTCTGGATCAGGGTCATGGTGCGCCCGTCCATATCCATGTCCCGCCCGATGCCGGAGATGATGCCGTCGGTGTAAGTGCCCCGGAATTTGACACCCAGCGGGTCGCCGATGGCGACCACGGTGTCGCCCACCCGGAGGGAATCGGAATCGCCGAACTGCGCCGGGGTCAGTCCCGTCGTGTCTATGTGCAGCACCGCAAGGTCGGACACGGAATCAGCGCCCACCAGCATGGCGGGCAGTGTCCGGCCGTCCGTCAGCTGCGCCGTGATGGAGATACCGTTTTCTACCACATGGCAGTTGGTCACGATGTACCCGTCCTCCGTCAGGATCACGCCGGTGCCGGTGGCGGTTGTGCCCTGACCGGTGCTGGTGATGGATACCACGGAGTCGATATTCCGGCTGTAAATTTTCTGAAGGGACAGCGCGCCCTCGGTGGGGACGTTCTCCACGCCCTGAGGGCATTTCTGCAAGTCGATGGTGGGAGTGTCCTCGCCCAAGGTGGCGTCAATGGATTCCGTGGGAAGGGCGGTGGTCTCCGCGGGCAGCTCCGCGCCGGTGGCGAAGGAAATGGACTGCTCGCTTTCCCGCCGGGTGTTCAGTTTCTGGAACAGCCGCACGTTCAGAACGCCCAGAACCGTGATGATGCCGCACAGAAAGATAATTAAAATCAGCAGCAGCGCCACGGTGCCGCCATGGCTTTTCGGCGGCTCTGTACGGCCTGTGCCGTACACGCTGTCATCCCAGGGATGATTGTTATTTTTACGTTCGTCCATATCGTTACCTCGAAAAAAGGGTCCTTAGGAAGCTCTTGCCGATTTATTCAGAGTTTCCTTAATTCACCAGCGGCATGGTGAAGGTAAATTCGGTCTTCCCGTCCTTGGAGCTGACGGAAATATCCTCGCCGTGGCTGCATACGATCGTCTTCACAATGTACAGACCCAATCCCCAGCCGTCCCGGTTCTGGGAGCGGGATTTGTCCAGCTTGTGGAACCGGTCGAATACCAACGGCAGCTCGTCCGGCGGGATGGTCTCGCCGTCGTTGGAGACGGAGACGTAAGCCTTGCTGCCGCCCTCTTTGATACGCAGCCCCAGATTGCCCCCGTCGGGGCAGAACTTCACGGCGTTGTCGATGAGATTGTAAATGACCTGCGTGATGTAGTCCGGGTTCGCCATGGTGTACACCGGGTGCTCCGGCATATCCACGTTGACGTTCAGGTGCTTGTCGTTGATCTTCTTCTCGAAGGTGATGAGCACCTGCCCGGCGCATTCCTCAAGGTCGAAGTGCATCTTCTTTTCCTCGGGGATGCCGCCCTCTTTTTGCAGCTGGGAGATGTCCAGCATACTGCGCACGAGACGGCTTAAGCGCTTCGTCTCGTCGGAGACGATGTGCAGGTAATGCTCCCGCTTGTCTTCCGGGATGGTGCCGTCCAGAATGCCGTCCACGTAGCCGGAAATGGTGGTCATGGGGGTCTTCAGCTCGTGGGAGACGTTGGCGACGAATTCCTGACGCCGGTACTCGCTCTTTTGCAGGGAGGCTGCCATGTTGTTGAAGGCGACGGCCACTTCCTCCATTTCCTCGGAGTAATCGTCGTCCAGCCGTACCCGGGCTTCCAGATCGCCGTGGCCGAAGGCGTTGGCGGTTTTCGCCAGCTCTTTCAGCGGGCGGCTCTCCCGCCGGGCAAAGGCGGTGACCGCCAGCACGGAGATCAGCACCACGAACAGCGCCGCGGTGAGGAAGATGTTGGAGATCTTATTCATGATCTGGGTGATGTCATTGGCCGGTGTGGAGACCAGCACGATGCCCCCCGCGTTCCCGTCCACGAGAATGGGGCGGGAGACCATGTAGCGGCGGTCGGAGTACAGGCCGTTGATGACCCCGGTGGCGGTGTCGCCGCCGCTGCGAATGACCTTTTGCAGATACGCCTGATTCAGCTGCAAGCCCTGATGCTCACAGCCGGAGGGAGCGTCGGAGCAGAGCACCACGTTCCCCTCGCTGTCGCAGACCACGGCGTCGGCGCCGGATACCTGAGAGGCCACGGTCAGGTTCAGCTGAAACGACCGGTTGTACATTCCGCCGTTGTTAAAATAGGCGGCGGCCAGCTCCGCGATGGTGTCCGCGTTCTGCTGTAGCCCGGAGACGGTGGTGTCCGTGAGGAACTGGTTGACCTTTATCTGAAAGGACGCACCCAGAATGGTCATGGCCACCAGCAGGATCGCCGCGGCGGTGAAAAAGCTGCGGCCGAAGCTACTTTTCATGCTTACAGCACCTCGAATTTGTACCCGACACCCCAGACGGTTTTCAGGCTCCACTGGTCGCTGACGCCCTCCAGCTTTTCACGCAGCCGCTTTACGTGAACGTCCACGGTGCGGGAGTCGCCGAAGTAGTCGAAGCCCCATACCTCGTCCAGCAGCTGGTTGCGGGTGTAGACCCGGTTGGGAGAGGAAGCGAGGTAATAAAGCAGCTCCATCTCCTTGGGGGGCGTATCCACCTTCTTGCCGTCTACGGTCAGCTCGAAAGCGTCCATGTCGATGATAAGCTTATCGAACACAAGCCGCCGCGCCTTTTTCTCCGCGGCCACGCCGGAGGTGCGCCGCAGCACTGCCTCGATGCGGGCAAGCACTTCCTTCATTTCAAAAGGCTTGGTGATATAGTCGTCAGCGCCGGTTTTCAGGCCCATGACCTTGGAATCGGTGTCGCCCTTGGCGGTGAGCATGATGATGGGGGTCTGTGCCTCGGCGCGGATGGCCTTGCACACCGACCAGCCGTCCATCACGGGCATCATCACGTCCAGCAGCACCAGATCGGGCTTGATGGCCCGGAATTTGGCAAGACCCTGCCCGCCGTCCGCCGCAACGGTGACGGCGTAGCCCTCCTTCTCCAGATACATTTGCAGCAGCTCCGCAATATTGCGGTCATCCTCTACGATCAAAACGGAAACAGCCATGATTATCTTCCTCCCAATCCAATTTCTCTATAATTTCCCTTTCCCCTTATTATAGCGAGAATTTCCGTTTTCTAGTGAACAAATTGTAAAGACTTCCACCCCAATTTATGAACGGACAAGTTGCACTTGAAAATCCGGCGCTTTGCGGGTATGATAGGGGCGGAAAACCGGGGAGCGGTTGGTGCTGCCTTAAATTGAAAGAAGGAGACTGATTTGATGGAACTGTTAAAAGCCGTGCTTTTCGGCATTGTGGAGGGCGTCACGGAGTGGCTGCCAATTTCCTCCACGGGACATTTGATTTTACTGAACGAATTCATTACCCTGAACGTTTCCGACGAATTCCGGAGCATGTTCGACGTGGTCATCCAGCTGGGCGCGATTCTGGCCGTGATCGTCCTGTTCTTCCATAAGCTCAACCCGTTCTCTCCCCGGAAGACGGAGGGGGAGAAAAAGCAGACATGGCAGCTGTGGTTCAAGGTCATCGCCGCCATCATCCCCTCGGGCATCGTGGGCGTGCTGTTTGACGACTGGATGGAAGCCCACTTCCATAACGCCACTGTAGTCTCCATCGCGCTGATCGTCTACGGCGTGGCCTTCATTCTGGTGGAGCGGCGGAATGCCCGCCGCGTGGGTGGAAAGACGGTGGAGGACGTGTACGCCATCGATTATAAGACCGCCCTGCTGATTGGCTGCTTCCAGTGCCTGAGCCTGATCCCCGGCACCTCCCGCTCCGGCTCCACCATTCTGGGCGCCATTCTCATCGGCGTGGGACGCAGCGCCGGCGCGGAATTCTCCTTCTTCATGGCCATCCCCACCATGCTGGGGGCGTCCGCCATCAAGGGGCTGAAGTTCCTGCTCAGCGGTGTCGCCGCCACCGGCACCGAGATCGGCGTGCTGATCGTGGGGTGCGTGGTGTCGTTTGTGGTGAGCCTGCTGGTCATCCGGGGGCTGATGGAATATGTGCGGAGGCACTCCTTCTCCGCCTTCGGCGTTTACCGCATCATCCTGGGCGTTGTGGTGCTGGTTTACTTCGCGCTGGCGGGCTAAGGGACATGTTTCGGGTTTTGTAAGCATTTTCCACAAAAAAGGAACATTCTTATTTGACAAAATACCCCTAACGCTTTATAATGAATCCGATAGGTGTGTGTTACTCTATCCCCTGAAAAACTCTGAAAAGGACGGATCAGAACATGTATAAAATCGTTCGCAAGCAGGAGCTGAACGCTTCCGTCACCCTGATGGAGATCGAAGCGCCCTTTGTCGCACGTAAGGCAAAGGCCGGTCAGTTCATCATTTTCCGCATCGACGAGATGGGAGAGCGTGTTCCCCTGACCATCGCCGGTTATGACCGGGAAAAAGGTACCGTTACCATTATCTTCCAGAAGGTCGGCTTCTCCACCAACGCCCTGGGTGCGCTGAAGGAAGGCGACTACATCCACGACTTTGTAGGCCCCTTGGGCAAGCCCACCCCCGTGGAGGGCAAGAAGAAGGTCTGCGTGGTCGGCGGCGGCGTGGGCTGCGCCATTGCCCTGCCCTCTGCCAAGGCGTTCAAGGAAGCGGGCGCAGAAGTGACCGTCATCGTCGGTTTCCGCAGCAAGGACATCGTCATTCTGGAGGACGAGTTCAAGGCAGCAGCCGACCGGCTGATCCTCATGACCGACGACGGTACTTACGGCCGTCACGGCCTGGTCACCCAGCCCCTGCAGGAGCTGCTGGAGGCCGGTGAGACCTTCGACGAGGTGCTGGCCATCGGCCCCGTGCCCATGATGAAGTTCGTATGCAGAACCACCCAGCCCTTCGGCGTCCATACCATGGTTTCCCTGAACCCCATCATGGTGGACGGCACCGGCATGTGCGGCGGCACTGTCGGCGGCGAGACCAAGTTCGCCTGCGTGGACGGCCCCGAATTCGACGGTCATCAGGTAGACTTTGCCGAGCTGACCAGCCGCAACGGCACCTACCGCGACCGGGAGGCCGAGGTCAAAGAGAACCACGTCTGCCGCATTGAGTCCATGGGCAAGGCCCTGATCAAATAAGGAGGTAATGCAAAATGGCTAACATGACCCTTACCAAGACCCCTATGCCTGAGCAGGAACCTCAGGTTCGCGCCCACAACTTCAAGGAGGTTGCGCTGGGCTATACCGCCGAAATGGCGATGGAAGAAGCAGGCCGCTGCCTGAACTGCAAGAAGCCCAAGTGTGTGGAGGGCTGCCCCGTCAACGTCCGCATCCCCGAGTTCATCGCCAAGGTGCATGAGGGCGATTTCAAGGCCGCTTACGAGATCATTACATCCACCAACGCTCTGCCCGCCCTGTCCGGCCGTGTCTGCCCCCAGGAGAGCCAGTGCGAGAGCAAGTGTGTCCGGGGCATCAAGGGCGAAAGCGTCGCCATCGGCCGGTTGGAGCGGTTCGTTGCCGACTGGTACCGGGAGAACGTCAACGCCATGCCCGAGAAGGCCGTCTCCAACGGCATCAAGGTGGCCGTGGTGGGTTCCGGCCCTGCCGGGCTGACCTGCGCCAGCGACCTTGCCAAGAAGGGCTATCAGGTCTCCATTTTTGAAGCGCTGCACACTGCCGGCGGCGTGCTGGTTTACGGCATCCCCGAGTTCCGTCTGCCCAAGGCCATCGTGGCCAACGAGGTCAGGAAGCTGGAAGCGCAGGGCGTCGAGGTCATGACCAACATGGTCATCGGCCGGGTTCTGACCATTGACGAGCTGTTCGAGATGGGCTACAAGGCCGTGTTCGTCGGCTCCGGCGCAGGTCTGCCCATGTTCATGAATATCCCCGGCGAGTCTTTGAAGGGCGTTCTGTCCGCCAACGAATATCTGACCCGTACCAACCTGATGAAGGCTTACACCGAGGAAGCCGATACCCCCGTCATCAAGTCCAACG
>OGQN01002987.1_pt1 | contig 11475 bp, 6 predicted proteins | sample 1553231 | NCBI WGS metagenome assembly OGQN01 (sample SAMEA2579950, study PRJEB22360) | human gut metagenome | biome: human gut; feature: human-associated habitat; material: faeces | place: Denmark | collected 2008/2010 | reverse complement strand
TTCCATAATCGATCATTTTTTTCTTTTTCTTATTCATAACAGCCTCCTGTCTGAAGTTGCCTGCTTTTCCCAGGCAGAATGCCTGACACTGGCGGGAGTACCTGCCCCTTTGGGCTTCTGCGCCATCCTCCTCTGCCACTGGCAGTCATTCTGCTTTTTTATAGCAAAAGCAGCTGCTCGCTTATATAAGAATGTGCTGCTCCTTCTTTGGGGAAGAAGCAGCACACTCACTACTTACTTATGATTGACTCTGCAAACTCTTAAGCCACATTATTCTGCGCTCAGGTAAGAGAATGTATCATGGATAGATGCAGTCAAATCTGCAAGTGCAGTATCAAGGTCTTTTTCGCCTGTAGCATAAGCCTTGGTCTGAGTATCCATAAGGGAAAGGATCTGCTGGTCTTCTGCTGTTACCATAGAAGCGTCAAGTCCGTCTGCTAATGGAAGGAAGAACTCCATGAAGTTCTGTCCAGCGTCTGGATACAGATAGCCGTTTCCATCTGCGGATGTACCAGCCTCGATGATCTTGCTGACAGCTGCTGTATTGTTTACATAGTCAGAGTTCAGAGCGTTGATTGCAACCATTCCATCTTCATCACATGTGAAGAATTTCATGATCTTAGCTGCAAGCTCGGTATCTGCACAATCTGTTGTAGCTGCAAGTCCTGTGCCGCCCCAATAGCATTTTGTCTGGGTAGGAACAAGGATTGTGTTGCCTTTCCAAGCATCACTTAAGCTCCAGTATACAAACCATGGGCATCCCATATAAGCAAGTGCTGCGTTAGAATCAACGCCATCACCACTCATGTTTGCACTCCAGTCAGCGCTCCACTGATCTGTGTTGAAGGTAAGATCTTCATCATAAAGAGTCTTAGCTGTTTCCATATATGTCTTGATGTTGTCATCAATTGTAATCTTATCGTTCTCATCATAGAAGCCCTGGGTTCTGGAACCGGTCAGGCTACGTTTGATCTCATCATAGCCGGAGAACAGTTTGCATTTTCCGCCGGAAGCATCGTTAACCTCTTTAGCTGTAGCAACGATGGTATCCAGATCTTTGAATTTCTCAGCTAATGCTGCAGGATCTGTTGTTCCAAGATATTTCTCAGCCAGATCTGCACGAACTGCGTAGCATCCAGGAGTTGCCTGCCAGAACAGAGCTCTTACGTTTCCATCAACATCGGATCCAAGATCCAGATTGTACTGATAGCTGTTTGCATAGTCATCAGCTGTGATTCCAAGATCTGCTACATTCTGTACCCAGTCGCTGTTTACATATTTCTGAACATAGTCAACTTCCAGGCCCATCATATCAGGATATAACTCATTTGAAGGATCATCAAGTACAGGATCCAGTTTGCTCTGATAATAATCAGATCCACCTGTGTTTACGAAAACGATTCTTTCGTAATCATCTGGATAAGCCTCTTTGAATGGTCCATCAAGGATCTTCTTGATATCATCGTTCCATCCCCATACTACAAAGGAATCATCTGCGGAAGCGTCACCGGTAACTTCGTTTTCCGGTGTTTCTGCATCTTCTGCCATAACCGGGACTGCACATAATGTCATTCCTGCCAGCATAGAAGCTGTTAATAATACGCTCACCATTTTTTTCTTCATGTTACTTCCTCCTTTAATTATATCTTTTAATTTTTTTTAATAACTACTTGAAATTTTTTGATGGATACAAAGTTTTCACGGAAGCTCCTTTAAAAAGGGTTCCATCCACTGTGTATTTCTCAATAACTGTTGTCTTCGGGTGCTCAATCAGCTCAATCAGCCTTTCTGCCGCTATCCTTCCGATTGCCGCTGTGTCCTGGCAAAGGGTTGTCAGCTTGGGTTCAAGAACCTGGGCGATATTAATTCCATCGTACCCGGCTACTGAAATGTCTTCCGGTATCCGAAGTCCTCTTTCCCGTATCTCGTTTATCCCTCCCATCGCTGCATAATCGTCAGGATAGAGAATACAGGTTGGCGGATCTTTCAAATCCAAAAGTTCACCGGTTCTCTCACCTGCCAGATCAGCATCTCTGTAAAAAGACGGTTTTACATATTCATCCGGTTCTTCAATCCCCAGTCTTTGCAAGGTCCGGTAAAAGCTTCCAAGACGATTCTTGGTAACCGATGTGTCATCTCCATGAATGTAAGCGATCTTGCGGTGTCCCTTCTTATATATATAGGTAACAAGTTCTTCCATTCCCTGGATGTTGTTGGATACTACCGATATCCTTCCATCACAGATATGATCGATGGTCACCACCGGAATGTCTGAAAGGAGAAGCTCCTGAACCTCTTCTGCGGTGAAATCCACACAGGCCATTACCACTCCGTCCACGCCCCGGTATCTGCAGTGCTCCAGGTAGGTCATCCTTTTACCGGAAACATTTCCGCTTGTAAAAGTAATGTCATAGCCTTTCGCCTCTGCGGTGCTTTTGAAGCTTTCCAGTACTCTGTTGAAGTAATCATGTGTGAGACCGCTTCGGGCCTCGTCCACAAATAAAACTCCCAGATTAAAGGTTCGCTTCGTCTTCAAAGCTCTTGCCGATGAGTTGGGAAGATATCCCATCTCTGAAGCCGTTCTTAATATGTAGTTTTTTGTTTCTTCTCCGATATCGGAGTAACCATTTAATGCTTTACTGACAGTGGCGACTGAGACATTACATTGTTTTGCGATTTCTTTCATGGAAACCATATGCTTGCCTCATTCTTTCCTGTTTTTCTTTCCTGTCATCTCTAAATCGTTTTCGTAAGCTTATAGTACCCCCTAGTGCACAAAAAATCAAGTGGTTTCCTGCATTTTTTGTGCGTTTTCACATCATTCTACCTATTGCACAATTTGGATATTTGTGTTTTTAACAATTTAATCGTGAATAAGAGCTCTTTTCGAAATGTTTTCGCGAAATGTTTCGTGTTTTAAATCTCTGATTTGTAATATATAATAGATTTAATTATTACTGTAATTTTTATGTTGCTTTTAATCAGTCTTTCTATTATACTAAGAACAAATATATACCATTATTCTTTACTTTTATTTCTTATTGCCTTTACTTATTCGTTTTCGTGTGTTAATTATCTCACAATTCAATCCAATTGATTTTTTCGAAACTACTCATTGCATTTGCAAAACATTATTACTTATATAAGCGCAGATCACTATGCAGCTTCGAAAATTAAATTAATGCACCCTGATGTAAATCACGAATAGCAATCAACCAATTAGAAAGAATTCAGCAAGAATAAAATTTATCAAAGGAGATCCACTATGAATTTCGGACATTTTGATGACGTCAATAAAGAATATGTTATTACAACACCAGATACCCCGTTGCCATGGATCAATTACCTTGGCTCCCAGGATTTCTTCACACTGATTTCCAACACCTGCGGCGGCTATAGCTTCTATAAAGATGCAAAGCTGCTCCGTATCACTCGTTACCGCTACAATAACATCCCGGTAGATTCCAACGGAAAATACTACTATATCAAAGATGGAGATACCGTATGGAATCCAGGTGCAATGCCAACCCGCACTCCTCTTGATGTTTATGAGTGCCGCCATGGACTTGGCTATAGCCGTTTCCACGGTGAGAAAAACGGCCTGGCAGCTGATCTTCTTGCATTCGTCCCTGTTGACACAGCCTGCGAGATCAACAAACTGACTCTGCGAAACAATTCAGATAAAGCGAAAGAGATTTCGTTATTTTCATATGTAGAGTTCTGCCTCTGGAATGCCGTTGACGACATGACCAACTACCAGCGAAACTTAAGCACCGGTGAAGTTGAGATCATCGGCAGCACCATTTACCATAAGACCGAATACCGCGAACGACGCAATCACTACAGCTTTTTCACTGTAAATACTCCTGTAGACGGTTTTGACACCAGCCGTGATGAGTTCTTAGGACTTGGCCGCGGCAATAATGCTCCAATCGTTGTAGAGGAAGGCAAGAGCCACAATTCTGTTGCCAGCGGATGGTATCCCATTGCCAGCCAGCAGATCAATGTTTCTCTGGCACCTGGTGAAGAAAAAGAATATGTTTTCCTTCTCGGCTATTGTGAAAACCCAAAAGACGACAAATGGGAAGCTTTAAACGTGATCAAAAAAGAGCCGGCCAAGAAGATCATGGAGAAATTCGAAACTTCCGAACAGGTAAATGAAGCTTTCGCCATCCTGAATACTTACTGGGATGATCTTCTCTCCCGCTATCATGTAGAGAGTAAGGATCCTCACGTAAACCGTATGGCAAATATCTGGAACCAGTACCAGTGTATGGTAACCTTTAACATGTCCCGTTCCGCTTCTTACTATGAATCCGGAACCGGCCGTGGAATGGGCTTCCGTGATTCCTGCCAGGATCTTCTTGGATTTGTACATCTGATCCCGGAGCGTGCAAGAGAACGAATCCTTGACATTGCAGCTACCCAGTTCGAAGATGGAAGTGCTTATCATCAGTACCAGCCGCTTACCAAGCAAGGTAACCTGGATATCGGAAGCGGATTTAACGATGATCCGCTGTGGCTGATTGCCGCTGTGGCCGCTTACTTAAAGGAAACTGGAGATTATTCCATTCTGGATGAAATGGTTGCTTTTGACTGCCATATGGAAAAAGCAGCTCCTCTTTTTGAGCATCTTCGCCGTTCCTTCGAATACAGCCGCACCCATCTTGGACCACACAAGCTCCCTCTCATCGGACGTGCTGACTGGAATGACTGTCTGAACCTGAACTGCTTTTCCAATGAACCTGGTGAATCCTTCCAGACCACAGGACCATCTGAGGGACCAGTTGCAGAATCTGTATTTATTGCAGGTATGTATGTAAAATACGGAAATGAGTTTGCAGAGATCTGCAGACGTGTTGGAAAAGAGGAGGACGCTGCTATCGCGCAGAAAGCTGTTGAAGAAATGTACCAGGCAGTCCTTGACGCTGGCTGGGATGGAGAATGGTTCCTTCGTGCTTATGACGCCACCTCTCAGAAGGTTGGCTCCCACGAATGCAAAGAGGGGCAGATTTTCATTGAGCCGCAGGGCTTCTGTATCATTGCCGGCATTGGTGTAAAAGAAGGCCTGGCAAAAAAAGCTCTTGATTCTGTAAAAGAGCGCCTGGATACCAAATATGGTATTATGCTTCACCAGCCGGCTTACACCAGATATTACCTGAACCTTGGTGAAATTTCTTCCTACCCGCCAGGATACAAAGAAAATGCCGGAATCTTCTGCCATAACAATCCATGGATTTCCATTGCCGAAACTGTTATCGGAAGAGGAAACCGTGCTTTTGAAATTTATAAAAAGACCTGCCCGTCTTATATTGAAAACATTAGCGAAATCCATCGTACAGAACCTTATGTTTATTCCCAGATGATCGCAGGACGTGACGCAGCCCGCCACGGTGAGGCAAAGAACAGCTGGCTTACCGGAACAGCCGCATGGACTTTCGTGAACCTCTCCCAGGCAATCCTGGGTGTGCAGCCATCCTATGACGGCCTTTCCATTGATCCGTGTATTCCGGAGGGCTTCGGTGACTTCACCCTCACCCGCCGCTTCCGCGGTGCCACCTATTACTTCGACGTTAAGAATCCGAATAACGTGGAAAAGGGTGTAGCTTACCTGGAGGTTGATGGCAAGCATGTGAATGGAAATGTGGTACCTGTTGAGGACGGAAAGACAGAGTATCATGTAACGGTGCATATGGAATAAAAATAAATATTACTAATTTTAGCAAGAGCCCCCGGAACCGAAATTCCGAGGGCTCTTGTTTTCCTATCTGTTTTATTTCTCGTAAAGCGGATGAATTTCTTTCTTATACGCATATCGTATAAACACAAAGCAGATCACTCCTGAGAACACCTCTGCAATGGGAAAGGACCACCAGCAGGCTCCAAGGCCACCTGCTTTTGACAGGATAAACGCAGCCGGGAGCAGTACTACCAGCTGGCGCAGCACAGACACTGCAAGGCTTAAAAAGCCATGTCCCAATGCCTGAAACACAGAAGATGCAACCACAGAAAATCCTGCGATCAGAAAGCTGAGGCTGATGGTACGAAGTGCCGGGATACCGATTGCCATCATATCGTCAGAGGCACTGAAAATTCCCAGAAGACTTCCCGGAAACAGCTGGAATACAGCGAAACCAGCAAGCATAATACATACTCCGTAAATAATACTCAGCTTAATTGCTTTCGTAATACGTTTCGGTTTTCTGGCACCATAGTTGTAAGCAACAATGGGAACCATTCCATTATTCAGTCCAAACACTGGCATAAAAATAAAGCTCTGCAGCTTGAAATACACGCCAAATACCGCCGTTGCAGTAGAAGTAAAGCCCATCAGGATCTTATTCATTCCGAATGTCATAACAGAACCAACAGAAGCCATAATAATAGATGGGAAACCTACGCTGTAAATGCTGCGGATCACATCACCGGAAATCTTATATTTCACAAGAGAAATATGAAGCTCTTTATTCAGCTTCATATTCACGATCACACCTGCAATTGCTGCAATGATCTGGCCGGTAACAGTGGCAAGAGCTGCTCCTGTTACTTCCATTCTTGGAAATCCAAATAAACCAAAAATCATGATTGGATCCAGAATAATATTGATAATAGCGCCAAGAAGCTGTGTTGCCATGGAATACACCGTCTTCCCTGTAGACTGCAGAAGCTTCTCGCAGGTCAGCTGGATAAACAGGCCGAAGGACATAATTCCGATCACTCTGACATAATCCACACCATATTCCATGATCTGTGGATCCGTAGTCTGCACCCTGAAAAAAGCAGGTGCAAAAAATCCACAAACAATTGCAAATCCAATAAAGCTGAAAATTGCAAGATAAATACCGTTATTTGCAGCACTGTTGGCATACTCCTGCTTTTTCTCCCCAAGAGAGCGCGACACCAGCGCATTGATACCAACACCAGTACCGGTTCCCACTGCGATCATCAGGTTCTGCACCGGAAACGCAAGTGAAACTGCAGTAAGTGCACTCTCACTTAATTTCGCCACAAACATACTGTCCACAATATTATAAAGTGCCTGGACAAGCATGGAAATCATCATCGGTACAGACATGGTGAGCAGAAGCTTTGCCACTGGCATCACACCCATTTTATTTTCCTGAACTTTTACTTCTTTTTCCAAAAACAATCCCCTCTCTTCTGTAATTAAACCTTTTCGTTTACTGTTCACTCCGTGACCAATAACCCTTTTTTCTGTCGCCCTCTTTTTTAGAGCGTGTTTGAAAAAGACTTTCTGCAAGATGTGCATCACAATTTGCAGGAAATTTTGTCCGGATAGGGGCGTCGCAGCGGGCTACGCAGACCAAATTCAGGCAAAATATACTGCAAAGCAGGGCGTGCAGATTGCGGGAATGATTTTTCAAATATGCTCCAGGCCAGTCCTCTTATTGTATATAAGTACATGCTGAATGTCAATATAAGGGTGGATTTATCTGAGAAATTATGCTATCCTTATTACTGGTTACTGTTCACTCCGTTCACAGTAACGCGCTTCGCGATGCACAGAAATCATGCATTCGCATGATTTCGCGCCGCAATTCTCGGGTTTTCTGTGAACTTTGTTCACAAAAAACACCTCGCGGAACATTACCAGTGAACAGTAACTATTACTGTTCACTGGTAACATTCCGTGAGAAGTAAACTTGACTTTTTCTTAGATTAATATTTTTTTGCAAGGTTCAAAACAGAAAAACCAGATATACACAATATCTTATTTTTATAAAACGGAGGATTTTTCTTATGGAAAGACACAGCTTTGCTATGGAAATCAAAAAAGGGAAAAAAAATGAATACCGCCAGATATTAGGAGAGATCTGGCCAGATCTGACTGCATTTCTGGATCAAGAAAAGGTACATAATTTCAGCATCTGGAACTGTGATTCCCTGATTTTCGGATATTACGAAACAGACGAAAATAATGAATTTTCAGAAGAGAAAAAAGCCAGCATCCAGGCTCTCACCTCCAGAATTGACCACACCTTCACCTGGATTTCCACCCCTGGCGAAAACATGCGTCTGATGTACCACAATTTCGGTGTTGTCCGCGAAAACAAAGAGCTGATCCGCCACAGAATGTTCATAACCAGACTGAAACCTGATTGCGAGGAAGAATATAAGGCAAGACATGACGGACTGGTTGCCGCAAGAGAGGGCAGGATTGACCCGGGTCCTGACAGCAACTTCAGCATCTGGAGCGCAGGCGGATATATTTTCGGCTACGACGAGATCGACACCACTATGGAGACTGAAGAAACACCGGAAGCCCATGAAGCTACCGTTGCCTGGGAAACCCGTCAGCTTGGCATCATGGACTGGATCACCAATGACTGCGACTGGCTCACAGGAACAGTCCACTCTGCAAGTGTAAGACTGGCATGGCATATGGGGAAATAAAATCATAATATGCAAAAACCCTCAATGATTTTCAAAGGTCATTGAGGGTTTTTCTTGTACAGATCATATTTCAATTCTTTTCTGAGAATCTCCAATTCTTCGCCAGTCCTTATGGTTCTCATTTCCAGATAGACCCAGTCGTCTACAATATGACCAATTACCGGAGTGTCCAGTTTCCGTAAGCGGTCACTGATTTCCTGAGCGGAAAATCCACTTCCATTCAGGCTTCTTATCTGCAATGCAGCTCCAGGCAGTGTTTTTCCAGGTGTAGTACCACCGCCAACAGGATTTCGTGTAGAGGTTACTGCAAATTCATATTCAGAAGCATCGGCCAACAGTTCACCCATAAGCCATAATGCATTCCGCTTAAGTTCTTCTGCACTTCGACTCATCATATCATAAACCGGAATCTCTTTCTCCAGCTGACCCTCATCCAGATAAATACTTACTGTCTTATCCAGCGCGGCAGCTGTAAACTTATCGATTCGCAGTGCCCGCATGAGAGGATGCCTGGAAATCTTTTCGATCAAATCTTTACGTCCTGCCAGTATTCCTGCCTGTGGTCCGCCCAGAAGTTTATCGCCACTGAAAGATACAATATCTGCGCCTTTCTTCAAAAGCTCCTGTACGGTCTTTTCAGGCTCGATTCCATAAGAAGCAATATCCACAAGGCTCCCGCTTCCAAAATCCACCAAAAGGGGAATTCCGCGGTTATGTGCTGCTTCTGCAAGTTCTGTAAGCTCTGCTTCACGGGTAAAACCGGTAATCTGATAGTTGCTGGTGTGCACTTTCAGAAAGACAGCTGTATTCTCTGTCACTGCATTTTCGTAATCCTCCAGATAAGTCCGGTTGGTAGTCCCCACTTCCACAAGCATCGTTCCACTCTGGCTGCATACATCCGGAATCCGGAACTTCCCTCCAATCTCCACAAGTTCTCCTCTGGAAACCACGGTTTCTCCTCCAGATGCCAGCGCCGTCAGCATGATCAACACTGCTGCCGCGTTATTATTCACTGCAATGGCAGCCTCAGCCCCAGTCAGTTTACAGAGATTTTCAGCAAAATGATCATATCTGCTTCCTCTCTTCCCATTTTCCAGATTCATTTCCAGATTAGTATATCCGGTCATCAAAGGTATAAGCTCAGACACAAGTCTGTCCCCAAGGGGCGCTCTTCCGAGATTTGTGTGAAGGATCACACCGGTAGCATTGATCACCCGCTGTATCTGCCTCTGGCTTCTGCACGCAAGCAGTCTCTTCATTTCCTGCAAAATGTACTCTGTATAATCTAATGTTGTCTCAGACAAAGCCTTCAAATCAGACAGCTTTACTGGTAAGCCATCCTTCTGGTCTGATAGTCCAGATATATCCAGGAACACAGCTGGCTTTTCTTCCGCCAAAATCTGCTGACGCATGGCATCCCGCAGCTGCTCTTCCACCTTTCTGGCAGCTTCCAGTACTGCACGATACCCATACTGTTCCGTCAGTTCTTTCGTCAGTTCCATTCCCATAAGCCTGTCAATTTTTGGTAGTCTGCGAAACAATTCCTTTCTCCTGTTCAGAAAGCTTTCCTCTTCTTTTTCTTTATGGACTTTCAAAACATGCAGCTTCCTGTCACCTTTATCCATTATTTTTCTGTGCCTCAATCTGCTCCGCCAGATCATTCAGATACACCCAGCGATCCATTTTCTCTTCCAGCTGCTTCTCCGCCGCCTCTTTATCTGCCATGATTTCACGGAATTGGTGGCATTTGCCATCATATCATTCTCCAGCCTGGCAATTTTCTCTTCAAGTCTGGCTATATCCTCATCAATAACAGCATATTCCCGTTCTTCTTTATAAGTAAATTTCAGTTTTTCAGACTTCTGACCCTGCTTCCAGTCTTTTCTGGTAGGTTTTTTCCCTTCATCCTCTGTACTGTTATTTCCGGAAGCTGCTTTATCCGACAAACTGCTGCCGGCCCCGGCACCAATTTCACTGCTTCCAACCCCATATTTCCGCGCTTTCGCCTCCGCATAATCTGTATAACCACCCTCATACTGGGTCAGTTTTCCATTCCCTTCAAAGGCAAAAATGCGGTCCACCACGTCATCCAGGAAATAACGGTCGTGGGATACCGTAATCACAATTCCCGAAAATGTAGAAAGATAATCTTCGAGAATTGTCAGTGTAGGAATGTCCAGATCATTACTTGGCTCATCCAGAAGAAGTACGTTTGGCGCCTCCATCAGTACCTTCAGGAGATACAGACGTCTCTTCTCTCCTCCTGACAGCTTGGCTACCGGTGTATACTGCATTGCAGAATCAAAAAGAAAACGCTCCAGCATCATAGATGCGCTGATCTTTCCATCACGGGTAGGAATAAACTCTGCCACATCACGGATATAATCAATCACCCGCTGGTTTCCATCCATGTCCGGCACTTCCTGGGCAAAGTAACCAATCCGGATCGTCTCTCCGATCTCCACGGTACCGGAATCCGGTTCCACCATTCCATCAATAATACGGATCAAAGTAGATTTTCCGCATCCATTTGGTCCGATAATTCCAAGTCTCTGGTTTCTCAGCACAATATAGTCAAAATCATCCAGAATCACCTTATCTCCATAGCTTTTGGAAATGTGATGAAGCTCTACTGTCTTTTTCCCCATTCTGGTCTCCACAGAGTCCATCTGCACATCTGTCTCCTGAACAGGCGCCTTGCCATTTTTTAACGCTTCCAGACGCTCCAGACGGGCCCGCTGCTTGGTGCTTCTTGCACGGCAGCCGCGCTTCGCCCATTCCAGCTCCATACGGAGAATGCTCTGTCTCTTCCTCTCAGAAGCCAGCTCCATCTCTTCTCTTTGTGCTTTTAATTCCAGAAATCCTGAATAATTGGCATCATAGGAATATACCTTTCCATGGCTGATCTCCAGAATTTTATTGGTAACTTTGTCAAGAAAATAACGGTCATGCGTAACCATGATCACAACGCCTTTAAAGCGGTTCAGATAATCCTCCAGCCAGGTCACCATCTCATTATCCAGATGGTTGGTAGGCTCATCCAGAATCAGCACATCAGAA
>OGQN01002985.1_pt1 | contig 11479 bp, 10 predicted proteins | sample 1553231 | NCBI WGS metagenome assembly OGQN01 (sample SAMEA2579950, study PRJEB22360) | human gut metagenome | biome: human gut; feature: human-associated habitat; material: faeces | place: Denmark | collected 2008/2010 | reverse complement strand
CTGGCCAACTCGCCCCCTCGGCCTCCCGCCGGCCCCAGCCGATCCAGACAGGTGCGGATGGCGCTGCACTGGCGGGGCCAGCGGGCGGCGGCCTGCTGCGTAGGGGCGGCAAGCATCTTTTCAAAGCCCAGGCCCAGCAGGCTGTGGTCATCGTTCCACTTGTCCTGCGCGTTGTAGTAGTGCAAAGCCACGCTCAGGTCTGCACAGTAATCGGTGGGACCGCTGGAACGCCAGTCCACCTTCCGGATGGGGTGGATGGGGCAGTGGTCACAGCCTGTCACACAGGCGCTTTCGCCCTCGTACAGGCTGCACAGCAGCAGATCCAGAAAGGTCAGGTCGTAGCTCAGGGTCAGCCGCCCCCGGGTGCCGTGCAGCGCGCCGATGCGGCGGCAGAGCCCGCAGTAGGCCGCGCGGTACCGCGCCTGTGCCTCCGGGCTGAGCGCGGCCTGATTCGGGATAACATATCCGAACATGGCTCAGCTCTTCTTGATGAACTGGGTGCCGCAGCGGGGGCAGGAGATCTGGATGCGGCCGCGGCCGCGGGGCACGCGCAGCTTCTGGCGGCACTGGGGGCAGCGGTAGTAGTGATAGACCTTGCGGTTGGCCCACTGCTCTTTCCAGCCTTTGAACTTGTTGTCCACCCGGTCCTTCAGGGTGTAGAACTTGTAGTTCTCCTCGGTGCGCTTGGAGATGTTCCGGCTGAAGGTGCGGTAGTAGCAGAAGATCAGCAGGGCCGCGCCCAGATAGGTGAACAGGCTGACCCGGCTGATGATGGCGATGAGGAGCAGCACCAGCGAGGCAATGCTCAGAAATTGGTTCAGGCCATCGGTGCCATAGCGGCCGATCATAAACTGACGAAGTTTCTCTCTCATAGATTTCCGGTCCTTTGTCCTCAAGAATAACCCTCTCAGCCATGCGGAGGCATGGACGGAGAGGGCGTTTGATTGTTCACAACAATAGAATATCAGCCAACCATGATAAAACTTTGAACAGATTGCAAATCTACCATGAAAGGACGAAATTTAATTGGCATTCTCTGCACCGGAGCGCTTGCGCACGGTCAGGGCGGCCTCCACATCCAGCGCGCCCTCCATCCGGCAGTGCAGCACGGCACGGCCTGCTTCACCGGTGGTGGCAAGGTAGGTGCCCGCCATGCCGCCCCGCAGGGGGACGATGGCCGGGCCCAGGATCTTTACCGGGCCTTCCACGCTGAGCTGAACGGCCTCGCCGCAGTAGGGCAGCAGGTTGCCGTTCTGGTCAATGGCCCGCAGGCTGACCGCCGCGCAGTCCCAGGTGGGGCCGTCGGTCAGGATGGGGTTGTGCACCACGCATTCCAGCCGGACCGACTGCACCGGCTCCTTGACCACGGTGCGGACGGTGCGCCCGTGCCAGACTGCCTCAAACCGGTAAATGCTGGACGGCCCGCCCAGCACGCCGATGTATTTGTAGTACATCCGGAGCAGGTCGTTTGCGCTCAGCCGCAGGGAGAGCATCCGCGCCCGGGAGAGAGGCGAAAGGTTCAGCGCGTCCCGGCGCATCTCGTTGAGGATGGCCGCCACCTGCGGGGCCGTGCTCTGGTCAAGGCCCTCATACTTTTCCAGCAGGGAGCCGACGAAATCCTGGATCTCGATGGGCGGGTGGGGCAGGGCGGCAAAGCGGCCCCGGCGGTCGGGGGTGAACTCGGCAATGAAATCGTTGCCCCGGTAGAGGCGGATGCTCTCGGCGTTGGTGAACACCCAGCAGGCCCCGGCAAAGCCGCCGGGGTGGTCACCCAGCGCCATGCTGGAAGAGACCTCGAACACCACGTCCGAAGGGGAACGGGGCGTTTTCTGGCTTGCGTAGACGGCGGCAGAGAGCTTCGGGTTGCGGAACAGGTCCGTCACGCCGTGGTAGCAGATGCGGTCGCCGCTGCCGAACTCGCGGTGGGTGTTGTAATCGGCCATGCACCAGCCAAGGGCACCGGCCACGCCCTGCTGGGCAATGGCATCGTTGAGGACGGCGGCGTGGCGCAGAGCCTGTGCCAGCCGGTGCGGCTCGTCGTCAAAGGCCTTGGCCGGGAACTGCTGGCCCCCGAACTCGCTGATGAGGTAGCCCTTGCGGAGGTCAGGCGTAACGGCAGACCGGGGCTCGCAGCCCGGGCCCCGGCCGGAGTAGGAGTAATCGTTGTAGGCGTAAACGTCCTCGAGCAGCTGGCTCTTGCGGGCGATCCGCACGCCGCCGGTGGGGCGGGTGGGGTCCAGCCGATGGACGGCTTCGTTGGTGCGCTTGTAAAAGGCCTCGTTGTCGGAACTGCCGTTCACCCGTACGCCCCACAGGAACACGCTGGGGTGGTTGCGGCACTGGCAGACCATCTCGCGGCAGTTCTGCAATGCCTGGGCCTGCCAGGCTTCATCCCCGATGTGCTGCCAGCCGGGCATCTCCACGAACACCAGCAGGCCCAGCTCATCGCAGGCATCCAGAAAAGCCGGGCTCTGGGGGTAGTGGCTGGTGCGCACTGCGTTGCAGCCCAGCTGCTTTTTCAACAATTGGGCATCCAGCTGTTGAATGCTGTCCGGCATGGCATAGCCCTGATAGGCGTAGCTCTGATGTCGGTTCAGGCCCCGCAGCTCCACCCGCTGGCCGTTCAGATAGAAGCCCCCGGCCACGAACTGGATGGTGCGGAAGCCGAACCGGGTGCTCTTTTCGTCCAGCACCCGGTCGGGCAGGCCGCTGGTGCCGGGCCGGATGAGCCGGACGGTCAGGGTATAGAGGAAGGGGTGCTCCACGCTCCAGGGGTGCACGCCGTTCAGGGTGCCCACAATGGGCAGGCTGAGCTCACCGCTGTACAGGGCTCTGCTCCCGGCGGGGCTGCGGATCTCGGCCTGCAGGGTGCAGCCGATGGTCTCGCCCACTGTGGAGGAATAGATGCGGAAATCGCCCTCGGCCTGCGCCTCGATGAAGATGTCGCGCAGGTAGGCGGGCTCCTTCACGTCCAGACTGACGGCCCGGTAGATGCCGCCGTAGGTCAGAAAATCGATCTGCCCGCCGAAGGGAGGAATGTTCAGGTCCTCCCGGCTGTCGCACCGGACAGCCACCACATTTTTTTGGCCCAGCAGCAGCGATTCGGTCAGGTCCACAGTAAAGGCGGTGTAGCCGCACCCGTGGTGGAACACCCGCCGCCCGTTGCAGAACACAGTGGCATCGTGGGCCACGGCTCCAAAGGTCAGCAGTACCGTGCGGCCCTGCCACTCTTTGGGCGCAAAAAACTCCCGCCGGTAGCCGGACACCCGCTGGTATTCGTTCTCGTTGCAATAGTTGTAGGGCAGCGTTTTGACCGTGTGGGGCAAGCGCACCGGCTCCAGCTCCACCCCGGTGCATTCGGGGCGGACGATGGCGGGATCAAAGGTGGGGGCAAACAGCCAGCCGTCGTTCCAATCGTAGTGTTCCATAGCCTGTCTCCATCGCTCTGCACAAAATAATTCTTACCCTTATGCTACCACAAAGTTGTGAACGAAAAAAGCACTCCGTCCCTTATTTTTTCCGTTTTTGCAGAAAAAGCTGTTAAAATCAAAAAAGCCCCCGCCGGGCAGGCGGGAGCGAGGGGAAACTCAGCGGATGAAATTGGTCATGGGGCGGCGGGGATTCTCGGGGTGGGTGATGCCGTTTGCTTTGCCCAGTTCGATGCACTTGAGCAGCCAGGCCATGTTGCGGCCCAGCTCCCGCATCACGGCGCAGCCCTCTTCATCCTCCAGCACCTGCTCGGGTTTGGAGCCGTGGACCATGGGCCAGTAGGAACCGCTGACCAGCGGCATGTGGAAGAACTCGGGGTACTTCACCAGCTGGTCCAGCGTGGTGGTGGTGCCGGCGCGGCGGGCCGAAGCGCAGATGGCGGCGGGCTTGTAGGCCAGATACTTGCCGCCCGCGTAGGCCAGACGGTCCATGAAGCTGGTCATGTTGCCGGAGGCGGACGCATAGTGGACAGGTGTGCCGAACACAAAGGCATCGGCGGTCTTGGCCTTTTCGATGGCCTCGTTGACCACGCCGCCGAACACGCAGCCCTTACCGGCGGCACAGCCGCCGCAGCCGATGCAGCCGCCCACGGGTTCCTACTGCCCCCCCCCCCCCGCCGCCGCCCCCCCCCCCCCAGCCGATGCAGCCGCCCACCGGCTTTGTGCCGACGTTCAGGATCTCGGTCTCGATGCCGCTGGCGTTCAGCTCCCCGACGATCAGGGACAGGGCGGTATAGGTGCAGCCCTTCTCGTGGGGGCTGCCGTTGATGAGCAGGACTTTCATAAGCAGATACTCTCCTTTTTTGGCAAAACGCGCCGCACATGGGGCGCTTTGCCCTGATTTTAGCACAATTGCACCCTGAGTGCAACGCGTGCCCTTGACAAAGAGTTGCGTTTTGACGATAATATGGAGATACGAAAACACGAAACAGCTGCTGGCCGGGCAGGGGGCCCGGACAGCGGGAGAAGGAGGCAGATACATGCGCGTTATTGCAGGAGAAGCACGGGGCCGCAGGCTGGAAGCCCTGCCCGGCACCGAGATCACCCGCCCGACGATGGATCAGGTCAAGGAGGCCATGTTCAGCATCGTCCAGTTCGACCTGCCCGGTGCCCGGGTGCTCGACCTCTACGCAGGCAGCGGCCAGCTGGGCATCGAGGCCCTGAGCCGGGGTGCGGCCCGGTGCGTGTTCCTGGACGAGAACCGGGAGGCCGTGAACATCGTGATGAAGAACTGCAAGAACTGCGGTGTGTTTGACCGCAGCCGGGTCAACATCGGCGAGGCGGCACGGTATCTCTCCGCCTGCCATGAGCAGTTCGACATCGTGCTGCTGGACCCGCCCTTCCACACCGGCACGCTGGAAAAGATCCTGCCCGGCGTGGACAAATGCCTGGCTCCGGGCGGCATCGTGATCTGCGAGAGTGAGACCGGCCTGGTGCTGCCTGCCGAGGTGGGCGGCATGACCCTGAAAAAACAGTATAAATACGGCAAAGTCCTGCTGTGGAAGTATGGTAAGCCCCGGCAGAGCGCTGGAGAGGGAGATGCGGAATGAACATAAACGAGCTTTTGGATACCATTGAGGATACGCTGGAGGAGAGCGCCGGAATGCCCCTTTCGGGCGGCAAGCGCATCGTGGATGTGGAGCAGATCCGGGATTATCTGGACGAGATCCGCCAGAACCTGCCTGTGGAGCTGCGGCAGGCCCAGTCCATTGTCAGCGACCGTGCCCAGCTCATCGAATCGGCCAACGCACAGGCACAGGCCATTGTAAAAAAGGCCGAGGAGCGCGCCCGTGTGCTGGTGAGCGAGGCCGAGATCGTCAAGGCGGCCCAGCAGCGCGCCGGAGAGATCGTCTCCGCCGCCCAGACCGAGGCCCGCACTGTCCGCCAGACTGTGACCGACTACTGTGATAATATGCTCAAGACCACGGAAGAGACGATGGCGGAAAACGCCGCACAGGTCAAAAATGTCCGTGCAAACCTGCGCCAGAGCCCCCGGAAACAGCTCTGATGCGGGAATGTGAAATTTCCCGGTGAGAGCTTCCGGCCCCTGCAAGCAAAAACGACGGCTTGCAGGGGCTTTTTTTGGTACATTTTGAGAGAAAAAACAAAAGGGAAACTCTTGCAATCAGGGGCCTGTTTTGTTACAATAAAATTGTATCCTCAGGGCTGGCCGGGCCACAAACTCCCGGCAGGCCGCAGGCCGCTTTCCCGGGCAGCAGCTCCGGGCAGAAAAGGGCGGCAGATGCAGGATCTTATCTGAGTTTTGAAAGGAGGCTGGGAACATGGACACAGAAAAAACAGCACAGCCCTTTGACCCGGCCTCGTTTGAGCATGTCCCGGTGCTGCTGAACGAGTGCCTGGACGGCCTGAAGATCGACCCGGCGGGCACCTATCTGGACGGCACGGCGGGCGGCGCGGGGCACTCCCGCCAGATCGCCCTGCGGCTGAACGGCGAGCAGGGCGGCAGGCTCATCTCGCTGGATCAGGACCCCGATGCCGTGCAGACGGCCCGGGCCCGGCTGGCGGGCCTGCCTGCCACCGTGGTGCAGATCAACTTCCGTTATGCCGGACAAGCTCTGGAGCAGCTGGGCATTGAAACGATCAACGGTGCGCTGCTGGATCTGGGGGTGTCCAGCCATCAGCTGGATGACGCGGCCCGGGGCTTTTCCTACCGGGCGGATGCCCCGCTGGACATGCGGATGAGCCAGGAGGGTGAGACGGCCGCCGATCTCGTGAACAGCGAGAGCCGGGAGGAGCTGGCCCGCATCCTGCGGGATTACGGCGAGGAGCCCTTCGCCTGGCAGATCGCGGGCAGGATCGTGGAAGCCCGGGAAACTGCCCCCATTGAAACGACATTGCAGCTGGCGGATATCGTGGCCAGCGCCATGCCCCCGGCGGAGCGCCGGAAGAACAAAAACCCCTCCCGCCGCACCTTCCAGGCACTGCGCATTGCGGTAAACCATGAGCTGGATGCACTGGAAGAGGGGCTGGATACCATTTTTGCGCATCTCGCACCGGGTGGAAGACTTTGCGTGATCACCTTCCACTCGCTGGAGGACCGGCTGGTCAAAAACAAGTTCCGCCGCTGGTCCACCGCCTGCACTTGCCCGCCGGAGTTCCCGGTGTGCGTCTGCGGCGGCAAAGCCAAGGCAAAGCTGATCACACGCAAACCCATTGAAGCCAACACGCAGGAGCTGGAAGAGAACCGGCGCAGCCGCTCGGCCCACCTGCGGGTTTTGGAAAAGATCTGAGGGCGGCAAAGCCCCGGAGATGTGAGGAGGAGATCACCATGGGTCAGGCAGCATACGATATGACAGAGGTCCGGCGGAGAAGAGCGCCGCAGGCACAGCCCAAAGTCCCGCTGCGGGTAGAAAAGGGCGGCAAAAAGCGGCTGAACCCCGTGCGGGCCGCCATGCAGCACGCGCTGCAGCTGGTGGGCGCGGCTTTGCTGGTGGGCTTTGCGGTGAGCCTGCTGTGGAGCGAGGCACAGCTGGTGGAGCTGAACTCTCAGATCCAGAGCGCCAAGGCAGAGCTTGTGAGCGAGCAGAGCCAGTATACATACTACAACAGTGCCCTGAACAGCCGCACCAACATCACAAGTGTTGAGGAGACCGCCACCCGCCTGGGGCTGATGAAGATCGACCAGAGCCAGATCACCTACATCCGGCTGGATGAGGGCAGCGTTCTGGTGCGCAAGGCATCCGCTGTGCGGCAGTGGTCGGATCTGCTCCACGATGGGGCAATGACCATTCTTGCCTCTGTCAGAACGGCAAAATAAACCAAACAACGAAAAGCGTGCGGCAGCGCACGCTTTTTCGGTTTTCTTCGGGAGTACGCAATGCAAACACCATCCTCCAATCCCAAAAAGAACAGCGCCCGCCGCCGCAGTGCGGACCCGCACGCACGGCTCAGTGCCCGGCTGCGCCATATCAGCTTTGGTGCCGCCGTGCTTCTTGTGGTGGTCGCCGCGCTGACCGTGATCTACAGCCTGTACAAGATCCAGATCCGCGACGGTGCCACCTACCGCCAGTACGCCGCCGAGCAGCAGCTGCTGGACAGCACCATTCAGGCCACCCGCGGTGAGATCTACGACACCAGCGGCATCACGCTGGCTTCCACCAGCGTGGTCTGGACCATCTGGGCCGACCCCTCTTACAGCACGGCCCTGTATACCACCACCACCGATCAAGACACCAAGGCGGAGATCCGCACCATCGATGAAGCCGCCATGAAGGAGGTCTGCACCCAGATCACCCTGCGCCTGCTTTCGGGCGATGGCGAGAGTCTGGACAGCGTGGACACCACTTCGGCAGAGTACCAGACCCAGTATCAGGCGGTCTGCGATGCTCTCTCCCAAAACGAAAGCTCCTATCAGGTGCTGGCCACCAAGGTCAACAACGCCATCAAGCTCTCCATTGAGGAATACGTCAAGACCTACAACAAGGCCCACAGCAAGAGCGGAAAATCCGCCGGTGCGCTGGAAAAGATCCTGGCCAAGCTGGGTCTGGGCCAGCAGGAGAGCGACGACGGCACCCCCACTGTCCGCAAGGGGCGGGTGTCGGTGTCGGCTTCCAAGGGCTTCCAGCGGGATTACCCCTACGGCCGCTTTGCCGCCGCCGTGCTGGGCTTCTGCAATGCGGATGGTCAGGGCGTGTACGGTCTGGAAAACTCCTATGAGTCCACGCTGGCCGGTGTGAACGGCCGCACCATCACCCTGCGCAACGCCTATGGCAATGCCATTGCCGATGAAAACGCCACCACCTACGCCGCCAAGGATGGCTCCAATTTGGTGCTCTCGCTGGACGTGAACATTCAGGAGGTGGTGGAGCGCTACCTGAACGAAGCCGTGGCGGCCAACACCGTTGAGAACCGCGGCTGCGCCATTGTGATGAATGTCAAGACCGGTGCCATCCTTGCCATGGCCTCCAAGCCGGACTTTGACCCCAATGACCCACAGGATTTCAGCGCCAATCTGGCCTATCTGACGGAGCAGGTGCAGGCCGAGCCGGAGCTGTACACCATCTACAAAAAAGACGAGAACGGCAACTACCTGCGGGACGAGAACGGCCAGAAGATCGCGGATGAGGAGGCCGACTACACCGGCACTTACCGGGATATCCAGTGGAAGAACAAGACCATCACCGAGCTGTACTACCCCGGAAGTGTGTTCAAGGTCATCACCGCCGCCATGGGTGTGGACAGCGGCAAGGCGACCTATTACACCACCCTGAACTGCTCCGGCGCGTACAGCGTGGCAAAGCAGACCTACCACTGCGCCGGCAGAAAGGCGCACGGGGCCCAGAATCTGGCCGAGGCCCTGCGCAACAGCTGCAACATCTACTTCATCCAGCTGGGCCAGCGTGTGGGCTCCAGCCTGTTCTATGATTACTTCGATGCCTTTGGCTTTACCGAGCGCACCGGTGTGGACCTGCCCAATGAGACCAGCTTCATGCAGTATTACAGCAAAAGCCGTCTGGGCGAGGTGGAGCTGGCCTCCTCCGCCTTCGGTCAGGCCATGGCCGTGACCCCGCTGCAGGTGTGCACCGCCATCTCGGCGGCAGTCAACGGCGGCTATCTGGTCACCCCCCATGTGGTGGATAAGATCACGGACCAGAACGGCAATGTGGTGCAGGAAATCGGCACCAACACCCGCCGTCAGGTCATCAGCGAGAGCGCCAGCGAGACCATCCGCCAGATCATGGAGTTTGAGGTGGGCGACGGCACCCAGGGCGGCGGCGGCAACGCCTATGTTGCAGGCTACCGCATCGGCGGCAAATCCGGCACCTCCGAGCAGCTGAACATGGACCGCCGCGCCGATGGCGACTACAAGAAGGTGGCATCCTTTGCGGCTGTCCTGCCCGCCAACGACCCGGAGATCCTGGTCTATGTCATGCTGGACGACCCCAACAATGCCCGCACCGACTATTCGTCCATTCTGGCTGCTCCGGTGGTAGGCAACATCATCAGTGAGATCGCGCCCTATCTGGGCATCGCCACCGACGGCGTGGACCGCAGCGGCACCACCGTCAAGGTGCCCAACCTGACGGGCAAGGAGTGGAGCAACGCGCAGGTGCAGCTGAACATCAAGGGTTTGAAGCATCACCTGGCCGAGAGCGAATCCGACCAGACCGCCGCCCTTGTCACCTACCAGTACCCCCGCGCGGGGGCAGAGGTGCCCTACGGCACCACCGTTTATCTGTATACCGATACCTATGAGGGCAAGCACGCCGAGGTGCCGGACGTGACCGGCAAGAGCGCGGACTTTGCCCGGCAGATGCTGAACGCCGCAGGGCTCAACTGCACAGTCGAAGGCTCCGGCACGGTCCAGAGCCAGAGTGAGGCACCCGGCTCCAGCGTCCAGCAGGGAACCATCGTACATCTGATCTGTGGATAAAGGGGAATGAGAGTATGGAAGCAATTGCAGCAAACATCCTGTTGGAGGGCCTGGCCGTCAACGCGCTGGCCCAGTGCGAGACCCCGGTCACGCTGGTGACCACCGACAGCCGTGAGGTCTGCCCCGGGTGTATCTTTGTGGCGTTCCCGGGCGAAAAATTCGACGGCCATGATTTTGCCGCCAAGGCGCTGGAAAACGGCGCGCTCTGCGTGGTGCTGAACCACCCCGTGGAAGGCGTGCCGGAGGAGAAGAGCGTGATCTGCCCGGACAGCTACCACGCCATGATGGTGCTGGGGGCCAATTATCGCAGCCAGTTCCACCCCAAAGTGGTGGGCGTGACCGGCAGCGTGGGCAAGACCACCACCAAGCAGATGACCTACGCCGCCATTGCAGGCTTTGGCAGTACCATCAAGACCGAGGGCAACCAGAACAATGAGCTGGGCCTGCCCCGCACCATGTTCCGCATCGGCAAAGAGACCCAGTACGCCGTAGTGGAGATGGGAATGAGCCACGCCGGGGAGATCGAGCGCCTGAGCAAGTGCGCCCGCCCGGATGTAGGCATCATCACCTGCATCGGGGTGTCCCACATCGGCAACCTGGGCAGTCAGGAGAACATCTGCAAGGCAAAGCTGGAGATCTGCGCCGGTCTGCCGGAGGGTGCTCCGCTGGTGCTGAACGGGGACGATCCCTTCCTGCGCAAGGCCGTCCTGCCCGACCATGTCCGCCCGGTCTGGTTCAGCCTGGGCGATGAGAACGCTGATGTCTGTGCCCTGTCCATCCAGCAGGATGAAAAGGGCATGAGCTTTGTGCTGGAGGATCACGAGGAGGGGACTTTCCTCGTAAAGATCCCCGCCATGGGCCGGCACAACGTGGCCAACGCACTGGCTGCCTACTGCGCCGCCACCCGTCTGGGGCTGAATGCCCGCCGGGTCATTGCCGGTCTGGCCGACTTTGAGCAGACCGGAATGCGCCAGAAGGTGGTGCACGCCAGAGGCGTGGATGTCATTGAGGATTGCTACAATGCCAACCCCGACAGTATGAAGGCCGCGCTGGCCATGTTCAGGGAGTATCCCTGCAAGCGCCGCTTTGCCCTGCTGGGCGATATGCTGGAGCTGGGCGATATCAGCCGCGCCGCCCATGAGGAGGTGGGCCGTCAGGCCGTGGAGAACAAGGTGGACTACCTCGTCACCTATGGCGAGCAGGCCAAGCGCATTGCCGTGGTGGCTGCCGCCAAGGGGCTGCCCACCCTCCATGCTGACACCTACGCTCAGGCCGCCGAGGCCCTGCTGAACAAAATGCAGCCCGGCGATGCCCTGCTGGTCAAGGCAAGCCGCGGCATGGCACTGGAAAAAGTGCTGGAGATCTTTTACAAGGAGTAACATCGAGCTATGATTCGTTTCGCCTTGATCGCCGCCTCAACGCTGGGGTTCTTCCTCACGGCGGCGCTCGGGAATCTGATGGTGCCGCTGCTGCGGGCGTTCCAGGGACGCTGGGATGAGCCCAAGGCCCGGCAGGCACCCAAGCAGGAAGCGCCGGAGGAAGAAATGAACTTCACGACGCTGCTTGAAATGATAAATGCCAGTGAAGCCCGCGAGGA
>OGQN01002979.1_pt1 | contig 11495 bp, 14 predicted proteins | sample 1553231 | NCBI WGS metagenome assembly OGQN01 (sample SAMEA2579950, study PRJEB22360) | human gut metagenome | biome: human gut; feature: human-associated habitat; material: faeces | place: Denmark | collected 2008/2010 | reverse complement strand
AATTCAAACATAGATATAATTCAAGGAAATTATTCTGTATGGAAAGAAGCTTTTGATAGACAAAATAATTTCGAACTAAAGCAAAATGAAAAATTAGGAAAAGAAATAAAAAAATTAGAGACTGCAAGCAAAGAAAGTAAGAAATGGTCTAACACAGCAGAAAAAGAAAAACAAAATAAAAGTGGAAGTAAAGAAATGCTGGACAAGGGCTTCTTAGGTCACAAGGCTGCTAAAATAATGAAAAAATCAAAAGTTTTAGAAGAAAGAAAAAATAAAAATATACAAGAAGCAAAAAAACTACTTTCTAATGTAGACAACATAGAAAAGTTAAAGATAGTACCATTGCTATATGAAAAAAATGATCTTATCACTGCTACAAATTTCCAAATAGAATATGAAAAGCCATTATTTAAACCTATAAATTTTTCTATACAAAATGGAGATAGAATATGTATTAAAGGAAAAAATGGAGCAGGAAAATCTAGTATTATAAAAGCAATTGTTAATAAAGAAAATAGATATAAAGGAATCTTAAACATAGGAAATAACTTAAAAATATCATATGTACCACAAGATACGCATACATTAAAAGGCTCATTAAAAGTATTTATTGCAGAAAATAAATTAAACGAAAGTGTATTTAGAGCAATGCTAGTAAAAATGGGAATAACCCAAACAGAGATGGAACATAATTTAGAAAATTTAAGTGAGGGTCAAAAAAAGAAAATTTTGTTAGGTAAAAGCATATCAGAAAATGCTCATATATACATTTGGGATGAACCGTTAAATTACATAGATATACAAACTCGTGAGCAAATAGAAAATATGATTTTGGAATATATGCCAACACTTTTATTTATAGAACATGACGAAATGTTTTGCGAGAAAGTAAGCAATAAACCAGCTATAATTTTAGAAAACTAGATAATTCTTTTGGTTTTCCTTGAATTAAATTGTTAAAAAGAGTATAATGAAATCGAAAAAATTAGATAGGAGCAGATAAATGCCAAAATTTTTTATAAAAACAGAAAATCTAAAAGAAAATGAAGAAATATGGATTACTGGTAGTGATGTAAATCATATAAAAAATGTGTTAAGAAAAAAAGTTGATGATATGCGTGTGAAGTTTGAGAAGATCAAAGAGAAAATAGAAAATAATTGGAGTGGGGAAAATAAGGATTCATACATAAGAAAAATAGATATTATTTATGAAAGTCTGCAACCAATACCCAAAGAGTTAGATGACCTTGTAAAAAGTTTGAAAAGCACAGCAGAATCAGAATATAAAAAGGATCTTGCAAAAGAGGAAAAACAATAACCTATCGTGTTGGAGTATATACGATACTATTCGTTGAGCTATTCATGCATCCGATACATAATTTTTTTGTATGATGTCGGAGTTTGAATATAGATAATTCTTGTAAAAGAAAATATACAGGAGAGGAGGAGTTATAGAATGGCAGCTTTTTCAGTAACAACAGCTGAAATGACAAAAAAGATTTCTGATTTAAGAGCAAAGAATCAGTCATTAAAGCAGCAGGTTTCAAAGATGAAAGAGAGTAAGGATGAGCTGAATACTACATGGGATGGAAATGCCAAAAAGAATTTTAGCTCAGCAGTAGAAAGTGATGCTGTACAGATGAATAATTTCAGTTCATTAATTGAACAGTATTGCGCTGCACTCGAAACCATTATTAGCAGATATGAAACCACAGAAGCAAATAATGCGAGCACTGTAGCAAAACGTACATATTAAAGGGGAGGAAAGAGAATGGATATCAACCTGAAAGTATCACCGGCAGAATTGGAAGCAAAAGCAACTGATTTTAAAGGCGTTATGTCACAGATAAAAACATTAACAGATGACATGATGGCAGACGTTACCGGATTATCAAGTACATGGACAGGAGATGCATCTGCTGCATATATTAGTAAATTCAAAAAATTGCAGACAGATATGGATACCATGGGACGCATGATCAATGAACATGTAACAAATTTAACGAACATGGCAAAAGATTATACGTCAACAGAAAGTTCTAATGCATCTGCAACAGATGTATTATCAGGAAATGTAATTTCCTAACAAATAGCAGTCTCTATTGTGGTCAACTGCAATAGAGACTGTACTTATGGAGAAAAGCAGGAAAAAATGAAGAATTTATTACTATTAAAGAGATGTGGTTCTTCGAGCCAAAATGGTTCCTATGGAGAGATAGAAGAAAGAAATACGGTATGACAGAATGGCAATGTTAGTTGAAAGTGAAGATATGCAGTTTTTCTTGATCCCTACAATGGAGGCAGAGAGAGACAGTAATCAGGAAGAGAATAGTGATAGGTAGTATTTTAAATATAACATAGATAGCAAAATAAGATGGGAGGAAAGATGTCAGAATTTAGCGTAGATGCAAAAGGGTTATTTGAGGTAGTGGGAATGTTTGAGGAAATCTGCAGGCATTGTGATCAAACTAGGCAGATTTTAAGCGAAAGTGTACGGAGAATATATAATATCGTAGGTAACAGCTCACCGTATGAGCAACCTTTAAAAAAGCTGGAACAGGAGATAGAAAAATTAGCGAGATGTCAGAGAAATTTGCGCAGTGCCCAAAGAGTGTTAGGCGATATAAGTAATCGGTATGATGCGTTAAGTCAGACTTTTGAACCGGACTTTAAAAGTCTGCTTTTTGGCAATCTGGAATCATTTGGAGCAGTAGGAGGAGGTTTTACAGATATTTTGGATCTTATCATAAATGGAGGAGATTTAAAATCCATAATAGGACTTGCAGATACTCTGTGCCAGACAATTGGGGGATTTTTAGAACAGAGAGCGAAGGATGTACCGGACTATTTAGAGGTTATTAGAGGAGAGGTTAAGGCAGAAAAAAAGAGTATGGGAAAATTATTAGGGAAAGAAATAGAAGAGATTCGCTTTTCCAAAGCTGAGAAAGTTAGTGATAAAATAAAAGCCGGAACGAAATGGGGAGGAATGGCATTTGTAGGGATTTTAAATGCTGTTGATAATTATGAAGAATTTGGGACGATACATAGTAAACGATTTTGGGAAGAGACTTTATTGGAGACAGCATTGGATGTTATAGGAACGCTGGTATCGGCAATTGTAGGTGGCTTATTGGCAGCAGCAGGGATTAGTGCGGCGGGAATCGCCATAGCAGCAGTGACAGTGGGAGTAATGTGGGCTGCTGATGTGGTGTATGGCTATGCACAAGAGGCAAAAGGAAAAGAATCAAAACGTGTAACAGAGGCAATTTCGGATTGGGTCTTAGATACAGCAAAACAGTAAAAAGAGGTAGATAAAAATGGAAAAATTAAAAGAATTATTAATCATAGCACTAATTTGGGCAGTCATTATCTGGTTCGCACGGGTCATGAAGCGAAAAAGTAATGAACAATCAAAAAAATTCCAGGAAAATATTCCGGAAATGGAATTGATTGACGAGGAAGAAAGAAGTTATATATGTGAGAATATAGTGAGTTTTACAACAGGGAGAAATGTATTTTTATGGTTCATCATTTTGCTTAATTTGTGGTTGACAAGTGTTTATGGTTGGAAATCAATCAATATGGCAATACATGGAACCGCAGATGCATTTTCTAGTAATCTGTGTCCTACATCTGTTTTTGGAGGGATTGCTTATTCTACGAATCTTTTGCGTACGGCATGGCTTAAAGAAAGAGAAAGAAATGAAACGGGAGTTTTGAAAAAGAGAATCGTCGAAGTGAAGGCATATGAACATCCTGGAGCTAACAATTGGAATGGAATTATAAAAGGAAGAAAACCCGGTATTAGTGTAAATATTTCAATTCCAAATGGTGCGTATATTATGCAGGAAGATAATAACATGGCAATGTTAATTGAAAATGAGGGCGGGGATTTTTACCTGATCCCAAGGATAGAAGCAGAACGGGAAAGCAGTAAACAGGAACAATAAAAGCAAGATAGCTATCCATAAACACAATAGAAAAAAGAAGGAGGAAAACAAAAATGAAAGTACAGGAGTTATTTCCAATAGGAAGTGTAGTCAAATTGAGAAATGGTATCAGACCACTTATGATTTTCGGTATCAAACAGACGAATTTAGAGACCAACGAGGAATATGATTACATAGGTGTTCTGTATCCGGAAGGAAATATGGGGGACAAGACGCAATTTCTATTTAATCATGAAGATATTGAGGAAGTCATCTCAAAAGGTTATACAGACGAAACATGGGAAGATTTTATAAAAAGAATGAGAGAATTTTATAAAGAAATCTAAGAAACAGAAGAAGTTGTGAAAAACGAAGGAGATAAGAGTATGAGACAGATTTGGGAGAAAGAGACAAAGTTAACAAAAGAAGAGGTGCATGAGCGGTTAGAAAAATATTTTACAGATAATAAATATATTAATGCAACAGACGAAATGGGTGTCCTCTTGTGTAATGCTTCTATGAAAAACAGATATTTTCAGATATTTTATAAAGAAGGAATCATAAGAATAGAAGGCTGGGTAAAGAAAGGAAAGAACGAACAGACAACATCCGATAAGAAAAAAGATATTTTAGGCACAGATATGCAGGCTTTTTCCAGAATGTTTTCTGATGATGGAGGAGCAGAACGAAGCTTTGAAGAAGAAAACGGCAATCATGCAGGATATGAAATGCAATTATATCTGGGCTTGCCAAAAGAGCAGCCAAGGCTGGCATGGGTAGGATTGATTCTGGCAATTATTGCAGATTTTTTGGGAAATGCAAGAGCGTGGTTTGTACTGAGTGTCGTTCTGGCAGTTGTAGCATTGTATTGTTCCGTAAAGGGCTCACGCTCCTCTAAACAGTCTGTAGCAGTACTGGGAATGGTTGTGTCCATGGTGTTTTTGTTGCGTGTAGTCAAAATTATAATAATGATTTTAATGTTTTAGACGAACTGTCAAGAAAAAACACTTGACACCATGTGTGCAGTTGTGTTAATCTATCCAAGGTGATAAATGATGGAAGAAAAAGTAACGCAGACATATCTCTATGATTTTTACGGAGAACTGCTCAACGAACACCAGAGAAGAATCTATGAGTACTTTGTATTTGACGATTTATCCCTTGGAGAGATAGCAGCGGAAGAGGGAATTAGCAGACAGGGCGTTCACGATATGGTAAAGCGGTGTACGAAGACTTTAGCGGGCTATGAGGAAAAGCTGCATTTAATTGAAAAATTTCAGTCGGCGAAACAGAAAGTGGAGACCATCCATCATCTGACACAGACATTCGAAGAGAATGGAAATAAAGAAGAGCATCAGAGAGTTATTATGGAAATTGAACAGATTTCCAATCAGATATTAGAGGAGCTATAACATGGCATTTGACAGTTTATCAGAAAAACTGCAAAACGTATTTAAGGGACTGCGAAGCAAGGGCCGCCTGAGTGAAGAAGATGTCAAGGCAGCGTTAAAAGAAGTAAAATTAGCACTGTTAGAGGCAGACGTAAACTTCAAGGTGGTTAAGAATTTCGTAAAAACCGTGCAGGAACAGGCCGTAGGAAGTGATGTCTTAAACGGTCTGAATCCGGGACAGACAGTCATCAAGATTGTAAATGACGAGATGGTTCGTCTGATGGGTTCCGAGACAACTGAGATTGCACTTCGTCCGGGAAGTGAGACAACCGTGATCATGATGACCGGTCTGCAGGGAGCAGGTAAGACGACAACGACTGCAAAGTTAGCAGGAAAGTTCAAACAAAAGGGTAAAAAACCATTGTTAGTAGCATGTGATGTCTACCGTCCGGCAGCGATCGAACAATTGAAGATCAACGGAGAAAAGCAGGGCGTAGAAGTCTTTGCCATGGGCGATAAGAACAGTCCGGTGGATATTGCAAAGGCAGCGGTCGAACATGCGGCGAAAAACGGCAATACCGTTGTGATCTTAGATACAGCCGGAAGACTTCATGTAGATGAAGATATGATGCAGGAACTTGCAGCGATCAAAGAAAACGTTGACGTGGCACAGACAATCTTAGTCGTAGATGCCATGACAGGACAGGATGCAGTCAATGTTGCAGGAACCTTTGATGAAAAAATAGGAATTGACGGCGTCATTTTAACAAAATTAGACGGCGATACGAGAGGTGGAGCGGCACTTTCCATTCGGGCAGTGACCGGAAAACCGATATTGTATGCAGGAATGGGTGAAAAACTTTCTGATCTAGAGCAGTTTCATCCTGACCGCATGGCGAGCAGAATTCTTGGAATGGGAGATGTGCTGACACTGATCGAGAAGGCACAGGAAGAGATAGACGAGGACAAAGCCCGTGAAATGGAGAAAAAGCTCAAAAAAGCAGAATTTGGTTTTGACGATTATTTAGAATCCATGAATCAGATGAAAAAAATGGGCGGACTTTCCAGTATCCTTAGCATGATGCCGGGCATCGGCGGAAGCCAGATCGCAGAGATCGAAAATGCGATGGATGAGAAAAAGATGGCAAGAATTGAAGGAATCATTTATTCCATGACTCCGCAGGAGCGTGCGAATCCTTCCATATTAAATCCGAGTAGAAAACGCAGAGTTGCGAATGGAGCCGGAGTAGATATCAGCGAGGTGAACCGATTGGTCAAACAGTTTGAACAGTCCAGAAAGCTGATGAAACAGATGCCCGGAATGATGGGCGCTAAAGGTGGTAAAAGAGGAAGATTCAAATTTCCTTTTTAACAATATAGAAATCAATAACCTATGAGGAGGTGAAACAGATGGCAGTAAAAATCAGATTAAGAAGAATGGGACAGAAAAAAGCACCTTTCTATAGAATCGTTGTTGCAGATTCCAGATCTCCAAGAGATGGAAGATTCATCGAAGAAATCGGAACTTACGATCCGACAAAGGATCCAAGCGAGTACCACGTTAACGAAGAGTTAGCAAAGAAATGGTTAGCAAATGGTGCAAAACCAACCGATACAGTAGGCAGAATCTTTAAAGAAGCCGGAATCGAGAAATAATTGGTGAGGTGGATGTGATGAAAGAATTAGTAGAAGTAATTGCGAAATCACTCGTTGATTATCCGGATGAAGTCCAGGTCACCGAGACAGAGAATGACAAAGCAGTTGTTCTCGAATTAAAGGTTGCCCAGTCAGATATGGGCAAAGTCATTGGCAAACAGGGACGTATTGCAAAAGCGATCCGTACTGTAGTCAAAGCGGCTGCATCCAAAGAAGATAGAAAAGTTATCGTAGAGATTATGCAGTAGCAGTCAGGAGTCTTAAAATTCCCGGAGAATGGGAAGTTTAGGACTCTTTTATTCTATAAACGAAAAGGAATGGAGAATTATGACAGAATTATATCAGGTGGGTGCCATTACCCAGACACATGGGATCCGTGGAGAGGTCAAAGTATTTCCAATGACCGATGATGTGTCGCGCTTTAAGAATATGAAAGAACTGATTTTAGATACCGGAAAAGAACAGATCGTGTTAGAAGTGACAAGTGCAAGACCGCAAAAAAATCTGGTCATTCTAAAATTTAAAGGAATAGATAACATCAATGATGTGGAAAAATATAAAGGCTGTGGATTGTTTGTAACCAAAGAGAACCGTGTAAAATGCAAAAAAGACGAGTATTTTATTGCGGATCTGATCGGTCTGCATGCCATAGACGAAGAAGGAGAAGCCTTTGGAACCATCAGTGATGTGATACAGACCGGGGCAAACGATGTTTATGTTGTAACGACAAAGCAGGGAGAAGAAGTGATGATCCCTGCGATCAAAGACTGTATATTAGAGGTGTCCGTGGAAGAACAGGATGGACAGGCAGGCTATGTCAGAATACATCTGCTGCCGGGACTATTAGATCTGAACAACAATCGTAAATAATAGGAGAAGACATGAGATTTCATATATTAACCCTGTTTCCTGACATGGTGGAGCAGGGACTTCATACCAGTATTATTGGAAGAGCAGTTGAAAAAGGACTGCTGGCCATTGAAGCGGTCAATATCCGTGATTATACCTTAGACAAGCATAAAAAAGTGGATGATTATCCCTATGGGGGCGGGGCAGGCATGGTGATGCAGGCACAGCCGATCTATGATGCTTATTTATCCATCGTAGAAAAAATCGGATATCGTCCAAGAACCATCTATTTAACGCCGCAGGGACCACTTTTTACACAGCAGGCAGCAAAAGAGTTTGCATTAGAAGAAGATGTGATCCTGCTCTGCGGACATTATGAGGGAGTAGATGAGCGTGTCTTAGAGGAGATCGTAACCGATTACATTTCCATAGGAGATTATGTACTGACCGGAGGAGAACTTCCGGCAATGGTTTTAGTTGATGCCATCTCCCGTATGGTTCCGGGAGTGTTAAAAAACCAGGAATCCGGTGAAACCGAATCCTTAGAAGGAAATCTGTTAGAATACCCGCAGTATTCCAGACCGGAGGTGTGGCGGGAGAAAGCCGTTCCGCCGATCCTGTTATCTGGAAATCATCAAAAGGTATATGAGTGGCGAAGAGAACAGTCCATCTTACGCACCAAAGAAAGAAGACCGGATCTGTTTGAGCGGGCAGAATTAAGTGAGAAAGAACGAAAAGTATACGGAGAGGAATAGTTCAGATCCGTTCCCAGAAATATAAAATAGAAGAAAAACACAAAAAAATCACAAATATTAGTTGACAAAGAAAAACAACGGTGCTATCTTAAGTACATAGATATTAGCACTCCACTTAAATGAGTGCTAACAAACCTCAGAAGGTCAGGTGAGATCATGGAGATGCTCGATGAGAGAAAGACAAAAATCTTAAAAGCCATCATCCGTAATTATTTAGAGACAGGAGAACCGGTTGGTTCAAGAACCATTTCAAAAGATTCGGATTTGAATTTGAGTTCAGCAACCATTCGTAATGAGATGGCGGACTTAGAAGAGATGGGCTATATATTGCAGCCGCATACCTCGGCAGGCAGGATTCCTTCTGACAAAGGTTATCGTTTTTATGTCGATCACCTGATTGAGGAAAAAGATAACGAAGTCACACAGATGAAGGAGTTCATGATAGAACATACCGAGAAAGTGGAGCAGGTATTAAAACAGGTAGCAAAGGTACTTGCAACAAATACCAATTATGCAGCGATGATCAGTGCTCCAAGCTATCAGAAGAGCCGGGTAAAATTCATCCAGTTATCACAGGTAGATGATGAACAGATTCTTGCCGTTATCGTAAGAGAGGGCAACATCGTAAAGAACAAGATCATTTCCGTGGGTGAGCCGCTTGGAAATGAAAGACTTCTGAAGCTGAACATCCTGTTGAATTCCAACTTAAACGGTCTTTCCATAGACCAGATCAATTTAGGAATGATCTCTTTATTAAAAGAACAGGCAGGGATAGACAGTGGAATCGTCAGTGATGTCTTAGATGCAGTAGCAGAGGCGATCGGTGAGGATGAAGATTTACAGATTTATACCAGCGGAGCAACAAACATTTTTAAATATCCGGAACTGAGTGATTCGAAGAGTGCCAGTGAGCTGATCGAGGCATTTGAAGAAAAACAGGAATTAGCAAGCCTTGTATCTGAAACCTTAAACTCAGAAGAGAATACGGGAATTCAGGTTTATATAGGAAATGAAACCCCGATCCAGACCATGAAAGATTGCAGTGTAGTTACCGCAACTTATGAATTAGGAGAGGGAATACAGGGAACCATTGGAATTATCGGTCCAAAGCGAATGGATTATGAGAATGTAATGGATAACCTGAAAAATTTGAAAGTGCAGTTGGATGATATCTTTCGAAAACCGAAAGATTAGCATAGAGAAAGGTGGAACATCATGGCAGAGAATAAGACAGAGGAAGAAATCTTAGAAACAGATACTGTCAACGAAGAAGCCTCTTCAGCAGAGGAGGAAACCAAAGAAGCCGGAAATGAAGCTTCCGCAGGCGAAACAGAAGCCAAAGAAGCAGAGGAAAAGGCGGATAAGAAAGCAGAAAAGAAAGAGAAAAAGGTAAAGAAGAAAAAAGATAAGAAAGACGAACAGATTGAAGAACTTCAGGATCGGGTCAGACGCCAGATGGCAGAGTTTGATAACTTCCGTAAGAGAACGGAAAAAGAAAAAGCCCAGATGTTTGAAGTCGGAGCTAAGAGTATTATCGAAAAGATACTTCCGGTCATAGACAATTTTGAAAGAGGACTCGCAAGTATCCCGGAGGAAGAAGCAGGAAGTGCTTTTGCCGATGGAATGAACATGATATATAAGCAGCTCATGAATGAGTTAGAGCAGGCTGGTGTAGCACCAATTGAAGCAGTTGGCGAAGAATTTGATCCGGAATACCACAATGCAGTGATGCAGGTGGAAAATGACGAATTAGAATCAGGAACCGTTGCACAGGAATTACAAAAAGGCTACACATACCGTGACAGTGTGGTAAGACACAGCATGGTAGCAGTCGTACAGTAAGCAGCAAAGAAAGAATTCATATATATTTAGGAGGAATGACTTATGAGTAAGATTATCGGTATTGATTTAGGAACAACAAACAGTTGTGTAGCAGTTATGGAAGGTGGTAAACCGGTTGTTATCGCAAATACAGAAGGTGCAAGAACCACACCATCCGTTGTAGCATTTACAAAGACAGGGGAAAGACTTGTCGGAGAACCTGCAAAACGTCAGGCAGTTACCAATGCAGAAAAAACAATCTCTTCTATTAAAAGAGAGATGGGTACAGATTACAAAAAAGAGATCGATGGCAAAAAATACAGTCCACAGGAAATCTCAGCAATGATCTTACAGAAATTAAAAGCAGATGCAGAAGGATACTTAGGAGAAAAAGTATCAGAAGCAGTTATTACCGTACCTGCATATTTCAACGATGCACAGCGTCAGGCAACCAAAGATGCCGGCAAGATCGCAGGCTTAGAAGTAAAACGTATCATCAACGAGCCTACAGCAGCAGCATTAGCTTATGGACTTGACAATGAAAAAGAGCAGAAGATCATGGTTTACGACTTAGGTGGTGGTACATTCGATGTTTCCATTATTGAGATCGGTGACGGTGTTATCGAAGTATTATCTACATCCGGTAACAACAGACTTGGTGGAGATGATTTCGACCAGAAGATTACAGACTGGATGTTAGACGAGTTTAAGAAAGCAGAAGGCGTAGACTTATCTACTGATAAGATGGCACTTCAGAGATTAAAAGAAGCAGCAGAGAAAGCAAAGAAAGAGTTATCCTCTGCAACAACAACAAACATCAACCTTCCGTTCATTACAGCAACAGCAGAAGGACCAAAACATTTTGATATGAACTTAAGCCGTGCAAAATTCGATGAGTTGACACATGACTTAGTAGAAAAGACAGCAGAACCTGTTCAGAATGCATTAAGAGATGCAGGACTGACAGCAGCAGATTTAGGTCAGGTACTCTTAGTTGGTGGTTCTACAAGAATCCCGGCAGTACAGGATAAAGTAAAACAGTTAACAGGTAAAGAGCCAAGCAAATCCTTGAACCCGGATGAGTGTGTTGCACT
>OGQN01002971.1_pt1 | contig 11511 bp, 8 predicted proteins | sample 1553231 | NCBI WGS metagenome assembly OGQN01 (sample SAMEA2579950, study PRJEB22360) | human gut metagenome | biome: human gut; feature: human-associated habitat; material: faeces | place: Denmark | collected 2008/2010 | reverse complement strand
TTATTTGCTATGTCCTTTGTTTCTTGGTTGTCTAAAATTTCTTTTTTTCAAACTTTAATCCTCCTTTTTCTTGAAATATTATTTACCAATCCCATTAATACTGGATTGAATATTCGTAACTACTTATTCTCCTAACATGACTTTCATCTTCCATAACTTTTTTTCACGGACTTTAATTTTTTGAATTTTATCATCATATTCTGCCTGCCAAAACGAAAAGTCCTTATTCACTTTTTTTCTCTTCATAAGACTTTTCATAATCCGCAATTTGTCATATTCAGATGTTTCAATTCCAAAAATCACTCCTTTTAATGCCTCAAAATCGTATGGCAATATTCTCTTATCAGGTTCCGAATAATCATAAAATGTATTATCAATTACAAGTCTGTATTCTTCTTCGTTCGCCCAAGAATCAAGTTTTCGATAATTCTTCATTTGATATACCTTCCAATACTGTTCTCGCCATTCATTTTCATCCCGGAAAACATCATAGCAACAACTTATTCCATCTGTTCCAGTAAGCCATTTTTTTATCTGCGGAAATGTTAGACATCCGAATGATTCAAAAAAATTTCTCTCAATTATTTCTCCTTTATACACAACTTTTTCAGCTTTTATAAAACGATTCTGTACAAAAATAGATTGTTTCTCGTCTGTCTCATAAATCAAGCAAACCCCTTTATGATGATCCGCATAATTTCCCCACATGGCAGAATTATTGTTATTTGCAGAAAAACACACGATAAAACATTCCGGATATAACATATGAATCAGCTGATTAACATATACTTTGGGGAAATCGACCATATGCATCATCCAGTTTCTATGTTGAATCGACTCGCTTGATACACTATCTTTCCCTTTTTTTATAACCAATCTTTGGTCCATATTTTCCGACTCTTTATTATGTGGATACAGAAAAGATTCATCTTTTAATCCCTCATTAATATAAGACAACTCTATCTTATCCTCACATAATTCTTCTGAAATCTTTGATAAAATATACCGTTTTTCATCATCTATCTTTTGAGATTCTATGATATCTATTACTTCATCAAATGCATTCTGTGATTTTTCATCAACCCCATTAGTAAGATGTTCTAAAAATTGATCTGCCTCATCCTTTGGCATAAGTCCGTTATCACGATTCTTCTTGATGCACAGTTCAAGCGCTTTTCTATGTATAATCTGAAGAAACATTTGCAATTCATCTCTTTGAACGTTTAACTGTTTATCTCCATATACGGAAGACAATTTATGTATTTTTTCATCATCGAGAAACTCTTTCCCTAATTCTTTTAGTATATTTCCCATAGGTACATCATCAAATCTTTCAATATCAATCATCAATGTATTATTACGCAACTCGTTCCCATCTGCTTTTAAAAGATAGCATTCTATAGCATAATATAAACTGCATACATAATTTCTAAACAACCCTTCCCATGCCGCTTTATCTCCTTGCCAATACACATGCAGATAAGTTTCTAACGGGTCATTTAGGTCCTCACAGGATGCAAAACGAAATGTGCTATCTGATATTTCCGACAAGGCACTATCGATTGATCTATAATGGTATAATAACATTAAAAATTTCTCCCTTCTAATGGCTCTCAATATCTATTTGCTTGCGCCAAGATAATCTAGTATATTTAATAGCATTAATATCTCCGTTTGATATTTATTATAGATTCTAACCCAAGGTCTTTCCATATCCCTAAACTCTATTCCTATTAATTCACTTTTTTTGCTTTCAAACAATGTTTGCCTTTCATCCTCTGTCATTGCTTGCAGTTTCACAACAAGTTTTGCAATTTCAGCATTTATCTTTTCGTCAATTTCTTCTTTGCTATGGTTTGATATACTCATTTCCTTATACTTTTGATTTATTTCAAAAATATCGGATAAATCATGTTTTCCAACAATTTGCTTGTTCGAAAACCTTAGCATGTTGCATTCTTCATCTTTAACAGAAGGGTGTATTCGCCTTTTAACGAGTTGATTAATATAACTATATTTCTCATTTTTGGCTTCATCGCCATCATACTTGAAAATAATCAACTCATCAGAATTGTTCAAAAAGAGCTCGTTTAGTTTGTTTATTGTACTACTAGAATCCAATACTTTTTCTTTTACATTATAAACATCACTATCATACATGCAAATGGCAATTTGGGGACTAACTGGGATGATAAACTGTATCCCACTTTCCCCCCATCCAAATCCACGTGATAAGTTCTTTTCTTGAAATAGTTGGTTGTAAAATACAGTAGGATTATCAGATGTCACATAATCTATAGCACTTTTATTAATTAGTAGAACCATTTTAAGATCAATTACTAGCGGCAAAGATCGTTGAGCTGCATTTATAAAGGGTAATGCTGGATAATTTACTTTAACAGAAAACCCATCTTCGCCTGCATTCATAACTTTCTCAAAAAGCTCTGGGTCCTCTACCTCAAGTATCTGTTTTATTAATGTAGTGTAATCATTATTCATTTGATTTCCACGCTTTTGCGTACGAGCAGAGGAAATTAATATGAAATAACGCAACAATACTAAATCGCTTTCAGTATCAGGAAGCCTTTCTGTTTCAATTATGGCAGAAATAATATCATTCCATCTGCCCTCGTATTCACCTAGTTTATTTTCGATCACTGCATCTTCTCCATAAAAATATTCTTTCCAAAGATTATCCTTAATGGAAGCATGATTAATTATCTTGTTTTTTTCAAAGAAATATATTCCAATAGACTTTTTATCCTCAGAAAAATTACGAAGATAAAACTTTGGTACATAATGCTGTCGCCGCTTGTCATTTTTTTGTTTATTCATTATACTTCACCACTTTCGATTTATTCTGCTCATTTTTAACAAACATGTTGGCCGTTTGTTCATTTTTGCTATAACGAAAAGAAACAAATTACAGTTAATTTATCCATAATCTTTCATGCCAAAGATTTCTTATCTGTCATTATACACCCATCCACACCAAAAAAGAAAGAACTTTATCTCTTCCGATAGCGTAAATTGTTTTTCGGAAAAATGTAAGCAAACCAGCCCTTTGATAATTTCAAGATTTTGAACTCAGTTTATTATACTACATCTTTCCTTATATTTCTATACTTTTTCATTCCTTTGTTCTACACGCTATGCTTATGCAATAGTTCCCCCGGCATTAATAATAGATCTCATCCATGAGAATTGCTTTTTCTCCAATCCCGGGATTGCTTTTCTTAACACTTCTTCATTTCTGCTGCTTTTCCTTTTTTGTACATCCTGTATCAATTGATCTTCACATTCTATTCGGTTTTTCTTTCTCTGTTTTTTATCCTGATATTCCATCAGATCGATTATTTTTTGCTCGTTCCTCGTTAATACTCGCAGACGGCTTATCCGATCTACGCCTTTTTTGCTCCATCCCATTGGACGGCTGGACTCTCTTGCCGATAAAACATGGCTGATATGACCTTCTGCACTGCATCCCCAGACAGCTCCTCCGTCATCAATCCTTACCATGATCCCAAGCCAGTTATTTTTAATATACCGTGCGCATTCCGTTACTTCCTTTTTCTTGTATTCCTGATCTGTCGAGGCATAGCATTTTTGAAGCAGTCTCATTACTCCATCAAAATCTCTTTCGTTGATCGCACCATATATGAATTCTTTTGCCGCCTGCTGGTTGTCATCTAAATGTGTGGTTGCCTTGTGAATATATTTCCCCAAATGATATTTGTCCAATACAAACTTACTCTTTTCCAATACCCTGCATCCTGCAACGATCCATGGTGCCCCATCTCCGGCAATATATACGTTTTCCAGATACTCTGTATCATAGTTGTCGTAAATGTACTGCTGCACTTCCAGCCACAGATTCTCGTTTCTTTCACTTCCTTCGTACAATCCGCCAAAGTATTTCTTTCCTGCAAGTTTATGACGTTTGCAGCCTTCCGCTCCATCGCGCACAATATTCTCATACAATAGTTTGTTTTGAAACGACATCTTCTGTCATACATGCCTTTTCACCGCCTTTTTGGTAACTGGTTTCAACGGCTTCTTCCACAAACTTTGTTTTTACGGCAAGACTCACCTTGTCATGTGGGGCAAGTCCTACATATTTGTCAAGAAGATATACGGATTTCCCACCATTTTTAGGCTTATAATAAGCTCTTTCAATTTCCAGGTTTCCAAATGTTGTAAGAAGTGTTCTCCGGTCCGCTTTGTGTTCGACATAGTAGTTTTTCTTTCTAAACTCACTTTGACGGATGTTTTCCTCGATTTCTTTCAGGCATTCCTGATAGATTTTTCGACCAAACTCAATCATTACATGCATCAAATCTTCCTCAAACCGAAGCGTATTTCCGGCAAAAAGATATTTTCTAAAATTTTTTTAATTTTGGTAGTGTCATTTTCGATAAAATCGATTATACTGTTATACATAAGGCAGTTCTCCTTTGCGTTTTTTGTTTCGTCACTTAAAACTTTATACAAAGGAGCTGCCTTTTTCAATATTTATTTTTCCGAAAGTTTTTTTACGCTAACCCACAACACTTAAGATATACCGAATTACTTTTCGTCAAAAAATAATATCTTTGATTTGTTCCGCTAAGTCACTCAAGAATTTATATAATATTTCTTTAGTTGTCATATAATCCATTCCAAACGCCTTATTAGTTAATCCTTTTAACACATCATCAAACATAAGATCTTCCTCACTTAAAAACTGACCCAACCCATAATGTGCAAGGCAATTTCTGAAGGTTCTGTTTTTTAATGAATTATCAACCTTAATTTTTATGTTATTAGCCTCATTTATCTCCTTTACGAAATCACACAGATAATAATATTGTAAATAAGCAAACTTAAACTTTTGAGGTATTTCATCTATAAAAAACTGTTCAACAAACACTATAGCATAGTTTATAACACAAAGGATAGAAAATAATTCTAACCCTAAACTTGTCCTTAATTTCAATGGACAATTTTTGAAAAAGTGATAATCTTTGTAACTTACAATTAACGAATCTCTATAATTATATGGCGAATAACCAATACACCCCAAATATGCTGCTAACTTTCCAGCAATAACACTCATTCCCATTATTGTATTGCCTACATTCTCATTTCCGAGGATTTTAATGGGCGTATTTAATGCACATATAATTGTATTTCCACAAAACTCACCATTACATAAATCCGTTTCCACATTATAATATCCAAAATTTTTCTCAATTGCGCTTCTTTTATTATAAAAATAGCTATCACTCTCATTAAATTTACTACATAAAACCTGAGAATACTCATTATACGTTTTTTCAAATAATTTGTGTCCTTGCCTTAATTCCGTATAATACATTTTTTCTTCGTTGGTAAGAGCAGGTGGCTCCAATCCAACTTTTTTACACCATTGTTCCGCCCCATCGACAAATACACCTATATATGGTTGACACATCATTATATAATTACTGCTTACATTTTTTGCATTCTTCTGTCCATCCACCAATGTATACAAAAAGCATGCATCCGATTGTATCAAACTCAATGCCGCTAATTGTAATTTGTTCAAATTCATTATTAAGCCTTTCTATTTTCAATTATGTAAGAATCCAAATGACCTCCAACGAATAAATCTTCCATTCAGACATATCGCCATCTTTAACATTTCTTTCTTGTCCACTTCCGTAAAGAAGTATTCCAATGTATCCACAAACATATCCGCATCAAACAATTCTTTTATCTGCTGTTCATCCAAGCAACCTATGCCACTTCATCCGTTGTGGCATTGCCCAAATCAACCTCTCCATCATACTCAAACAACCAGACATCCATAATATCATTAAAGATTTTGCCCTCTATAATTTTTCTTGTTTTGGTAAAAATGACTTGTCCTTTTTCAGGATTCAATTCAACACCTACTTCTTCCTTTGCCTCTCTAATTGCTCCCTGCATGCTGTGTTCATCCTTTACAACCGAGCCGCCTACACATTCCCACATCAACGGAAATGTAGGTCTGTTTGCAGAACGCTGTGAAATCAGATACTCTCCCTTGGAATTACGAATCCATACATGCACTACCAAATGATATCCATCTATCGGTTGCTGTTCTCCTCTGACATGGTCTTTCCCAAGAAGTTCCCTATTTTCATCATACAAATCCCAGATTTCTGCATCCGGTACATACTCTACAATGTCTCCAAAATCAGCATTTAAAGTCTTACATATCTTGCTCAAAATTGTGAGACTCACCTCTTCATCACGGCGCAATTTTGTCATTGTGTTTGGGGCAATTTCTGCCTTTTTACGCAAATCAGATTTGCTCATTTTTTTATCCACTAATAGTTTCCATAATTTGTTATATGATACAGCCATAACAATATCTCCTACTCTGACTCCATATCGTCTATATTTTACACATTTATTATATCAATTAAATTCGGAATAAACTCTCTAAAGCAACTTCTATTTTTCCAATCATTTAAATTTCCAATAAAGGCTATTCTGTATTTTGCCCTCGTACATGCCACATTAAGTATATTAGCCTTTTTTACTACCCAATTCATTGCACCTACACTTTTATCTGAACAACCTAATACAAAAATCACTTCATTAGCATCTTTACCTTGAAAAGTATGCACTGTGCCAACACATTTTTTCGTCCATTTTTTCAACACCTCCTTGTCATTTCCTTTTGCTGAAAAATAACCAACTACAAATTTACGCATTGACTCTGCCACTGTTCTGAAAGGTGTAACTATAAAGATCTTATCGTCTGTGTCAAATAAATCAGTATATATATGTAGTGCGCTTTCCAATAATTGACATACTCTCTCTGCTTGATTTTTTACAAAATGATCCTTGCTACCATTTTCTGTTCCTTCAACATTTATCCATCCTGATTTTTTTATCAAAAATGGTTGTTCTTGTTTCAAATAATCTTCCTTTTTATTCGTTTTATTGAACATTCTATTGTCATATGAAATCATATTTGAGATAGAAAACATTGGCTCTATACACCTTCTATGAACAACCAACGGACAACCAACCTGTCTTTCTCCAATCATACCGTTAAACTCATTCATATTGTCTGCAAAAGTCTGAACTGAATTTTCAATCACCTTGTATTCATTTGCTACTCCTGTACTATCAGCAAGTATATCAATTAACACTTTAGGAATTGTTACAACAGGTTCCACTTGTAATGGGTCTCCCACAACAACTGCTTGCCTTGTCCTATAAAGTGCGCCTAAAGCAGACTGTGGCATAGCTTGTCCCGATTCGTCAATTATTAGCATGCCTAAGCTCATATTTCCTGCATGTTTTAAAAACCTTCCAACTGATGCAAATGTAGAAGAGAGTACAGGTATCACTACTGACAAGGAATTGAACAAATGTGGAAACATCTCTTGTTTTTCTGCTATTGTATATTTTCCATTGTTATATGCCTGATATACAAACAGATTTCTTTTTATATATGGCGAATTCAAAATAAACGCTTTTCGCACCTGTAATGAAGCATAAAACAATTCTTCTCTAGCCATATCATATTCGTCAAATGTCCATGGGCATGCATTCTGTGAATTTTCAGATTCCTTAATATTTTCATAGAAATATCTATCCGCAAAATTATTTTTGTATTTGTTTTTCAAAGACCCATTATTTCCATATATTTTTTCTTCAAGTATCTGTACTTTCTTTGCTAAAGCAGCGATTATACTATATTGCTTTTCAATTTTTGTACATACTTCTTCTGTATTTCTCACAGCCAAACTATATCTACGTTTAATATCTTCGTGCTTAATTATTAACTCATCGACATATTTTTGTTTTTCAGCAACATGCCTACCTATTTTCCCTATTCCCAAAAGGATAAGTAGTCTCTTAAAAATAGAGCTATGTTCCTTAATATACTTAATTTCCCCTTCCTGCTCTAAAGTCTCCTGTTCATTACTTTCTAATTCCGTTCTTACCTCATTTAACTTTATATTTAATTGCTCCTTTTCTATGAGCAACGGTTTTAAATCCGATTTACTCTTCTCTAAACCCTTTCCTTCTTTATAAAAATCATCCAAGAGTTTTTGGTCTTTTTTAATGCCTTCTCTTAATAACAAAACCTTTCTTTTAGCTACATTAAACTTATCAATAGCTTCATCCCACGAAATACTATCTTCTCTTGCCAGATCTAATGTCACTTTATCCGAAGCATCATTTTTTTTAGCGAATACACAAGATTCTAAAACTTCAGTAACATAGGATTTTCTTCCCATACGAGCTGATATTAATCCCCACGCACCTCCTTCTTTTCCCAAAAGATTATCTGCTACCGCTGAAAAATACACTTCTTTATTTATTTTTCTGTCGAAGTAATCTGTCCTAGTTTTATCTTTTTCCATATCGCCAGATTTCGGTAAATCGAGCGTGATATTTTCTACAGCTCCATTATTATTTGATACCACAAGAATTCCATATTTAGAAATTTCTTCTGGTATTTCATAATATTTTTCTGTATAACTAGCATTTGATGCGGATTCAACTTTCCTAGAAACAAAATTACTACCACTAATTCCATATTTAATTAAAACTTCTGCTAATTGGACAACATTTGAAGCAATGATTTCTTTCAAAAGAGTTGTTTTTCCCGTTCCTGGTGGTCCATTTACTGAAAATATTTTTTCCTTTCTATCCTTTTCTGATATAGCTATGTTTATAGCTATTTGCTGCATTAATGTCGGAGAAAACTTTGATGGATATTTTCCCATTGGAAATCTATCTACTTCTAACCATTTTTTCATGGAACAAACATCACTGTCTATCATTATCTTTTTTTGATTTCCTGCCAATAATGAGGTGGTATATTTTATCAAATTCTCATTATTCTTATAGTTCTTCTGAACATTTTCTATTTCGTCCAAATAAAAACTGGTAAAGTCACTTGTTTCATCTTCTTTTTTTAAACCTTTACATGCATATACTTTATCCGAAGCACTTTTTAGCCCAACTTCACTTTCAGACTCAATTCTCAGTTTATCAAATATAATATTTTTTACTATTGTTACATCTGTAAACTCCAATATTTGTACATTATTTTGTTTAAGTATCTCATTTACTTCTTCATTTAGCTTCCATATATTTTCTTGCATAATATTAACATTTATGCCCTCGGCTTTTATCATACAAAGTACAGCATAAAAGAACGGACTGATTTGCACGCCTTCTTCTGTAATTTTTCCATCTAAATCTATCTGAACAGAAAAAGCATAAAACCGTCCTGTTAATTCATTTATCTCCGCATATTTTTCCATATCCAATTTGCACTTTTCAGCCATTTTTTCAACGAAATCTTTAGTTCTATAACAGCCACAATAAATATTTGCTCGATTATATAACCTCTCATCAGATTTGTTCTTCTGCCTCAAATACTCATTATGAGCCTTGTATCTTTTTAATGGCAAACTTCTGATACTGTATTCATTGTAATACGCATCAAACGGAATATTCTGTTTTCCCTCTTTTATTGTTAAAGCCAATGCCGGATAATCTGATGGTGTAAAATATTCTTCTAATTTCCAAAAATTAAATATCTTATTACATTCCACTGTTAAAGAGCTGTTTATCATTATATACCTACTTTCCTAAATCCCTGAAAGACTGAAACATCGTAATCTGAAGTCATTTTTTTAATTTCCTCTGTAAACGTCGATTTTCCAGTTCCGTTTTTTCCAAAAATAAATGTAATTTTTTTATCTAATTCCAATTCACTGTCTTCAAAAATATCAACCATTAATAAATCAATCTTCATTTCTCATAATCCCCTTTGCAATTTTATATACACTAAGCAGAATATTATCCAAAATCACTCAACAATTTTGCTCACATCAAAACCAGGAAGCCCCCCCCACAAGGCTTCCCGCTATTTTCTTCCTATTCAAACTCTATCGTTCCGGGTGGCTTGCTGGTCAGATCGTACATTACGCGGTTGACCCCTTTCACCTCGTTTATGATTCGGTTCATTACCTTTTGGAGTACCTCGAATGGAATTTCGGAGCACTCGGCGGTCATGAAGTCGGTTGTGTTTACGGCGCGGAGAGCTACGGCGTAGTCATAGGTACGTTCGTCACCCATAACACCGACGCTGCGCATATTGGTAAGGGCTGCGAAGTACTGGCCGAGGCCTTCGATGCCGGCTTTGGCGATCTCGTCGCGGTAGATGTAGTCGGCGTCTTGAACGATGCGGACTTTTTCTGCCGTTACTTCGCCGACGATACGGATTCCAAGGCCCGGGCCCGGGAATGGCTGGCGGCTTACCAGATATTCCGGGATGCCGAGTTCACGGCCGGCTTTACGAACTTCGTCCTTGAAAAGGAGACGGAGAGGTTCGATGATTTCTTTGAAATCAACGCAGTCCGGGAGACCACCGACATTGTGGTGGGACTTGATGACTGCGGATTTACCGAGACCGGATTCAATCACGTCCGGGTAAATCGTTCCCTGTACTAAGAAATCGACAGCTCCGATTTTCTTTGCTTCCTCTTCGAAAACTCGGATAAATTCTTCGCCGATGATTTTACGTTTTGCTTCCGGTTCACTGACACCGGCAAGTTTTTCATAGAAACGTTCCTGGCAGTTGACGCGGATAAAATTCAGGTCGTATGGACCGTCCGGGCCGAATACAGCTTCGACTTCGTCACCTTCATTTTTGCGCAGAAGTCCCTGATCAACAAAGACGCAAGTCAACTGTTTGCCGATTGCCTTTGAAAGAAGGACTGCTGCCACGGAAGAGTCGACACCACCGGAAAGGGCACAGAGCACTTTGCCGTCGCCGACCTTTTCACGGATGGAACGGATGGTATCTTCTACGAAAGAAGACATTTTCCAGTCACCGCTGCAGCCACAGACTTTGTATACAAAATTGGAAAGCATCTTCACACCTTCCTGAGTATGAAGAACTTCGGGATGAAATTGCGTTGCATAAAGTTTTTTCTCAGGCATTTCCATCGCTGCTACCGGGCAGACAGGCGTCGTCGCACTGATAGTAAAGCCTTCCGGTGCCTTTGCAATATAATCGGTGTGGCTCATCCAGCAGATTGTCTTTTCTTCGACATCGCCAAATAAAAGAGACGACTTGTCCACTTTGACTTCTGTCTTTCCGTATTCGCTGACAGGTGCTGTCTCCACTGTTCCACCGAGCGTATATGCCATCAACTGGGAACCATAGCAGATTCCGAGAATCGGGATACCAAGTTCAAAAATTTCTTTCTGATAACGTGGGGATTCTTCTGCATATACACTGTTTGGTCCACCAGTAAATATAATCCCTTTCGGGTTCATTTCCTTGATCTTATCGATTCCAAGGGTGTACGGATGCACTTCGCAGTATACATGACACTCTCGGACACGTCTGGCAATCAGCTGATTGTACTGGCCGCCAAAATCAAGCACAATAACGAGTTCTTTATTCAACGTTATTTCCTCCTTCTGATCATTGCTTGTTTCATATATTTAAAAATTATAACA
>OGQN01002970.1_pt1 | contig 11512 bp, 11 predicted proteins | sample 1553231 | NCBI WGS metagenome assembly OGQN01 (sample SAMEA2579950, study PRJEB22360) | human gut metagenome | biome: human gut; feature: human-associated habitat; material: faeces | place: Denmark | collected 2008/2010 | reverse complement strand
ACCCGGGTTTCAAAACCTCAAAAGCTTTCACTGCACTTACCCGGCTTGCTCTTCCAACAGCCAATTCCATCGTTACCAATGGAATTCCTAATAAAATCAAACAAATAGCGTACACGATAACAAAAAGTGCTCCACCATATTGACCTACTATATACGGGAATCTGTATATATTTCCTAACCCAATGGCACACCCTGCCGTTGTCAATAAAAAACCCAATTGAGTTGAAAAATTTTCTCTCTTCATATGTTTTCTCCATACCAGTTGGTTGACTATACAGAGCATCTTGTCATCTTATCAAAATGCTCTGTTCACTTTATTCTTCAGCAGTATAATTTTCCGGCAATTTCTGATTGCCTATTCCGAGATAGCTAAGTACAATTATCACAATAGGTAATAACGGGAAGAAAATTGCATATTTAACATATTCTCCAATTGTAACACCAAACAAATTTGCTGCATATACTGCCAAAAATGACCACGGTAAAAAATATGAACACAGCTGACCACAGGCCATTGCAATAATTGCCGCCCGTTTTGGATTGTATCCCTGTTCAACAAATGGTTTTGCAAGAAGATCTTTACTAACCAGCAACGGTGGATAAATGTCAGCTGCACACATTGTAAACAGAATCATAGTAACATTGGCTCTTAAAGTAACACTGCCAACTGACTTTACATTTTTAAATATAATATCCTGAATAGCCCCAAACACACCCATTACATCAAACAAACCGACACAAGCAACAATACAAATCAAAAAGACAATTGAGTTTGCCAGTGAAAACATGCCGCCTCTATTTACGAGAGTTTTTAAAATATCCGAGACTTCCACACCTGGTAAAAATACATCTGTAGAATACCCATTGTAAGCAGCAGACAAACTAGCTGTTAAATCATTTCCCTGAAATACACATCCCATGATAATTGCAACAAAGCCAGATCCAAAAAGCACAATGACCGTAGGCACTTTCAGAACACATAATACAATTGCTAACACCAATGGTAAAATCACAATTGGATTTGTATTAAAATTATTCTGCACCTCCTGAATAAACAAATTTACATTTTCCATTGCTTCTGCGCCGCCTACATTTCCTTTCAATCCACAAATGAAATAGAAGACTACCGTAATAACTGTCGTTATACCGATTGGTCTTGCCATATCCTTCATAAACTCATAAGGTGTCATATCGTTCGCAGTAGCAACACAGTTTAACACATCCGCAACAGGAGAAAAATACTGTCCAAAATTCGCTCCACTAATAATTGCAGCTGCAGCAATTCCTAATGGTAATCCCTGAACGCTTGCAACACTCATCATTACAACGCCAAGTGTTCCCATTGCCGCAAAACTTGATCCTACTGCCTCTGCTTCAATGGCAAGCAATATAAAAGATAACACAATACAATATTTAGGATTAATTAATCGTGCCAGCCAGCTAACCAGAAGCGGAATTGTTCCGGACAACATCATGGTACCCACTATAAATCCAATTCCCAATAAAATCAGCATACATGGTGCCATAGAAGTTATTTTTTTTATGATTCCATCCTGCATTTCATTCCATGAAATGCCGCATCTCCATGCCATAAACATATTGAAGGCTGTACACACAACTAACATTATGTTCAGATCATATCCCATTACGCCATTTCCAACTGCCAATGCTATCAACATAAATATAATACAAATCAAAGCTTCTATTCTCGTTGGTTTACGAGGACTCTTTTTTTCTTTACTCATCTTGCTTCCTTTCTGTAAATGCCAATATTTAAACTCTTTGATGCTCAAATTTGAGCACTCTTTGCAAAAAAATTTCTGCAGGCCGCATATGCGGCCCACATTTTTTCATTTTAAAGGTGATTAGTATATTCATCATCCATAATTGCACAAATTGGTAATTTCAATGAATTCTGATATCCCGGTTCTGCTGAAACCGCGGTCGGAATTGCATTTGCAAGTGCTGCATAAGTTGTTACAAAACCTCTCTCCGGAGCATAGCTGTTCATAGAATCAATATATGGATGTCCTTCAACTACAACTCGATCATAATACTTTTCTTCCGGATCGTAAATGAAGATCCAGTTTGTTTCCAGTTTGCACTCTCCTTTCTGATATCCCTGGCATTTAAACGTACAAGCATATACAATGTTCTCATCATTAATCCACGGAACATGTTCAAATTTTACATCGTCAATCTTCCATCCCATGTGCTCACATAAATATTCAATTCCGTCTGCAAAGTAATCATGTTTCAGTACAGATCCATCCTCAAGTCCTGCATAAAACTGTTCTTTTGTAAGCATAGTTCCCCATTCATGTGTATTAGAAGCTTCCGGGAATGCATGAATATCCGCATAATGTGTGAACGTAATTTTATCCACCTGTGAGCATCCTTCTGTACAAGCTAAAATGAATCTGTCCTGCACCTGTGTAGCTCCAATTCCAAGGTATGATACTCCGTGCTTTTTGCAAAGTTCATCTACTTCTTTTGCAAGATCTGGTTCCGTTGACCACAGATTGCTTGTTCCCATATTAGGAACTATAATGTTAATTCCTCTTTCAATAGCCGGAATAACCTGTGTAAAGGTTTCTCGTGCTGTAGTAGGTGTTGTAGGACTAACTACAGCATCCGGTTTTTCAGCATCACACACTGCTGCCAGATCGTCAGAAACAATAAGTCCAAGTGGATCTCCTGTAATCAGGCCTACATCTTTTCCCACTTTTTCCGGGTTGATATCAATTGCTCCAACCACGCGGACTCCCTTTTTTGAAGTCATCAGTAATCGAACCAAATTTGCCCCCATGTTACCCACACCATTGACAACAACTTTAATTTCTTTCATTTTTTCTTCCTCCTTTATTTATTTAATATGTGCCCAGTAATACTCTGGATTTTCCACACATTTTGCACCTGGGAACGGACATGTTCTGCAGTTTTTACTGCAAACATAATCCCCTGTTATTACGGCTTTCTGTTGTTTAATTATTTGTTCACATTCTTTTTCTTTTCCTGAATAGCCCATAAAATCTTCTCCTTCGTCATTGGAATCTCATTCAATTCTATTCCAAGAGCATCGTATACGGCGTTTGCAATTGCCGGCATTACCGGAACAAGCGATACCTCTCCAATTCCTTTTGCTCCATACGGACCTTCTTCATTTGGCTTTCCAACAAATCCACCATGCATCTGATCATTGTATGGCACGTCCAACATTGTCGGAATCTTATAGTCTCTGTAGCTTGCATTGATGATACGTCCTTTTTCATTAAAGATGGTTTCTTCAAAAATAGCCTGTCCTAACCCCATAATAAATGCTCCATCCATCTGACCACCGATTGTCTCTGGATTCAGTACCTGTCCTGCATCATAATATCCCACCGCATTCAAGACTTTTACGTCTCCAGTGTCCACATTAACTGCAACTTCCATTCCCAATGCTCCATATGAATAATATGCTACAGGTTCTCCCTGACCTGTCTCTTCATCCATTGCTCCAAGCCCATAAGTATATGCCGCTGTTCCCATAAGTTCACCAACTTCCGGAACCCATCCGCCATTGTTAAACAGCTTTTTAAATGGAATACTGTTTGATTCGTTATCTTTTTCAAATACCATGCCATCTGCTGTATCCAACTGCTCTGCTGCAATTCCCATTACTTCGGATGCTCGTTTTAATAACTGTTCTTTTGCTGCATTACATGCTTTAATACAAGCATTACCATTCATAAATGTTCCACGGCTGCAGAATGTTCCATGATCAAATGGACAATACTGTGAATCATCAAAAATAATCTTAACCTTATCATATGACACGCCGAATGTCTCAGCTGCGATCTGTGCGAGTACAGTATTACATCCCTGTCCCATTTCAATCTGATAATGACGAACCTCTATACATCCATCATCATGAATTTTTACGATCATTGGTGATGTAGACCCACTCATCGTATATTTATTTCCAACAGACAGTCCTTTACCGACAACCCAGCTTTTTCCGAGATCTACCGTACTTGGCTCTCCCCAGTGAATCGCTTTTGCAGCTTCTGTAAGCGCTTTAAGTGATTCGTTATTAGTTGTAACCTGGTTATTCGGATCAATATCACCATTTACCAGAAGATTCTTCGTTCTGATCTCCAATTTATCAATTCCAAGTGCCTGTGCAGCTCTATCCATATGACACTCAATTGCAAATGCAAGGATTTCTGAACCAAGCGCACGATACGGTCCCGTTGCCGGAGTATTTGTGTGCACTCCATAAGCATCTAATTTAAAATTCGGAACTTTATATGTACCAGTAGCTCCAAATGCTCCATCATTACAAAGTACTGTTACATGTCCGCTATATGCTCCACCATTAATAAACTCTTCAATATGACGTGCCACCAGTGTTCCATCTTTTTTATATCCATCCTTAATCCTAACTACCGCCGGTGATCTCGGATTGCCATGAATAAAGCATTCTTCTCTGGACATCTCAAGACGTACAGCTGCATTAGCTTTTCTGGCAAGCATAACACAAATCGGCGTATTCATAAGATCAACTTTTCCACCAAATCCACCGCCAACATATGGAGTAATAAAACGTACTTTTGATGAATCAAGGCCAAATGTATCACAAATAAAATATTTCAGTCTTACTCCGCCCTGCTCTGATGCCCATATCGTTAATCCACCATTAACATCTGGTTCTACACAACAGGAATGTGTTTCCATTGGGCAATGATGCGCTCTCGGAAGTGTATATTCTCCTTCCATTACAAATTCAGCATCTTCAAATCCCTTTTCAATATCTCCATGTCTGATTTTTCTATGAATAAATACATTTTTATGTCCTGGTTTCAAACGATAAATCAACAATGGCACAAACTTTGTTTTGTAATTTGGAAGACCTTCATGAATTACAACTGGACAATCCTCCTGATATGCCTCTACCGGATCAAACACCGCATCCAGTTCTTCATATTCAACTTCAATTAGTGACAACGCTTTTTCAGCTATCTGTGGTGAAATAGCTGCAACAGCTGCAACCGGGTCTCCGACATATCTCACTTTCTTTTTACACAACACATGTCTGTCTTCAATATAACCTGTACGTATATCTGGTGCATCCGCTCCAGTCACAACTGCCTTGACACCCGGAAGTGCCTCTGCCTTCGATGTATCTATTCTTTTAATAATTCCATGTGCAATGCTGCTTCCCAGCATCCTTCCATACAGCATTCCTTTAGGCTGTACATCTGATGTATAAATCGCAGCTCCGGTTACTTTATCCAAGGCATCTTTACGCTTTACGCCTTTTCCAACAACTTTAAATTCAGACATTACCCTTCCTCCTTGTTATTTCTTTTTCATTTGTTCTTTGGCCGCCTGAACAGCCTTTACAATTCCTGAATAACCTGTACATCTGCATATATTTCCACGAAGGAAGTCTCTGATTTCCTCCTCTGTTGGATCTGGGTTTTCATTAAGCAATGCTACTGTTGCCAGCACCATACCCGGTGTACAGAATCCACATTGAATCGCAAAATTGTCAACAAATGCCTGCTGAACAGGGTGAAGTCCATCTTTTGTAGCCAGGCCCTCTATCGTAGTAATTCTTCGTCCATCTGCTTCAGCTGCCAGTGTTGTACAGGACGCTACAATCTGATCATCCAGCAACACTGAACATGCTCCACAATCACCTTCATTGCAACCTGTTTTCGCTCCTGTAAGATGAAGATCTTCTCGGAGCACTTCTAATAATGTAGTATTTACCGCAACTGCCACCTCACGAGGCTCACCATTTACGATAAAAGTCATCACTTTTTTCATAGTTATAATCTCCTCCCTATATTCTCTTCATTGCTTCTTTAACTGCTTCGCGAGTCAGCACATGAATTAATTCAATACGATACTCTCTTGTAGCACGCATATCCGTAATTGGTGAACAATCTTCCTGGCTTGCAACTACCGCTGCCTTTTCAATCAATTCATCCGTTAATTCCTGATTTAATAACTTTTTTTCTGCATTAGCTGCGCGTTTCGGTGTGATTGCAACTGCGCCAAGTGCAATCTTAATATCTTTGCATATCGTTCCATCCATAGTAACGCTCGCTGCCACACCAGCCATCGACAGATCCATTGCCCGGCGTACCGTAAACGGTATATAACAGCTTCCGGTATTCTCCTCTGGTACCGGTACCGTAGCACTTACTACCAGTTCATCTGGCTCCAGGCATGTCCGACATACACCTGTAAACAATTCATTTACCGGAATATCTCGCTTTCCTCTTTTACTTACTACATGCAATACCATTCCAAGTACCAGTGAACTCGGAGCTGAATCTGCTGACGGAACTGCATTTACCAGATTTCCTACAATCGTACCTGCATTACGGATCTGTGTAGAAGCTATACAATGAATTCCTTCATATAATGCCGGATATATTTTTCTGACTGTTTCATCATTCTCCACAACTCTGATTGGTGTAGCCGCGCCAAAAGTCAGACCTTCTTTTGGATCATATTTTACAAACTTTAATTCCTTCAAATTTTTCAAACTGATAATATGTTTTGGTGACACCACTTGTGCCTTCATTTTCGGTAACATATCTGTACCGCCCGCAAAGATTTTCGCATCTGTCTTATACTCAGCCAACAATTCAATTGCTTCATCAATTGTCGCCGGAGCATGATACTCAAAATCCAACATCGCTTTCACTGACATATTTTTTCCTCCCTTGTTTGTTATTTATCTATCATCAACGACTTTGTCTTTTTATAATGCAATTATCATGCCAATCAGTTTTTTGTCTTTTTTATTTATTTTTTTGTAAAAAATGCACATATTCTTCTTGGTTTTTCTTCTCATCCGCCCAATTTTGGTCGATTATCGCCCAAAATTGACCTTTTTTCAACAATTAGATTGTATTTTCTTTTAACTTAGTTATAATGTCTATGAGTTTATAAATTGGATTTTTCTAAACCTTAGGAGGCTGCAAAATGGATTTATCAATTAATGACTCTCTGCTATTAAATCAGAAACTAAATCAACAGCAGATTCAATTTCTTTCACTTTTGAAAATGCCAGAATTAGAATTACGGGAATATGTTGATGAGATTATGCTGGAAAATCCTATGATTGATATTTCTTCCGCATCAAACACTTCAAATGTTGATTTTCATACCTGGTATCAATCTGCCGGTTATTCAGAAGATACCTCTAATGCGTTCCTTAACTTAGTCGGCACAGATTACTCAAATTCACTTGAACGCATTATATGGGATCAATTAGATATGTCTTATTACTCACAGACAGACATTCTAACCGTAACATATTTAATAAGCTGTTTGGATTCAAAGGGATTTTTACCATACCATGCACAGGAACTCGCCGAAATGTCTGGTCTGGACCAGGATATGTTAGATTTCTGGATTACTTCGTTGAAAGAACTAACACCAACTGGCATTTTTGCTTTTGATATTTCAGAATGTCTGCTTCTTCAGTTACAAAAAATACCGAACCCGCCAGACATTGCTTTCGAAATTTTAAGGAATCATTTTGACTTGTTCATTGCCAACAAGAGTAGCCAGATTGCAAAAAAAATTCATGCTAAAACTGCTGATGTAAAGCATGCCTGTCATATACTTGCAAAACTGTCACCTTATCCTAATATCGACACAACTCCTCAAAATATTTCCTATATCATACCTGATATAATTCTTACTTATACAGATAACACATGGAAAATCACCTTGAATGATTCCTGGTTTGAAAATTACAGTTTATGCGACCACTATTACCAGCTAATGAAAGAAACAACTGACCCTGATGTACTGAAATATTTAAAAAGCAAGCATCAGCAGGCATACATATTAATAGAAAATATTAAACAGCGAAGAAATACTTTACTTAGATTGACCAAAAAAATAGCAGACAAGCAACATCAGTACCTTTTACATGGTGGTTCACTTACACCAATGACAATGACAGATATTGCTAATGAACTAGATTTGAGTCCATCAACAATCAGCCGGGCTGTGAATAGTAAATTTATTCAATCTCCTTCTGGTATACATTGTCTAAAAAATCTGTTTAGATCAGGTTACCAGAATACCTCCCGCGCCAAAACGGTCTGTTCATCCGAGATTATATCTCAACTCAAAGAACTTATTGCATCCGAACCAAAAAGTGCACCATATAGCGACCAATGGCTAGCCCAGGAAATTGCTCAAAAAAACAATATACAAATTTCACGCCGCACCATCGCAAAATACCGAGAACTTGAAGGCATTCCCTCGACACGTGAACGGCGCTATTAGAATCTTAGCTACAATTTAACTTGCTAATGATGTATAATAAAAGCATATTTTCACAGGAGTAACTCATATGCAAACACTTATTATTCTCGGAGCAGATCAGTTCGGTCGTTCTTTTCTCAGCCTCATCAATCGCAATCATTATGATTTGCTGGCTTTTGGAGATAACAACGCTTCGTTATGATGAGGAACTGACATTTCTACACCGTTGGGCTCTGTGCTCTTCATGGCACTGCGGTCATTGTAAAGCCATAATTGAACACTACTACCCAATATTGAACTATGACTATATTTTTATTTACAACACAATCAACTAGGAGGATTATTTATTATGAACATCAGATATGCTAACCTTAACGACATTCCACAGATTGAATCTCTGTTATATCAGGTACATCAGATACACGCAGACAAACGCCCGGATCTTTTCATTCCAGGTATGAAGAAATACACCACTGACGAATTAAAAGATATCATTGAAGATAACAAACGCCCTATCTATGTAGCAGACGACGATGGTCAGATCCTCGGATATGCTTTCTGCATCCTTCAGCAGCAGACCGCTCCTTCTATGACCAAGATCAAAACTCTGTATATCGATGATCTGTGCGTGGATGCTGATACACGGGGCAAGCACGTTGGCACACAGATCTATCAGTATGTACTGGAGGCCGCCAGAAAAATGGGATGCTACAATGTCACACTGAATGTATGGGAATGTAATCCTACCGCGAAGAAATTCTATGAAAAATGCGGATTATCCGTACTCAAGACCGGCATGGAGCAGATTCTGTAATAAAAAAGAGGTCAATACTATGAGAATAAATATAATTACGGGTAGCAAAGAACATTTTAATCGTGCAATACCTTATGCCACATGTGCGGCAACTGCTCTTGCCGATCACTACACGCCAATTCTCCAGGATGCCTGTGCTAAACAGATCGACACACTGTATCTCCAGGGGCTTCCTTTGCAGGAGAAAAATTCTGATAATTTTCAGGCGATGGGAAATATGGAACGGGCTATTTTTGATTTTCTGAAAGAACATACTTTCCCTAAGAATGTCGAGATCATCACTGACTGTGACGAAGCTTCCACCATGTATAAAGTTGTATATAACTTCTGGTTCGCACAGGAGAAATCTGCACGGATGGAAGATGATAGCTGGGATTAAATAACAGCGACACAGACTATGATGAATCAATATTTCTACACGAACAACAAAAAACAATCCCGGTTTCATAATTCTACGAAACCGGGATTATTTATACCTATTATAAATACCTAATTATTATAAATACCTAATTACTTCCTATCAAAACTTTTTTCCACGAAATGCAAATCCATAATACCGGTTTCTCTCTTTCTTGATTCCTCTTGCCAGCAATTCTGAATCATAATCCTTTTCATCGATCTGATGAAGTGCATTCTCCAATACTACAAATACTTACTCTTGTAATTCCAGTCAGCAATCCACGATCCACGCTCCAAGTGGATTAGTCTTAAATGTGGAATTAAACATACTTACGCATTTACGAGTGATCAGTGTAACTCTGTCCTGATTCTCCCACCATTCTCTGATGAAATCAGTCTTATCAATATAAAAGCAATGATTTTTCCTTATAGATATAAAATCCTGGAGTGAATCAATTCTCTTTCTTCTCTCTTTTCATGAAGAGACAGACACACACAATAACAAATACAACCGTTACGGCTATCAGTGCCGGCCACACCGGCAGCGGACAGACATCTGCACTTATAAGCTTAAGTCCCTGATAAAGAGTGAACACGCCGAATACGGAGAATATCACAACTGCAAGTGTATTCAGTAATCCATCCGGGGTCTTACTCTTTAGCAGATAACCGACTAACATGCCAAGAATATCTGCCGCAAACAGTCCCAGAGAACAGGCGATCCACACAATAACTGCAGCACTCATCCCTTCATTAGCACCAAATGTAATCGCCGTAAGCTGTGTCTTATCTCCAAGTTCTGCTACAAAAAATGTACAGAACACTGCAAGCGGAGCAAACTTAATCTTTGTTTTGCCGCCCTCTTCCTCTTCATCTTCATCGTCACCGGCAATCGTTGATGCTGCAAAATAAAGAAATGCGAATGCCGCGATCATCTTAATGAGCCAATCAGGAACAAATTCGCTGACAAGTCCGCCCGCAAGAACAGCCAGTCCATTCAACACAAGGATTGCCACAGCAGTTCCTGCTATAATGTCTCTTAACTTATATTTGGACGTAAGAGCAATAAGCATAAGCTGGGTTTTATCTCCCATCTCTGCAATAAATTCCGTAAAAAATACCTTTAAAAATAACAACATTTCCTGATTTCTCCTTATCTTGTTATGATGTAAAACGCGTATCCCGTATAAAATGATGTTGGGAGCAAAAGCCCGCTGTGCAAAAAAACAGACTCATGTATATCAATTATCAGTCGATGTATCATACATAAACTGTTCATCAATATACATGAGTCTCATTATTTAAGATTTGCCAGATTATATCGTGTCATATAATCAGAATGTTGACAAACCACACTTTCGCGCTAACTACTCCCTCATGGAATATGAAATTACTTAATAAAGATTATCAAATAGATGCAGTCTTGTCAATCAGAAAACCGGTTATTTCTCTATTTCCTTTTTCTTCATCTTTGGTTTATAATCTTTCATTCCCGGAATTGCACCGCCCGACACTGCCCAAAGGTAAAGGCTTGCCACGCTGCAATATGGACTGAAACGGCGACGGTATCTTTCAAATAGTTTCCGGTCAATTTTCCTGTGATGATAGACCATACGCAGTCCACGCTGAATTGCAAGATCATCATAGCTGAAAATATCTGGACGCTGCATACAAAACAGTAAGATCATCTCCGCCGTCCAGACTCCGATACCTTTCAGACTGCTCAATTCCCGGATGGCATCCTCATCGGACATCTGCCACACTGCATCCAGATCAACTGTGCCATCGTGAACTTTTCTTGCGAAATCCGAGATATACTCTGCTTTACGGAACGTCATCCCAAAAGACTGCAGCCTGGAAATGTCCGCAGAAAGTATCGTTTCCGCATTAACCTCACCCAGCATTTCCTGCATCCGCTTCCAGATTGTTGCCTGTGCCTTTGTAGAAATCTGCTGTCCGATAATATGATGTACAACTGAAGAAAACAAGTCAGCATCTACTTCTCGTTGTATC
>OGQN01002961.1_pt1 | contig 11531 bp, 10 predicted proteins | sample 1553231 | NCBI WGS metagenome assembly OGQN01 (sample SAMEA2579950, study PRJEB22360) | human gut metagenome | biome: human gut; feature: human-associated habitat; material: faeces | place: Denmark | collected 2008/2010 | reverse complement strand
CGGAGCCGCCGATTGGGTGACCATCCGGCAGGTGAAGCAGGCAGTCAAGATCCCGGGGATGGCCAACGGGGACATCTTCGCCCCCCGGGACGCGGTGAAAATCCTGCAGTTTACCGGGGCGGATCTGGCCATGATCGGCCGGGGAGCCTTCGGAAACCCCTGGCTGTTCCAGCAGGCCAAAGCCGCGCTGGAGGGCAAGCCCATCCCGCCCCTGCCGCCGCTGCGTGAGCGGTGGGACACCGCCGTGCGGCAGATCGAGCTGGCTGTGGAGGACAAGGGCGAGCACATCGCCCTGCTGGAGGCCCGCAAGCAGCTGTGCTGGTATCTCAAGGGCGTGAGCCACGCCAACTACTACAAAGAACAGATCGTCCGCCTGACCACACTGGAGGAGCTGTACCGGGTGGCGGCGGGTGTCAGGAGGGATCTGCGATGAACAATGAACAGGACATCCTGCGCCGTGCCCAGCAGGGCGATAGCGAAGCTTTCCGCCTGCTGGTGGAAGCCTATCAGACACAGGTATACCGTCTGGCCCTGCGGATGTGCGGCGAAGCGGCGGCAGACGACGTGACCCAGGAGGCGTTTCTCGCCGCATGGCGGGCACTTCCGGAGTTCCGCGGTACCTGCCGCTTCTCCACATGGCTCTATCGCCTGACCACCAACGCCGCCATCGACTGGCTCCGCCGTGAGAAGCGCCATCGGGGCATGGATGATGTCACCGAGCTGGAGCTGCCGGATGACGGCCCCGGCCCGCAGGACCAGGCAGAACAGGCAGAAACACAGCAGACTGTCCGCCGTGCGCTGGGTCAGCTGTCAGAGGAGCACCGGCAGGTCCTGCTGCTGCGGTATATGCAGGAGCTGGACTATGCCGAGATCGCCGCGGCGCTGGAGATCAGTGAGGGCACCGTGAAGTCCCGCATCAGCCGGGCCAAGATGCGGCTGCGGGAATTGCTGGACGGCAGCGGGAACCTTTTTGACGGTGGGGCCGTCTTACAGACAGAGATCAGTGAAAGGAGGGAGCAGCCGTGACACAGCAGCCCTTTGACCCGATGGACAAATTGCTTCGCGAAGCGCTGGCGAGCGACGCCCTGCCGCCCTCCGACCTTACGGACCGCATCATGGCGCAGGTGGAGAGAACGCCTCAGGGCGGCAGCGCCGCCTCCAATCCCAAACGCAATTATAAGAAATGGTTGCTGACCGCCGCCGCATGTCTGGTCATCGTGGGCGCGGCGTTTCCCCTGGCGCTGCAAGGCCGCGCCGGCCGGACCGATCACGCTGCAGATGACGCCGCCACCGCCGATACGAATGCCGACAACGACATGGTCAGCAGCTACTACGGTGGAAACCGCAGCGATGTGCCAGATGTCGCCGCGCCGTCTGACAGCACCGGCGGAGACACCGAGCAGGCACAAAAGAACAACTCCGCACACGACCAACCTTTTGACCCGATGGACAGCGCTCTGGACCATGCGGCCGCGCTGCTGGAGCAGCAAGGCTGTACGCTGGAGGTCCTGGCCCGTGCGGATGATGCGGTGCAGGTAGCCATTGCCGATGCGGACACCCATCCCTCCGGCAATACGGACCTGCTGAAAAATGCCATGGTGGCCTCCGGTTTCGCGCTGGAGGGCGACTGGTATGTGTTGGAACAGGAGGAAACGACCCCGTGAAGCTACACACCAAGCAACTGACCCTCGCGGCGCTGACCGCCGCCGCCTACGCCGTTCTCAGCTATTTCGGCTCTATTTTCGGCATCACCTACGGTCCTATCCAGTGCCGTTTTTCCGAGGCGCTGTGCGTCCTGCCCTTCTTCCTGCCGGAGACGGCCTGGGGTCTGGGCGTGGGCTGCCTGATCGCCAACCTGCTCAGTCCCTACGGCGTGCTGGACATCGTGGTCGGCTCCGCCGCCACACTGCTGGCCGCCCTGCTGACCGCCCGGTGTCAAAAGAAGTGGCTGGCCCCTCTGCCGCCGGTGATCGCCAACACCGTGCTTATCGGCCTTGTCCTGGCCTATGAGCAGGCGGGCACCTCCGCCGCCTTCTGGCCCACCTACGCCTTCAATGCCCTGACGGTGGGCCTGGGCGAGGCCGTGGCCTGCTATGGCCTGGGCGGCCTGCTGCTGTGGCGGCTGGACAAGAGCAATGCCTTACAGCACTATTTGCAGAACCGATGAATGAAAAAGTCCTCCTCACGGAGGGCTTTTTGCCGCAAACGCGCTCCTGCGGACCTGAAATGCGTTCCGGGCCGGTTGCAATCTGCGGCGTCTTGTGTTACCATAACACTTACTACGATGCCCCTCGGGTGCCATTAAAGGACGTATACGTTGTATGAACGAGAGAGATAGAAAAAAACATACCACCCCCTCCCGCCTGGACACCAGTTCTCTGCCCCGCGGCCCGCTGAACTGGGTATTCTTCCCGGCGGCGCTGCTGTACCACGAGCTGCTGCTGCGGGCCTTCGACAGGCAGAGCACCTTCTTTACCGGGACGCTTGTGCTGGTGGTGCTGTTCGCACTGGGCGCAGGGCTGTTCTGGAGTCTGCTCATCAATCTGTTCCGCCATCGCCGGGCAGCCACCATCGCCTCTATCGCCGCCACCGCCCTGTGGACGGTGCTGGTGTGCGTGGAGTACTGCTGCCGCAGTTACTTCAAGTCCTACTTCGCTCTGTCCTTCATCGGCAACATGGCCAGCGATGTAGTGGGCGGTTTCGGCGACACGGTCCTGCCGGATGTCGTGCTGCCCCGCCTGCCCTTTATCCTGCTGGCCTTTGTTCCGCTGGCACTGTGCATTCTGCTGCGCCGGCGCATCGTCACCGAGCAGCGCATGGGCCGCTGGTCCCTGCTGTTCCTGCTGGTCATGTGTTTGCTGTTCGGCGGTATCGGCAGCGGTCTGGCCCGCTGGGGCACCTATCACGACGCCTACACCTACAACTTCACCACCGATACCGGTGTGACCCACTTCGGGCTCAACGCCAGTGTCCGTCTGGAGATCACCTACGCCATTTTCGGGCACCCCAGCCCCCGGCTGCCGGACACAGACACGAAGACAGATGTGCCGGATGACACCTCTGTTGTCACAACGCCGGTGGTTTACAGTGAAAATGCCATGGACATCGACTTTGCCGCCCTGGCAGAGAACGCCTCCAGCAGCGCCGTGGCCCGCATGTCCGACTACTTCGGCTCGCTGACGCCCTCCAAGCAGAACGCGTACACCGGTATGTTCCAGGACAAGAACCTCATTCTTTTCACCGCCGAGTCCTTTTCTCCCTGGTTCATCAGCGAGGAACTGACGCCTACCCTCTACCGTCTGACCCACGAGGGCTTCGTGTTCGACAATTTCTATCAGCCCGGTTGGGGCCAATCTACCACCGGCGGCGAGTACGCGGTGATGACCGGTCTGCTCCCCACGTGGGTCAACGGCAATGTCAGCTTCTACGCCACAGCCAACAACAGTATGCCCTTTGCCCTGGGCAATCAGTTCCGGGCTCTGGGCTACACCACCGCCGCCTACCACAACAACATCTACAACTACTACCGCCGGGACAAAACCCATCCCAACCTTGGTTACGACTATCAGGGCCAGGGCAACGGTCTGCAGCTGACCGAGGACGGCAGCTGGCCCTACTCCGATCTGGAGATGATCCAGAACACCATCACGCAGTATATTGACACCTATGTACAGAACGGCACACCCTTCCATACCTACTACATGACCGTCAGTGGTCACGGCGGCTACGGCTGGGGCCACGCCATGGCTGCCAAAAACCGTGCCAAAGCTCAGGCCGCCTATCCCAACGCCTCCCCCCAGGTCCAGGCCTATGTGGCCGCCAACCTGGAACTGGAGAACGCACTGACCTACCTGGTAAACGCGCTGGAGCAGGCCGGTATTGCCGACGACACCGTCATCTGCCTGGCCGCCGACCACTACCCCTACCTGCTGTCAGAGACAGACACGGACTATTACAACGAGCTGCGGGGCTTTACAGACTCGGAGCGTGACACCTCCCGCTACCGCAATGCGCTGATCCTCTGGTGCGGCGGCATGGAGGAAGCTGTTACCGTATCCGAACCGTGCAGTGCCGTGGACATCGTGCCCACGCTGAGCAATCTGTTCGGACTGGAATATGACTCCCGTCTGCTGTCCGGCCGGGACGTGCTGGATCAGGACTACGACCCCGCTGATGCCTACGGCAGTATCCCTCTGGTGATCTTGCCCACCGCTGCCGGCAACAGCTGGGCCACCGCCGCCGGCGTGTATGAGTCCTCTACCCGCACCTTCACCGCCAACCCCGGCGTCACGGTGCCGGAGGGCTATGTCAATGCCATCAACGACCGTGTGTCCCTGCAATACTACTACGCGGAGCTGCTGGTGACCTATGACTATTACGCCATTGCCTTGGGAGACCGCGCCCCCAACGCGCCGCAGCTCCCCGATCCCTCTCCGGCAGAGGATACGACACCGGATGAAACACTGGAGCAGTCGGACTACATAGAGCCGGAGGCATAAGCAGCGAGCGCCGTCCTGTCGGACGGCGCTCGTCTTCCTATATACTCAGCGGCTGCCCGCGCCGCCCACCGTTGTCTCCGCACCGGATCTCGCATCTTCCTCGGATACTGGCTTCGCTGCGGCCGCCGCAGATATGGGACGTCCACCGTCCTCACCGCCAACGCCGAACAACTCATACACCATGCGGCGCAGGATATAGCGCCTGTGTTCACGCTCATGCAGTCTCATTTCCGTTGTTATACCCCCATTCCTCCGCCGCCCGGCTGGCGGTGGGCACTCTGCTGTCTGCCATTATAACACCGCACACGGTCGAAGCGCGGCAGAATACGTCTGCTGCCGCCGCCATCTTCGTCACAACGGGCGAAAGCGCCCCATCTGGAGCGCTTTCGTTCTTTCTGTACGGCAAATCCGTCAATGCCGGCCCACACGGTCCCAGTCCGCCTCGTTTTCGTACAGTAGACGGGTCCCCTCCAGATACTGGGAGTCCATCGGGTTACTGATAGATACCGCCGCCTTATACTTCTCCAGTGCACGGCGGGACTTTTCCGGCGGCTGCACGGTACCGGCGCCGGCAATACACCCGCCGGGGCAGGCCATGCCCTCCAGCAGATAGCCGTCATACTTGCCCGTCCGGGCGATACGCAGCATCCGCCGGCACTCGTTCAGCCCCTCCGCGGCGGCGGTCTTGACCTCCACCTCCGGGTGCAGGCGGTGGATCACCTCCTCCACCGCCTTGGCCACGCCGCCGCCGGCGGCAAAGCCTACGCCGGGGGCACTGGCCTCGTAGTGTGAGGGCAGATCGGGGATCTGGCTGAAATCGATTCCCTTGGCCTCGAACATTCCCCTCAGCTCCTCGAAGGTGATGACAAAATCCACATCACTGCGGACACTGCGGCGGCTGGCCTCCAGCTTTTTGGCGGCGCAGGGACCAATAAAGACGACGCGGCACCCAGGCCGGCGGCGCTTCTGCAGCCGCGCCGTCAGCACCATAGGCGTCATGGTCATGGAGATATATGGCACAAAGCCGGGAAACTCCTTTTTGGCCATCACAGACCATGCCGGGCAGCAGGAGGTCGCCATAAATGGCTGCTTCTCCGGCACCATACGCAAAAACTCCTCGGCCTCCTCCACCGCGCACAGATCGGCGCCCACGGCCACCTCCTCCAGCGCGGCAAAGCCCAGCTGCTGCATGGCGGCCTTGATCTGCCCCGGCGTTACATTGTCTCCGAACTGGCCCCAGAAGGCCGGCGCGATCACCGCCACCACCTCGTCGCCCCGACGGATGGCGTGGATCAGCTGGAACAGCTGGCCCTTATCCACGATCGCGCCGAAGGGGCAATTCACCAGACACATACCGCAGCTGACGCACTTGTCATAGTCGATCTTGGCGTGGCCGTACTCATCCTGACCAATGGCATTCATGCCGCAGGCCTCCTGGCAGGGCCGGGTAAACTTGATGATGGCGTGGTAGGAACAGGCATCCCGGCATTTGCCACACTTGATGCACTTATCCTGGTCGATATGCGCCTGTCCGCGTTCGATAGCAATGGCCCCTTTAGGGCAGGCATTCTGGCAATGGCGGGCCAGACAGCCCTGGCAGGCGTTCGTGACCTCATAGTGAGTAGGCGTGCAGCCGTTACAGGCGTATTTTATGATGTTCACCAGTGGAGGATCGTAGTACTTCTCCGCGATGGCACTCTCCTCCACCCCGTCGCTGAGCAGGCTGTGCTCCGCCACCGGCCGCAGGGGCAGGCCCATAGCCAGCCGTATGCGCTCGCCTACGATAGCCCGTTCCAAAAAGATGGACTCCCGTTGGTTGCCCACCTCACCGGGAACGATCTTGTAGGGCAGCTTTTCCATGCGGCGGTAGTCTCCGCCCTCATAGGCCAGCCGCGCCACCTCGGCAAACACTTGCTTACGCATATCCGCGATGGAGCATTTAAAGTTTCTCATAGGTACACTTTTCCTCCGAAACGCCCAGTCTTTTGTTACTATTATAACAAATTCATTATGGAAAACAATGTGCAGTTGCGAGAATTTCTATCGCCGCGCGAATGTTTCCTCATGCAACCTGCACAGCCTTCCGCCACAGCCGTTAAGGCGTTGTTAAGATGCCTTTTATCTCCGGTCCCGCAGGGCCTCCTCCAGCTTGTGCAGCGCCTTTTTCTCAATGCGGGATACATAGCTGCGGCTGATACCGTAATGGGCCGCCACCTGCCGCTGTGTCTGGGGCAAATGGCCGTCCAGGCCGTAGCGCCGCCGCAGAACATCCGCCTCCCGAGGGGTCAGCTCCCGGGCCAGCAGCTGATGCAGCAGACGGCGGTCCTCCTTGCTTTGCAGTTCCTCCAGCATGGTGTCCTCTTCTCCCACCACATCGCCCAGATACAACGCATCACCCTCCGGCCCCGTGTCCAGCGCCTCGTTCAGCGATACCTCCCCCTGCAATTTTTTCTGTCCCCGGAAGTACATTAGTATCTCATTTTCTATACAACGAGCGGCGTAGGTGGCCAGCTTGATTCCCTTGTCAGGGCGGAAGGTATTGACCGCCTTGATAAGCCCGATCGTTCCGATGGAGATCAGGTCCTCTTGGTCAGTGGACTGCGTGTAATACTTCTTGATGATGTGGGCCACCAGGCGCAGATTGTGCTCCACCAGTATATTCCGGGCCTCCAAATCTCCGGCGGCACAGCGCTCCAGGCACTCCCTCTCCCGGGCGGCGGACAGGGGCTTGGGGAAGGACCCGGCGGTACCGGTCAGGTGCAGGGACAAAAACAGGCTGTTGCACAGCAGCAACAGTGCAGCAGACAGCATACGCATCGCTCCTTTCACAACACCCTATGCCCTATGGGAATGTCCCTATACAAAAAGAACACGGACGGCAGCGTCGTCCGTGTTACAGTTCCTCCTCCGGAAGGGCCTCACCCTCCTCGCCATTGCCGAAGGCAATGGCCGTCCTGCCGTATTTTTGGCGGATAGCGTCCACGGCCTCCTCCAGCTGCTCCTGCCGCTGACCGCAGGCCTGAGCGGTACTGTCCAGCAGATCCAACTGTTGGAAAGTGCTGCACGTCTCGGTGACGTACAGTGCCGTTACGGTCATGGAGCGAAGGTGGGCAGGCGGCTTCCACAGCTGCCGGGCCAGGTCCGCAGCCGCACGGTAAATATCCCGGACCAGATGGGTGGGCGCGTCCAAGCGGGTCTGGCGGCTGAATGTTTTGAACGATACGTCTTTCAGCGTCACGCTGATGCCGCCGGCATACAGGCCGTGGCGGCGCAGGCGGGCGGCCACACTGTCGCACAGAGGCATCAAGCCGGCGCAGATCTGTTCCCTGCGCACCAGGTCATCGGGGAAGGTAGTGCCGTTGCCCACGGACTTGACCGGATCGGCGGCGTGGCGGGGCTTGACGGGACTTTTGTCAAGACCGTTGGCGTATTCCCACAGCTGGCGGCCCATCTTTCCCAGCAGCTGCTCGGGCATGGCGGGATCGCAGGCGGCCAGCTGACCGATGGTTTCTATACCGTATTTTTTCAGGGTCTGGGTGGCGGCGCGGCCGGCGTACAACAGGTTGCCCAGCGGCTGCGGCCAAACGATATTTTGCCACCCGTCTATCGGAATGACCGTTGTAGCGTCCGGTTTTTTCATGTCGCTGCCCAGCTTGGCAAACACTTTATTGAACGAAACTCCCACAGAAATCGTTAATCCAGTCTCATTTTTGACTGTTTTTCGAATTTTATTGGCCAGTTTTTCCGCGTCGCCGCCGAAGAGATGAAGGCTGCCGGTGACATCCAGCCAGCTCTCGTCGATCCCAAAGGGCTCGATCAGGTCGGTGAAGCGCTCGTAGATGTCATTGACGCGGACGGACCACATTTTATACAGGTCGTGATGGGGCGGCAGAAGCACGAGGCCGGGGCACTTCTTTTTGGCCTGCCAGACCGTCTCAGCCGTTTGTATTCCGTACTTTTTGGCGGGCTCATTCTTGGCCAGAATGATGCCGTGGCGGGTCTTCGGGTCGCCGCAGACGGCCACCGGGACCTCCCACAAAGCGGGCTTGTCCAGCAGCTCCACAGAGGCGTAAAAGCTGTTCAGATCACAGTGCAGTATGATGCGCTCTCCCATGCTTTTCACCTCCCGGCACAGCAAATTTCTTTGGCAGTATATGATACAATGTCTGTACCTTTTCTATATTTTCTTTATACTTTTTATGCGCTCCTCACGGACTTTTCATGCACCTTTTATGCGCTGTTGGGTCAGGTTCTTTTTCCCTTCCTTCCAGCCCCCCTTTTCGGGGCAGAAAACGAAGGATCGGATGGTCGTCTTCATGTGCGCCCCCTGCACAGGGGGCGCACACAGGTGGCTGTTCAATAGCCGATCCGACGGTCCACCAGACGCAGGGGCTTCTCACCCCGACCGTAGCGCTCCAGGTCCTCACAGAAAAGCTGCACGTTTCGATCGCGGGTGTAGCCCAGGCTCATCTGACCGGAGATGTGGGGGGTGATGAGCAGGTTCTTCGCCGTCCAGGCCGGGTCGCCGGCGGGGATGGGCTCCTGCTCGAACACGTCCAGGGCCGCGCCGGCGAGACGGTCGTGGTTCAGGGCGTCCAGAAGGGCGGCCTGATCGATGGCGCTGCCGCGGCCCACGTTGACCACATAGGCGGTCTTCGGCAGCAGGGCGAGGCGCGCCGCGGAGAGAAACCCCTTCGTCTCACCGGTGGCGGGCAGGGCCAGGGCCAGGATATCCGTATCCGGCAGGAGGGCGTCCAGCTCATCGTTGGTATGGATCTCGTCAAAGGCGGGGTCGGCGGCCTTTTTGGTGCGGCGGACACCGCGGACGGCGGCAGCACCCATGGCCTTGGCGCGGCGGGCGAACTCGGTGCCGATATCGCCGGTGCCGACGATGGTGATGGTGCTGCCCATAATGGAGCGCATGGGGAGCACCCGGCCCCAGCGGCCGGCGGCCTGGTCGGCGCAGTAGGCCGGGGCGTGGCGCAGGAGCATCAGCGTGACCATGACCATGTGCTCGGCGATGGTGACACCGTAGGCGCCGGAGGAGTTGGACAGCATGACCTCGGGAGAGGGATACAGGCTGTCGTCCAGATAGGCGTCCACGCCGGCAAAGCTGCCGCAGAACCACTTGAGGTTCACGAAGTCCTTTAATTCACCGGGCTTGGGCATACCGTAGATGACCTCATAGTCACCCCGCTTGTCCGCGGGGACGGCGGCGGGGGCCGCGTAGTAGTCCACGGTGAAGCCGGCGCGGGCCGCTGTCTCGTCGATGAGCCGGCGGTGCTTGGGCTCGGTGAAGCTGTCGTAGATGGCGATCTTTCTCATGTTGTATATACCTCCAGGAGTTTTTCCGCGCAGCGCATCCCGTCGGCGGCAGCGGAGAGGATGCCGCCGGCATAGCCGGCCCCCTCGCCGCAGGGGAATATGCCGCGTATATTGGCTTCATAGTGCGCGTCACGCACCAGGCGCACCGGGGAGGACGAGCGCGTCTCCACGCCGGTGAGCAGGGCGTCCGGGTCATCGTAGCCCCGAAGCTGACGGCCCAGGACCGGCAGGGCCAGGGCCAGCGTCTCGCCGATAAAATCCGGCAGGCAGCGGCGCAGGTCGGTATAGACCACGCCGGGGCGGTAGCTGGGGCGCACGGCCCCCGGTCCGGCGGAGGGACGGCCTGTCAGAAAGTCCGCCACCCGCTGGCAGGGGGCGGCATAGCCGCCGGTGAGGGCGTAGGCCGCCGTCTCCAGCTGCCGCTGGAGGGCAATTCCTGCAAGGGGATGGTCCGAGGGGAAATCCGCCGGCGTGACATTCACCAGCAGCGCGCCGTTGATGTTCTCCCCATCACGGGCATAGACGCTCATGCCGTTGGTGACGGTGCGCCCCGGCTCGGAGGCGGCGGCCACCACCTGGCCGCCGGGGCAGACGCAGAAGCTGAAGGCGCTGCGGCCGTTGGGCAGGTGGCAGGACAGCTTGTAGGTGCTGGGGGGCAGGGCCGGGTGGCCCGCCAGAGAACGGTACTGGGCGGCATCGATGGCCGACTGGCGGTGCTCGATGCGGACACCCATGGCAAAGGGCTTGGGCACCATATACAGTCCGACGCGATGCAACATTTCAAAGGTATCCCGGGCGCTGTGACCCAGGGCCAGGAGCACATGGCGGGCGGGCAGGTCATAGGTCTGCCCGTTCTGGCAGACGGTGACGGCGCTGACCGCGCCGTCCTGTATCCGTATATGCTCCAGCCGGGCGTTGAAGCGTATGTCCGCCCCGGCCGCCTCCAGCTCCTGCCGCAGGGCTTGCAGGGCGATGTGGAGCTTGTCGGTGCCCACGTGGGGCTTGGCATCGGTCAAAATGGTATCCGGTGCGCCGCAGCGGACCAGCGTCTCCAGAATGAAGCGGTGGCGCAGGTCCTTCGTACCGGTGTTCAGCTTGCCGTCGGAAAAGGCGCCGGCGCCGCCCTCGCCAAACTGGACGTTGCTGTCCGGGTCCAGCGGGCCGCCGGACCAGAAGCGCTCAACGTCCGCCTGACGGTGTTCTACCGGCCGGCCGCGCTCCAATAGAATAGGGCGTGCGCCGCAGCGGGCCAGCACCAGAGCGGCGAACAGGCCCGCCGGTCCCGCGCCCACCACGATGGGCCGGACCGCCGGGGCCGTCACCGGCGGCGGCAGGAAGTACGCTTCCTGTTTATAGACAGATACGCGCTTATCGCGGCAGCGGCGCAGGACCTGGGCCTCGTTTTTTACAGAGACGGACACCGTGTAGACAAGGGTCAGGTCTTCGCGGGCGTCAATGGCCTTTCGCAGAACGGTACAGGCGGTGATATCCGCCGGAGCCACGCGGAGCAGCTTGGCGCACCGGGCGCGCAGGAGCGTCTCCTGCTGGCCGGGGTGCAGGCGCAGTTGGTCGATACGGAGCATGGGTGCGTCTCCTTTTTATAGGATCGGGTGGGGGTTCGCCGCCGCGGCGGCGAGTTGGCTTTCCCCTGGCGGGGAGGCGGCCTCCGGCGGCCACATTTCTTTCTGCGAAGAAAGAAATGTGGGA
>OGQN01002960.1_pt1 | contig 11535 bp, 10 predicted proteins | sample 1553231 | NCBI WGS metagenome assembly OGQN01 (sample SAMEA2579950, study PRJEB22360) | human gut metagenome | biome: human gut; feature: human-associated habitat; material: faeces | place: Denmark | collected 2008/2010 | reverse complement strand
TGAAGTAGGAATGAAACATGGAAGTTTATAACTTTTTATAAGTTTTCAGTAACGGTACAAGGATAGTATGAAATGGATGATTGCGTCAGATATACATGGTTCAGAACTTTATTTAAGAAAGTTACTTGATGCTTACAATCGTGAAAAGGCAGATCGACTGCTTTTATTGGGTGATCTTCTGTATCATGGACCAAGGAATGATCTGCCGGAAGGATATCAGCCAAAGAAAGTGATTGAGCTTTTGAATAGCATGAAAGAGGAAATTCTGTGTGTCAGGGGTAATTGTGAGGCGGAAGTTGATCAGATGGTGCTGGAGTTTCCGGTTATGGCAGAGTATGCGATTCTGACGGCTGGAAGGAGAATGATTTTTGCAACCCATGGGCATGTTTTTAATGAAAGAAATCTGCCTCCGCTGCACAAGGGAGATATTCTTTTGCATGGCCATACCCATGTACCGAAATGCACAGAGCATGAGGATTATATTTATATGAATCCTGGATCTGTTTCAATTCCAAAGGAAAACAGTCATCATGGTTATATGATCATGGAAGGTCTGGATTTTACCTGGAAGGATCTGGAAGGAAATGTTAAGTTGGAGAAACATTTTGAGTGAGCAGAGAAAAAGTAGTTAGGAATTTAACATGGAGAAGAGTCTGAATATTGCAAAGACAGATCAGGAAAAAGAGGAAGATCTGTTGGAATATATTTATCGTCAGGATCGTCAGAACCGGTTTCTGACGGCTTCAGAATATGCCATAGAGGAGGATCTGTATGCAAAGGAAGCGGCGCGTCTTGTGCGGAATCTTGTGAAGAAAGGTTATTTGCAGGCATCGTCCAAAAAAGGTGTGATGATGCTGACTGAAAACGGTTACCTAAAAGGCATAGACTGTCTTGCACGACATGAGAAATTGACTCAGTTTTTTCAAATGATTAGTGGTATGACTCAGGAAAAAGCGCAGGAAGATGCCTGTCGTCTTGAACATTATATCAGTTCGGAGGCACTTGAAGGAATTGATCATTTCCTGCAGTTTGGGGATGTTTATGACAGAACCTATGAAGGAATGGATTTGTATACACAGTATGGTGAAGGAACTTTTGAAATGAAGATGGGACTTTATGAACTGGAACAGCGTAATCCGAGAAAACTTGCGAAAGTATTTTCACAATGGTACCCTAAAGCAGTGCTGACAGTTGAAAAAAAACGGAATTATTTTGTTATTAAAGCAAAAGATGACGAAGACGAGAGGTGTGTCTGGTATCAGCAGTCAGGTCAATGGGCAGAGGCTGTGAGAACGGAGGTGGGATACTGTCTGCCGGCAGATAGTTTTACTTATATGGTCAGCGCGGCAGTTCCTGTCACGGAAGCAAAGGCGCTTATTGCAGTGAGGTCATTGCAGATAGAGCAGGAGAACCCGGTCATAGAAGATTGCTATGAAATCAATATCCATATCTGGTAGAAAGGGAAACAAATGGAAAAAGGCGAACATTTGAAACGTCAGAACCGTCCATCTATGCTTCAGTTGAGATATATGAGGGAACTGCATGATACGAAGAAAAAAAGAGGCATCCAACGCGTAATTGCAGAACGCTGCGGGGTTAATGCTTCTACCATTAATCGTTATTTCAAAATATGCATAGAGAAAGGGATCCTTTCAGAAGAACTGGAATTTACTTCCAGGGGTGAAGAATGGTTCGGGATGTACTGGGAAATGTATCAGGCATTGATGGATTATCTGACTGAAGTAGGTGCCAGAGAGGACGAAAGGCAAAAAGCAGCAGAGGCAATGATCGAGAATACAGATATTCATATATTGCAATTGATGCTTAACGATCACCAGAAGCAGAAGTATCGCCGTATGAAGGAAGTAACGGTTCAGTCAGAGATGTCAGTGACCTTTCGGGATGAGGCGAGGTGTCAGGTTGAATTTGCTGTTTATAAAATGAGCCGTAAAATGCATAAAAACAGATTTTCAATGGCAATGCATGGATTTGAAGAAGAAGCATGGATCGTACAAAGAAGTACAGGTAGATATCTTGAATTAACATTAAAAGATATGGCTGCAAATTCAAGAATCAATGGCACAGCAATGAGCGGCTATCTGAATTCACTCAAGTACGAAGAAAATGATCAGTTGGTGGCTGCGGAAATCAGCGGGAATAAACTCTATATTCCGATGAATGCTTTTAAGATGCACCGATGGCCGGGAGGAGAGCAGATTGCATCGATTTCGATCACTGTTACAGGCAGTGTGGGAAGAATGCATATGCCGGAAAGTACGGCATTGCTGTGTGTCTGGTTCTAACATGATATCAGATGTCTGTTTAGAATGATCATCTGAAAGTGCCGCCATTTAATTGCCGATGTGGTTTGCCAGTAATAAAATATTTCAGAAAAATAAAGAATAAATGTTAAGAAAAAAGTGCATTGTTGATTATAAATTTTCAATAAGTGCGCTTTTTTCTTACAGCAGGAATGGGAAAAATATAAAATCTCCAAATTCAGGAGATTTTTGTTGCTTTTAAGGCAATTTTCTGAAGAAAAATGAATTGACGCTATAAAAAATAGAAGGTAAGATAGATTCACAGAAGGAGGTTAGTCAAGACAAACGAAGTGTAATTATTCAGTAATGGCAGGAGGAGAAAAAGTGAGAAATCCATTAAAAATTATTTGGATCGTCCTTGGTTTTATTTGTCTCGGACTTGGTACAATCGGTGTTGTATTACCTATTTTGCCGACAGTTCCGTTTTATATGGCAACATTATTTTGTTTTGCAAAGAGTTCAGAAAGATTGCATCAATGGTTTACAGGAACAAAACTATACAAAAAACATTTGGATAGTTTTGTTCAGAAGAGGGCGATGACTATGGCGACAAAATGTAAGATTATTGTTATGGTGACAATTGTTATGGCCATTGGTTTTATCTGTATGAAGAATGTACCGATTGGAAGAATCTGTATCGCAGTGGTATGGGTGTGTCATCTGCTGTATTTCTCCCTGAGGGTAAAAACCGTCCAAAGGGAGGCTGTTGTCGATGCTGAAGACTAGTACATCGTTTCGTAAATAACTACACCATTCGCAGGTAAGTGAATGGTGTAGTTATTTCGAAAACGATGTACTAGTGTAAAGAAAGCAGAAAAGAAGATATAGGGAGTACAAAACAAAGATGATAAAAACAAGACTAGTGGGACTTTTATCTCACGCAAAAAAATATATTGTATATACGATTCTGTGGCAGTGGGCAGCCCTCCTTTCACAGGTTTTGGCTGTATTTTCTATTGCCGATTTATTGGAGCGGGTGGCAGATCAGACATTGACGACAGCGGTTATTCAAAAAACAGTAGTAATTTTGCCGCTGGTGGTTGCTGTTAGATTTTTGTGCGAGAGGATGGGAGCTCGGTCCTCCTATTTGGCTTGTGTGGATGTAAAACGAATTCTGAGAGAAAAGCTTTATGAGAAGATGTTGAAGCTGGGGGCTTCCTACAGTGAACAGGTTTCTTCCTCCGAGGTTGTTCAGGTTTCAACAGAAGGGGTAGAACAGCTGGAAACTTATTTTGGTAAATATCTTCCACAGCTGTTTTACAGTCTTATTGCACCGATGACGTTGTTTATGATCCTGTGCAGGGTCAGTCTGAAGGCAAGTGTGATTCTGTTAGTTTGTGTACCTATGATTCCGATTTCTATTGTGGTGGTTCAGAAGATTGCCAAGAAACTGCTGAATAAATATTGGAGCATATACACGGGCCTTGGGGATTCTTTTCTTGAGAATCTGCAGGGGCTGACTACTTTGAAAATCTATCAGGCGGATCAGCAAAAAGCAGATGAGATGGATATGGAATCCCAAAATTTTCGTAAAATAACCATGAAGGTGCTGACTATGCAGCTGAATTCTACCAGTGTGATGGATATTATTGCATACGGTGGGGCAGCTGTCGGTATGGCAGCTGCCGTCACTGAGTTTTTTAAAGGCAGCATCAGTTTATCGGGAACGCTGTGCATTGTTTTACTTGCCAGCGAATTTTTTCTGCCTCTCAGACTTTTGGGTTCTTTTTTCCATATTGCCATGAATGGGATGGCAGCCAGTGATAAAATTTTTAAAATTCTGGATTTGCCTGAACCAACCACAGGCGAAAAGAAGCTTCCGGATAGTCCGTTGGACATTTCCTTAAAAGATGTTCATTTTTCTTATGAACAGGAAAGAGAAATTTTAAAAGGAGTCAATCTGGATCTTCCGGCAGGAAGTTTTGTATCCCTTGTGGGAGAATCAGGATGCGGTAAGAGTACGATTGCCGGACTGCTTTCTGCAAAGAACAGGGGGTATACCGGTGAGATAACCATCGGCAGTGAAAAGGCTTCGGGGCTGAATTTATCAGAAGTGGATGAAGCGGACCTGATGAAACATGTTGTAATGGTTCGTCACAACAGCTACCTTTTTAAGGGGACAGTGGAAGAAAATCTTCGTATGGCTAAGCCTGACGTATCTAAAGAAGAGATGGAGGCAGTTCTTCAAAAAGTCAATCTTCTGGGATTTTTACAGACTCAGGATGGCCTGCAGACAAAACTTCAGGAAAAAGCAGGCAATCTATCCGGCGGTCAGTGTCAGAGACTGGTCATTGCAAGGGCACTGTTAAAAGATGCTGAGGTTTACATTTTTGATGAAGCCACTTCGAATATTGATGTGGAGAGCGAAGAACTGATTATGGATGTGATCCATGAATTGGCAAAAAAGCGAACTGTTCTTCTTATTTCCCACAGGCTGGCCAATGTGGTTAAATCCGACCGGATTTATTTCTTAAAAGACGGCAAAATCAAAGAAAGCGGTAAACACGAAGAATTGATGCAAAAAAACGGTGCCTACAGACATCTGTATGAAAGTCAGATGGCACTGGAAAATTACGGAAAGCGGGATAACAGGTAATGGAAAAAGAAAAATCGAATAAAAATTTAAGGGTGACCGGCACTATAAAAAAGAGAAGAAGTGCCCTTGTCATTATGGGAAGTTTGATTGGTTTAGTAAATCCCCTTCTTCATATTATACTGGCTGCTATTGCCCTTGGAACTTTGGGTTATCTGTGTGCCATTTTTCTGACGATTCTGGCGGGGCAGGTGATTATTCATGGATTGATGAACCCTGCGGCAGATATAGCAATTTCTGCAAAAAGTGTCTGGCTGTCATCAATCCCGATAAAGACAATTATTATTATTATGTTGGTTAGTGCGGTCCTTCGGGGAATTTTGCATTATGCAGAGCAGTACTGCAACCATTTTATTGCTTTCAAATTGTTGGCGATTATCAGACATAAAGTATTTGCAGCTCTCCGAAAACTCTGTCCGGCGAAGCTGGAAGGAAAGGATAAAGGCAATCTGATTTCTATTATTACAACAGATATCGAATTGCTGGAAGTATTTTATGCCCATACCATTTCACCCATAGCCATAGCCACGCTGACCTCTTTGATTATGATTATTTTTATAGGAAGATATCACTGGCTGACAGGATTGCTGGCTTCGACAGCTTATCTGATTGTCGGTGTTGTGATTCCAATGTGGAATGGAAGCAGGGGCAGTGAGAAAGGGATGGAATTTCGTACAGAGTTTGGGGAACTCAACAGTTTTGTGCTGGATTCTCTCCGTGGACTTGATGAGACAATTCAGTATGGACAGGACGGACAGAGAAAGGAACAAATGTCCGAACGTTCCCGGAAACTGGCTAAGATGCAGGAATCTTTAAGCAAACTGGAAGGTTCACAGCGCTCCCTGACGAACATGGTTATTCTTATGGCCTCCTTTGGGATGCTGGCGCTGACAGTGTGGCTGCATACAAAAGGTGAAATGGGTTTTGATGGTATTATGACATGTATCATTGCAATGATGGGGTCCTTTGGGCCTGTTGTTGCCTTGTCCAGTTTGTCAAATAATCTGAATCAGACCTTGGCCAGCGGAGAGAGAGTTCTTTCAATTTTGGAGGAGAAGCCTCTTGTGGAAGAGATTCCGTATGATACGGAAAATTCCGAAATTTCCGGCGATAAAAATACAGCGTCTAAAGCGGGGGAAGACCATTCATTTACCGGAGCAGAAGCTGAGAATGTAACTTTTGCGTATGCAGATGAAATCATTTTGGACAACTATTCCTTAAAGCTGGAACCTGGCAAAATTACAGGTATCCACGGAGCAAGCGGCTCTGGAAAATCTACTTTGTTGAAACTGCTGATGCGTTTCTGGGATGTACAGGAAGGCAGTATATCAGTGAATGAGAAAGATGTAAGGCAAATTCCGACAAAGCATCTTAGGGATATGGAAAGTTATGTGACTCAGGAAACACATTTATTTCATGACTCAATTGCTGGTAATATTGCGATTGGAAAGCCGGGAGCATCCAGAGAAGAAATTATGGATGCGGCAAAGAAAGCTTCCATCCATGATTTTATTATGATGCTGCCTGAAGGATATGATACGGAAGTCGGAGAACTGGGGGATACACTGTCAGGTGGTGAGAAACAGAGAATCGGCATTGCCAGAGCGTTTCTCCATGATGCACCGATGATTCTGATGGACGAACCAACATCGAATCTGGATTCACTGAATGAAGGCATCATCCTAAAATCTTTGAAAGAATCTGCTAAAAAGAAAACCGTTGTGCTGGTATCCCACAGAGTATCTACCATGAACGTGGCAGATGTGGTTTACGAAATGGAAAACGGGCGGCTGTCATGAATTTGAAATTCAAGTTAAAAATAGGACGGTCCTTAGTAGTGTGTAATCCGCACTTTTGATATACCTATTGACATAGTAGGTGAATAGGTATATCATACACATAGAAACAGGAAAGGAATGAATGAGGGATGATAATGATTTCTTCGAAGGGACGGTATGCACTGCGGGTCATGACGTATCTGGCGGTCAATGCAGACCGGGAGTTTGTACCGCTGAAAGAGATAGCAGAAGCGGAGAGTATTTCTCTGAAGTATCTTGAGAGTATTGCCAGAATGCTGTCAAAGGAACACTATATTGAGGGAACCAGCGGCCGTGGCGGCGGTTATCATCTGGCCAGAAAGCCGGAGGATTATAAGATTGGAGATATTCTTCGATTGACTGAAGGGACACTGGCACCGGTATCCTGTCTCAAGGATGATGCAGAACCCTGCGGGAGGGCAGAGCTTTGCTGTACGCTGCCGGTATGGCAGGGATTATCGAATGTTATTACAGATTATCTGGATAATATGACACTGGCTGATGTGGCCGGGAAGGGCCGTTTCAGTGGATAGATACAGATAGTGCAGGCAATACAGCATAACAATAGAGGAGAAACAAGTAGGAGGCATAAAAATGTTGAACAAACAGTTATTGAATGTAAAAGATTTATATGTTGATGTTGAAGATAAAGAAATCCTTCATGGCGTGGATCTGTCCATTGGTGAAGGGGAGACACATGTTTTGATGGGACCGAACGGTACAGGTAAGTCTACCCTTGGTTATGCCATTATGGGCAATCCGCGTTACACGGTGAAGTCAGGCGAAATCTGGTTTAAGGGTAAGGATATTACAGCTAAACCAGTCGATGAGCGTGCAAAAGACGGTATTTTTCTTTCTTTTCAGAATCCTCTTGAGATTCCTGGCGTGACACTGAGTTCTTTTATCAGAAATGCACTGGAACAGAAAACCGGCAAGAGAATCAAGCTGTGGGATTTCAAGAAAGATCTTGAGAAGACAATGGCTATTTTACAGATGGATCCGTCTTATGCGGAACGTGATCTGAATGTGGGATTTTCCGGCGGTGAGAAGAAGAAGGCAGAGATTCTTCAGCTTCTGATGCTCAAACCTTCGCTGGCAATCCTTGATGAGACAGACTCCGGTCTGGATGTGGATGCTGTTCGAACGGTTTCAGCAGGTATTGAGGAATACCAGAAGACATGCAAAGGCAGTTTGATCGTCATTACCCACAGTACGAAGATTCTTGAAGCATTGCACGTGGATTACACACATGTCATGGTTGAAGGCAGGATCATCAAGACAGGTGGTGCTTCACTTGTTCAGGAAATCAATGAAAACGGATTCGGAAGTTACGAATCTTCATCTGAGGCAGAGTAAATTTTTCAACAGGATAAAACTTACCCGGAGTACGTAAGGTTCTTAGTTGTTGAAATACAGACAGCATTGGAAAGGAGTGACTGACGGTGAAAGAGAAAAGTCAAGTTGAAGATATAGATAGAAGTATATATGATTTTAAAGATGATGAAAAAGACGCATACAGGATCAAAGCTGGATTGACACCTGAGATTGTACAGAAGTTATCAAAAGAGAAACATGATCCTGCATGGATGGAATTGTTTCGACTGCATTCTCTTCAGATTTACAATGAGATGGCAGTGCCTGACTGGGGACCATCTATAGAAGACTTGAATATGGATCAGATTGTGACTTATGTCAGACCGAATACAAAGATGAAAGCTAAGTGGTCCGATGTACCGGCAGATATCAAGAATACATTTGAACGTCTGGGTATTCCTGAAGCAGAGAGAAAATCCCTGGCTGGTGTCGGGGCCCAGTATGACTCTGAACTGGTTTATCACAATGTCCGTGAGGAAGTCGCTGCACAGGGGGTTGTCTATACCGATATGGAAAGCGCGCTGACCGGTGAATATGCAGATATGGTGAAGAAGCATTTCATGAAACTGGTGAAACCGACAGATCATAAGTTTGCCGCACTTCATGGGGCTGTCTGGTCCGGCGGTTCATTTGTCTATGTACCAAAGGGTGTTTCTGTTGAAATTCCGCTGCAGTCTTATTTTAGATTGAATGCGCCGGGTGCCGGCCAGTTTGAACATACACTGATCATCGTAGATGAAGGTGCAGATTTGCATTTCATTGAGGGATGTTCAGCTCCGAAATATAACGTCGCCAATCTGCATGCCGGATGTGTGGAGCTTTTTGTAGGCAAAAATGCAAGACTTCGTTATTCTACCATCGAGAACTGGTCCAAGAACATGTATAATCTGAACACAAAGAGAGCATTGGTAGAAGAGGGCGGTACCATTGAATGGGTATCCGGTTCCTTTGGTTCGCATGTTTCCTATCTGTATCCGATGAGCATTCTCAAAGGCCGTGACTCCAAGATGGAATTTACAGGCATTACATTTGCCGGCAAAGGTCAGAATCTGGATACCGGGGCAAAGGTTGTTCATATTGGAGAAAATACAAGCTCTTATATTAATACAAAATCTATTTCAAAGGATGGCGGTATCAGTACATTCCGTTCATCCGTTGTTGTGAATAAAGGTGCAGAAAATGCCAAATCATCTGTTTCATGCCAGTCTCTGATGCTGGATTCGGAATCTAGATCAGATACGATCCCTGCCATGGATATCCGAACCAAGAATGCCGATGTAGGTCATGAAGCACAGATTGGCAGTATCAGTGATGAGGCTGTTTTTTATCTGATGTCCAGAGGTATGAGCGAGGAAGATGCAAGAGCATGCATCGTCAGCGGATTTGCGGACAACGTATCAAAGGAGCTGCCTCTTGAGTATGCCCTTGAGATGAACAATCTGATTCGTCTTGAGATGAAAGGCAGTATTGGATAAGGTAAGGAGGATTTGAAGATGAAAGAGAATGAGACATTAAAGATTAATCCGCTGCCATCCAAAACATGGTACTGGCTTCATTTAAATGATACAACGGTGAAATGGAACGGGAACGTGCAGCCCTGCATGGTGACAACAGAAGAACCGGAACAGGTATTAGAAGCTGGTTTGAATATAAAGGAAATGACAACAGGCGCCGGCGCTGAGGCTGATACATTATTTTCAGATGAGAATCTTCCGGTGCTGCAGTTGACAGCAAAAGCAGAAGATGGGGAGCGGATCATCCGCCTGGATATCAGCGGTGAAGATAAGGAAAATGCCGCAGGAACTGTTTATATTACAACAGAAGAAAATGCCCATGTGACGGTGATCGAGAAGTTTATATCCGGCAAAAAGGCTCAGAGTGATCTGGCATTCAGAACAAAACTCTATGCGAAGAAAAACAGCACGATCCGTCTGATACAGATCAATATGCTGGATGAAGGACAACGATTACTGAATGCGGTAGGTTCTGTCTGCGATGAGACAGCTAAATTGGATGTCCTTCAGATGCTTATCGGCCGGGGAGATGTTTATAATGGCATTCAGACAGAACTGGAAGGCGATCAGTCTGAACTTCATACGGAGATCGGTTATATCGGACAGAAGCAGCAGTCACTGGATATGAATCTGGTTGTTAATCATTGGGGAAAGAAGACAAATTGTGACATTCAGGTAGACGGTACACTAAAGGATGCCGCAAAGAAAGTTTTCAGAGGTTCCATTGATTTTAAACGCGGTTCATCGGGATCCAAAGGCGCAGAGACTGAGAATGTACTGCTTCTCGGGGATGATGTAGAGAATAAGACGATTCCGCTGATTCTTTGTGCAGAAGAGGATGTGGACGGCAGTCATGGTGCAACCATTGGTGAACTGGATGAAGAAACATTATTCTACTTTGCGGCCAGAGGCATCGATCAGGAGACAGCCGAAGATATTATGACAAAAGCGAAACTTGAAGTACTTTACCACCATATACAGGATGAAGAAACAGAAAGGATTGTAGCAGATCAGCTTACAAAGGTGATGAGCAATGACAGCCAGTGATTACAGAAAAGATTTCCCTCTTTTGCAGAATGAGGATACGATTTATATAGATAATGCAGCAACAGCCCAGCGCCCGCAGGCTGTACTGGATGCGGTCAGAGTTTTTTATGAGACAGAAAATGCGAATCCGCTGAGAGGGTTTTACCCTCTCAGCCTGAAGGCTACCAAGAGCTGTGAGAACGCCAGAGGGACAGTACGTGATTTTATTCATGCGGCTTCCAAAAAAGAGATTATTTTTACAAGAAATACAACAGAAGGGCTGAATCTGGTGGCCTACAGCTATGGCCTCAGCCATCTGAAAGCCGGAGATGAGATTGCAGTCACCATTATGGAACATCACAGCAATCTCTTGCCGTGGCAGATGGTGTCACGGCAGACGGGTGCTGAATTGAAGTTTATGGAGTGTGAACCGGACGGCACATTGACAGATGAAACCATTCAGAGGGTGATCAATGAGAAGACAAAACTGGTGGCAGTGGCTCAGGTATCCAATGTTTTAGGATGTGTCAATCCGATAGAGAAAATTGTGGCCAGAGCTCATGAAGTGGGCGCAGTGGTTGTGATGGACGGTGCTCAGAGCGTACCGCACATGCCTGTGGATGTGCAGAAACTGGATGTGGATTTTATGGCATTTTCAGGGCATAAACTCATGGGACCGATGGGAATCGGTGTATTATATGGAAAGAAGGCATTGCTTGAAGAAATGCCGCCATTTCTCACCGGCGGCGAAATGATAGATTCCGTAACACGAGAAGGGGCAGTTTTTGCGGAATTGCCGTATAAATTTGAGGCCGGAACGGTGAACGCTGCCGGTGCAGCAGGACTGGCAGCAGCCATTGATTACCTGCAGCAGGTAGTTGTTGAATTCG
>OGQN01002953.1_pt1 | contig 11553 bp, 9 predicted proteins | sample 1553231 | NCBI WGS metagenome assembly OGQN01 (sample SAMEA2579950, study PRJEB22360) | human gut metagenome | biome: human gut; feature: human-associated habitat; material: faeces | place: Denmark | collected 2008/2010 | reverse complement strand
TTGGAATGAAGTACGAAGCAGAGATCGTTGTTAATGAGGGCATGTTGGCCAATCACAATGATCCGCAGCTGCCGGCCATCGAATTGCCTGCTGTTTTTTCTACACCAAGCATGATCAATCTGATGGAACTGACATGCGCGAAGCTGATGGAACAGTGCCTGGAAGAAGGCAAAGGCTCTGTTGGTATGTCCGTTGAGGTGAAGCATCTTGCATCCACACCATGCGGTATGAAAGTCCGCTGTGAAGCAGAGATCACAGAAGTTGTCAACGGCAAGAAGGTGACATTTGCAGTGAATGCTTATGATGAGAATGGTCTCATTGGCACAGGCACACATAAACGTGCAGTGATCAATAAGGCAGCATTCAATATGTAAGAGAATAGTATTTGACGAATATATCTCTATATATAGTCTACTTGTCATGACTCATCGGAGGGCAATTTCTTCAATAGAAACAATAGCCGGATAAGATGGCAGGCTGAGATGCCTGCTGCTTATCCGGCTTTTTTCTATTTCACACCGCACCTCCGCTGAGATGGGGCAGATTATCGCACTTAAAAAAATAATAGTTCGCTAAGATATTGTTAAAAATCATCCGGCGTGGTACAATAACAGTTGCAATGTTAAAAATGGTGTATCCAAAGGGTTGCGGTTTCTTGACGGGAATCGGTATTTTTGGATACAGAAGATAGAAGGAGATAAGTACAATGGTTAATTTTAAAGAAGATGAACAGTTGAAAATGCTGAACCATTCCTGTGCACATCTGATGGCTCAGGCAATCAAACATCTCTATCCACAGGCTAAGTTCTGGGTTGGACCTGTTGTTGCAGAAGGTTTCTACTATGATGTGGATCTGGGTGACGATGTGATTAGAGATGAAGATATCGCTGCCATCGAGAAAGAGATGAAGAAGGTTGCCAAGAGCGGCAAGAAGATTATTCGTCATGAGATTACCAAGGAAGAAGCCCTTGAGATGTTCAAGGATGATGAATATAAGATTGATCTGATCAATGGTCTGGAAGACGGGAATATTTCATGTTACACACAGGGCGATTTCACAGATCTCTGCCGCGGACCTCACGTAGACAATGTGAAGTTATGCCGCCACTTCAAGCTTTTGAGACATTCCGGTGCATACTGGAAGGGTGACAGCAAGAACAAGGTGCTTCAGAGAATCTACGGCGTATGTTTCCCGACAGCTGAAGAATTGGAAGCGCATTTGCAGCTCCTTGAGGAAGCCAAGGAAAGAGACCATCGTAAGATCGGCAAGGATATGGAACTTTTCATGGTGGATGATCTGGTAGGCCGCGGCCTTCCGATGTTCCTTCCAAAGGGTTATACGATCTGGCAGGAACTTGAGAACTACATCAAGGAGAAGGAACGCAAGCTGGGTTATCAGCATGTTATGACACCTTGTGTCGGTACTGTGAACCTTTATAAGACATCCGGTCACTGGGATCATTACAAAGAGAACATGTTCCCTGCCATGGAAGTAGATGATGAAGCTTTCGTACTCAGACCGATGAACTGCCCGCATCATATGATGATTTATGCGAATAAGAGACATTCCTACAGAGATCTGCCGATTAGAATCGGTGAGATCGCTCATGATTTCAGATATGAAGCCAGCGGTACACTGAAAGGTATCGAAAGAGGCAGACATTTCTGCCAGAATGATGCCCATCTGTTTGTTACACCTGAGCAGATCAAGGATGAGATTTCAAGAGTTGTTGATCTGATTTTCAGCACATATGAGGATTTCGGCATCACAGATTACAGATGCGTTTTATCTCTGAGAGATCCTGAAGACAAAGAGAAATACCATGATGATGATGAGATGTGGAACAAGGCAGAGAACGCGCTGCGTGAAGTTATGAACGAACTGGGTCTTGAATACACAGAAGAGATCGGTGAAGCTGCTTTCTACGGTCCTAAGCTGGATGTTAACGTGAAGCCTGCAGTGGGCAATGAGATCACATTATCCACATGTCAGCTTGACTTCTGTCTGCCGGCTAAGTTCCAGCTGACATATGTTGACAAAGACGGCGAGAAGAAGACACCTGTTGTTCTGCATAGAGCAATCCTCGGTTCTCTTGACAGATTCATGGCTTATATTCTTGAGGAGACAAAGGGCAACCTGCCTACATGGCTTGCACCGATCCAGGTCAAAGTTATGCCTGTTAAGACAGATGATGACGACCTGAATGCTTATGCCAATGAAATCTGTGAACTGCTTGAAGCACAGAATGTTCGTGTCGATCTGGACAACAGATCAGAGAAACTGGGCTATCGTATGCGTGAAGGCCAGATCCAGAAGGTACCATATCTTCTTGTTATCGGTTTCAACGAGAAGGATAACAGAACAGTTTCCTACAGACTTCACGGTGAGAAAGACACAACAGTTGTGGGCCTTGATGAGTTCGTTGAGAAGATCGTTGATGAAATCAAGAACAAGGTTCATTAAAGTTGATTTTGGATGGATCAGTCAGATACTGAATAAAAGTCTTGGTCAGTACAGAAACACGGTTTAACGGCATGGAAGCAATGCCGATGGCACGGTACTGGGGCGGGTCAATAGGACGAATCTCCAGACTGTAATTGAGGTTTCGAAGAATCAGCTCCGGCATGATGGTGATGCCGAATCCGTGAGATACCATGGAGATAACGGAGAAATCATCATTTAAGACGTAGCGGACGTTGGTTTTGCCGCGGGTTGAATTTAATACTGCCTGAATATCATTATCAGAGCCTTTGGTCGGTAGGACCAGAGGCTCTTTTTTGATCTCCGGAAGAGTCAGCACATCATGTTTCGTGAGGGGATGTCCAACGGGCAGAAGCACATTCATTGGATCCTTGTACAGCAGATGGAAGATCAGCGGGTCAGCAACAGGGGCTGTCAGGAAACCGCAGTCCACACGGCCGCTTAAAATACGTTCGGTGATCTCGTCATAATCACCGGCCAACAGATCGAATTCCACCAGGGGATAATCTGCCTGAAACTTTCGGATGATGGTGGGCAGCCATTGGGTTGAAACACTGGTGAAGGTGGCGATCCTGAGTGTACCGGCCACTGTCTCGTTGATATCATAAATGGCCTGGGATAGGCCATGCTGGTCATTGACCAGAGTCTGTATGTAGGGCAGAAGGCGTTTACCGTTCTCAGTGAGGGTGACACCGGAAGCACTTCTTGCCAGAAGGGAAAATCCGGTTTCTTTCTCCAATGCGGCAATGGCATGGCTGATGCCGGCCTGAGTGTAGTGAAGAATCTCAGCAGTCTTTGTAATATTGCCGATTTCGGCGGTTTTCAGAAAAATTTCATAGCGGTTTAAAATCATTGCAGTCACACTCCATAACTTTTGTGAATGATAAGCATTAATATTATTCTCTTTTCAAATACTCAGATAGATGTATAATACTCCATGGAAAGCAAAAAAGCAAGGGAAACGAATTACGAACAGGAGATTTTAGAAGTCCATATGTGAATTTAATAATTCAACGCAGGCACGTTTGCACTGCCTAAAGCTGGCAGCGGTACATAAGGCACTAAAGGACAGTGCCTAAGTACCGGCCGCTTTAGAAGCACCTGCGTGTGAAATTATTAAATTCACATATGGACTTCAAAAGTGGATGAAGTTCGTAATTCTGATTTGTCTTTGGAATAGAGGAGTAGAGTGGAAAAATGAGGGAGTATGGATGGACTCAGCAGAGGGCGGATAGTATGCTGGCGCTGGTTGCGATGGCATGGGGCAGTTCCTATCTGTTGATGAAGATTGGTTTGGATGGTATCCCGCCGTTTTGTATTATTGCATTAAGGTTTGGTATCGCGTTTATTGCGGTTTCACTTTTGTTTTTTGAAAAGTTCAGGAAGACGACGAAGTGTGTGATGATGAAAGGTGCGGTTCTTGGCCTATTTCTGTTTGGGCTGTTTGCGTTTCTGATGCATGGCCTTCAGACAACGTCAGCTTCCAACGGCGGTTTTTTGACAAGTACAACCGTTGTTCTTGTGCCGATTTTCCATGGGGTGATCAAGAAGAAAATGCCGGATCACCAGAATATCCTGAGTATTCTGCTGACCATGACAGGTATTTGTCTGCTGACTCTGCAGCAGTCACTGGTGTTCCACAGCGGTGATATTCTCTGCCTTGCGGGTGCAGCTGTGTATGCGGTGCAGATTCTGCTGACGGACAAGTTTGCACAGGAAGAGGACGGAATGCTCCTTGGCATCTGGCAGCTTGGATTTGCAGCGCTGTATGGTGTCATTTGCACATTTTTGTTTGAAACACCGACATTGCCGTCAAGCGGTTCCCAGTGGATTGCAATTTTGGGCCTGGCATTTGTGTGCAGTGCCTTTGGATTCGTGATGCAGCCAATGGCACAGAAGTATACAACACCGGAACATACAGGTCTTTTGTTTGCACTGGAACCGGTCTTCTCAGCTGTTTTCTCATACATTTTCCTGCATGAGACATTGTCCGGGAAGGGATATATGGGTGCAATGCTGGTAATGGCCGGCGTGGTTGCAGCTTCCGTTATGAAGAAGAAGAGGCAGCCGGTACGCGTTGCGGCGCATCAGTCATAGAAGTGAATATAGTATTAATGAATAGAGATAAAAGCACTGAAACCATGATAAAGGCACTGGAGTCTTTGGGCTTACCAGAGCTGTAATATTTATATTAACCGATAAAGGTAATACTAGAATCTTTGAGTCAATCGAATTATGTATAAGTGAATTGAATCAATCGGGTCAAAATAGAGTACTTGACTCGATTGATTTGATTTGATATAATGTAAGTAGAAAATGATCAAGGGGATGAAAGTATGGTATTTCGGGAAAGTGAAAGGGTAGAACTCAAAGAAGTAGTTGTTGACGATATCAAGAAAGAAATCATTGCCTTTGCAAACTGCGATGGAGGAAAATTATATATTGGGGTTCAGGATGACGGAACGGTTGTAGGACTGGACAATCCTGACGGGACAGCATTGCAGATTAGTAATATGGTTCGGGACGCGATTAAGCCGGATATTACGATGTTCCTGCATTATGAGACGGTTGAGGAGAATGGGAAAAAGATTGTTGCAGTTGATATTCAGCGAGGAACGGATCGTCCTTATTATATAGCTAAAAAGGGAATGAGACCGGAAGGTGTGTACGTTCGGCAGGGATATTCAGCAGTTCCTGCGACAGATGCAGCGATTCGACATATGATTAAGGAGACAGATGGAGAACGTTTTGAAGCTATGCGCAGTTTGAATCAGGAGTTAACTTTTGATGCGGTGAAGAAAGAGTTTGAGCATAGGAATATTGATTTTGGACCCCAGCAGATACGTACATTGAAGATGATTGATCAGGACGGTCTGTATAGTAATCTGGCACTGCTTTTATCGGACCAGTGTGCACATACAATTAAGATGGCCGTTTTTCAGGGAACAGATCAGACTGTTTTTAAAGACAGGAGAGAATTTACAGGTTCTCTTATGCAGCAGATGAATGATGTGTATGCGTTTATTGATTTCAGAAATCAGACACATGCTACGATAGAAGGATTGTTGAGAATTGATACGAGAGATTACCCGGAGGTTGCTGTAAGGGAGGCATTGCTGAATTTGTTGGTACATCGGGATTATTCTTTCAGCGCCAGCGCTTTGATCAGCATGTATGAAGACAGGATAGAATTTGTATCCATTGGTGGTCTTGTACCGGGGATAGAGCTGGAGGATGTGATGGCGGGAATTTCTATATGCAGGAATCAGGATTTGGCCAATGTTTTTTATCGTTTACAGTTGATTGAAGCCTACGGTACTGGTATCAGTAAAATGATGATGGCATATAAAGATATGCTGCAGAAACCTGTGCTTGAGACAACGAAGAATACATTCAAGATTATATTGCCGAATGTGAATGAACAGCAGCGGTATACTCAGGCGAATCCACCTGTATACAGAGTCGAAGATCGGCCGATACAATATAATTATCCTAATAATATAGAAACAAGAGCATCATCCGATGAGGAAGAGATTATTTTAGATTATATCAGAAAGAATGATAGACTAACTAAGAATCAAGCAGCCGAATTGCTTGAAGTGAGTGCTTCCACAGCTACAAGATTGCTTAAGCGGATGGTGGAAAACCATGCTTTAAAGCGGAATGGTAAGGCAAGGAACACTTATTATACGGAGCTAAAATAACACATGAAAGTAATTTTTGAAATTTTTCTACATTAATGTACTAAAAAATAAACATTTTTTGCCCGCGATGGTTGATTTTTTGTGGAATTTAGCGTATCATAGTACCATTATTGTGTAATTAATCGGGGCACCCAGAATCCTGATACAGTCGGTTATCAGGATTTTGTTTTGCGCTTTTCTGATGCAGTCAGTTATCAGATTTTGTTTTGCAAACTTCGGTTGGAAAGAGGTTTTACGGTTTTATGGAAGCATTTTCACAATTTGTCAGTCATGTAGACTCTATGATCTGGAGTATGGTTCTTGTACTGCTCTGCCTGGGAGTCGGTCTTTATTTATCAATTCGCATGAAGTTTCCTCAGATTCGGTTACTGAAGGAAATGGTACGTTTACTTGGAGCAAAAGAAGAAAGTGAGAACGGTATTACGCCGTTTCAGGCATTTGCCACAACTGTTGGTGCCCGTGTCGGTATGGGCAACATTGCCGGTGTGGCGTCAGCCATTTATTTTGGCGGACCGGGATCCATTTTCTGGATGTGGATCATTACCCTGATCGGGGCGGCTTCTGCCTATACAGAATCCGCATTGGGACAGGCTTATAAAGTAAAGAATCCCGATGGCGAGTTCATGGGTGGGCCTGCTTATTATATCGAGAAAGGCTTAAAATGCAAGCCTTATGCTATTATTTTTGCTATTGTGGCGGTTCTGGGACCGGGCTTTTTGATGCCCGGAGTTCAGATCAATTCGCTGGTAACGGTTTTTGAAGAAGCATTTTCTGTGAATAAGATTCTGGTGGGTGCCATTTGCTGTGTGATCCTCGGTATTGTCGTATACGGCAGTATTAAACGTATTGCGAAGATTGCTGAGATGCTGGCACCGGTGATGTGCGGTATTTATATCCTGGCAGCGGTTGTTATTCTTGGATTGAATATCACAAAGCTTCCGGGAATTCTTGGAGTGGTGGTTTCATCAGCCTTCGGCAAACATGCAGTTTTCGGCGGAATTCTCGGTTCTGCCGTTTCCTGGGGCGTTAAGCGAGGCATTTATTCCAATGAAGCAGGTATGGGCTGCGGCGCCATCGTATCTGCAGCGGCAGAATGTTCTCATCCGGCGAAGCAGGGGCTGATCCAGTCATTTTCTATCTATGTGGATACACTGTTCATCGGAACAGCTACAGCACTGATCATTCTGCTGACAGGTACATTTGATGTCTGCGATAGTGCGGGAAATCTGCTTCTCAGTCAGACTGGCGGCATTGAGGCTGGTATCAAATGGACACAGCATGCGCTGATGAATACATATGGAACGGTAAAGTGCTGGCCATTGTCATCGTTTTATTTGTCTTTACATCTATGACAGGCTACTGCTATCAGGCAGAAGCGAACATCCGCTATTTGACAGGCAACAGCAAGCTGGCAGTCAACATTTGCCGTGCAGTCTTCCTTGCAGCCTCATTTTTCGGCGCACTGGTCAATGCGGACGCTATCTGGTCCATGGGTGATATCGGTTATGGACTTATGGCCTGGGCCAACATTATCGCCATTGCACTGCTGGCGCCGAAAGCGTCGGCTATATTGAAGGATTACGAACAGCAGAAGAAGGAAGGCAAGAATCCGGTCTTTGATCCGGCAAAATTCGGAATCGAGGACGAAACCGGAGCATGGAAACGAAAATAAAAGAATACTGAATTTTTTATTTATGTTTGTAGCAGTTATGTCAGAAGACCGGAGAACTCTTCGGGAGAAGGGGAGAGTTTTACGGATGATAAATCAGAATAAGAAAATACACGAAAGTGAGTCAGATAAATGGAACAGGATTTTATTTATATCAAAGAGACAGGTACAGGATCAGAATCGGCAGTGCGAAACGTTGCTATCCGTATTAAAAGTATTGTAGAAGGCGTTGATAGTCAGTGGGAGACAACGGGAGAGTACAAATGGGACGGCAGACAGCATATGCTGGCCTATACGGATTATACAGGCAATGCCGTCACCAAGAATGGGATATTTGCAGATCAGGAGAAAATGCTGCTGCACCGTGTGGGCGCGATTACCTGTGATATGCTGTTTGATACATTGACTGCGACCATGGTGGATTATAAAGCCTATATGGTTGGGGCAAAGTTTTTGCTGCATACAGAGACATATTCTATAGAAGAGAATGAAACAGGATTGACGATACGGGTACAGTATACGCTGGATGACGGCAGCGGTCATACACCAATTGTTGGGGAGCAGGAGATTGTGGCTGCCTTTAATTGATAAAAAATCACATCAAGCTTACATAATTATGAATTGACAAGCACCCCCTGGGGGTGTATATTGACATGTGAAAACAGTATGTCATTATATCGACCTGTCTGCCGGTGCAGGCAGTATGACTTCCGCTGACGAAGAAGGTAAGCGGCAAGCCTGGAGTTCACAACGAAAGGAATGCATAATTATGGTAAAAACAGTATTAAAAATTGATGGTATGATGTGTGGAATGTGCGAAGCACATATGAATGATCTGATCCGCAAGAACTTTAAAGTAAAGAAAGTTACATCTTCAGCAAAAGATGGAGAAACAGTCATCATCAGTGATGCAGAGTTGGATATTCCATGGGCGAAGAAAGAAATCAAAGATATTGGATATGAACTGATCAGTTATACAAGCGAACCATATGAGAAAAAGGGATTTTTCCATTTCGGTAAGAAATAAAAGCAAATAGTGCAGTAATTAAAAATCCGGAATAGGAGCCGGTCACAAAAGACAAAATCTCTGGATGATATGAAATACAGCCAAGAAAAAACTTGTATCGTTCCAGAAAATATGATAAGATGATTTCAATGTAGTAAAGTGGTACTATTTCATAGAGAAATTGGAGAATGGGCCACCAGAATGGAAGGAGTTATCTGTTATGTATATTACCTGTTTGGATGTTGAAGGCGTACTGGTACCGGAGATCTGGATCGCATTTGCGGAGGCCAGCGGAATCCCTGAACTGAAGAGAACCACCCGTGATGAACCGGATTATAATAAACTGATGAACTGGCGTCTGGGAATCCTGAAGGAGCATGGCCTTGGATTGAAGGAGATTCAGGAAACGATTGCGAAGATCGATCCGCTGCCTGGTGCGAAGGCATTCTTAGATGAGTTGAGAAGCTTCACACAGGTCATTCTGATCAGCGATACATTCACGCAGTTTGCCACACCGCTGATGGAGAAGCTGGGATGGCCGACGCTTTTCTGCAACACGCTGGAAGTGGCAGATAACGGAGAGATCACAGGCTTCAAGATGCGTACCGAGCAGTCTAAGCTCAGCACAGTGAAAGCATTGCAGTCCATCGGCTTTGAGACTATCGCCAGCGGTGATTCTTACAATGACCTTGGTATGATCCAGGCCAGCAAGGCGGGATTCCTGTTCAGAAGCACAGACAAGATCAAGGCAGATTATCCGGACATTCCGGCTTATGAGACCTATGATGAGCTTCTTGCTGCCATCAGAAATGCAATGACTGAGGCATAAAAACAAACGTATAAAAATTGAAAGCGAATGCGGTATCGAGTATAAAAGAGGCTGCATTCGCTTTTTTTGTTAACATTTGTTAACATCGTGTCTATTTTTATACATCAAAGGGCGGCTATGCTATTGACATTGTCGAGAAATCCACTATAATGTAAATGGAATCTGTCTGTTACAATAGTGTTAAAAACATACAGAGTACGTATGATTATGACAGAGCTTCACCGGCAGGATCCGGAAGTGTTCAGGAGAAACTTTTTCAGGGCGGCCGGATTAAGAATGCGAGAATAGAATGAAAAATATTTCGGAGGTGTTATTGGATTTGGAGTGATGCTTTTTATATTCCAATTATCTGATAACACCTTTGTACAGTTCATCGATGATGATGTATATTCTGCCGGCATACTGTGACAGCAAGTGACAGCAGCAGTTCGGTGTTGTCAGATATGCAGGTAGGCCAGATTAAGATTAAGAGGGAGTATTGTATGTACAAAAGAAAATCAGACGGATGGATGAAGCACTTTGACTTTCTGCTATTGGACATGGTCTGTCTGCAGATTGCTTTTCTGCTTTCATTTCTTATATTGGGACGTCCTGTGAATCCTTATGCGGATCCATTATACCGGAATATGGCTTTGATTCTTGAAGTCATGGATCTGACAGTGATGATTCTTTTCGGCACCCTTTCAGGTGTGCTGAAGAAAGGCTATTATAGAGACTTTGTCATCACCGTTCAGCATGGGGCTATTCTTGGCGCCTTATCAGTGGTGTACCTTTTTACTATCAAAGAAGGGCAGAACTATTCCAGATTATCTCTGCTGATCACATTTATCCTTTATATATTTATTACATATGGTACCAGAGAGCTTCACAAAAGGGAACTTCGCAGGCAGATGGAAACCGGAGTCAAGCAAACCTTATTCATTGTTACATCCCGGGATATGGTGGAAGACGTTATTGCCAATATGAAGGATCACAATTATGCCCGCTATAAGCTGGCAGGTGCTGCCGTGATTGATGATGATCAGGTGGGCAGAAGCTATCATGATGTGACAGTTGTGGCCAACAAGGACAATGTTGTCTCATACATCTGTCATCAGTGGGTGGATGAAGTACTGATCGTGATTTCGGATCATGTAGCTTATCCGCAGAAATTGATCAACCAATTGGCAGAGACAGGAGTGACCGTGCATCTGAATCTGGCCAAGGCATCTGATCTGCCGGGCAAAAAGCAGTTTGTGGAGAAAGTCGGCAACTATACAGTACTTACAACAAGTATCAACTGTGCTTCTGCAAGACAGCTTCTGGCAAAGCGTATGATGGATATCGCCGGCGGACTGGTGGGATGTCTTCTGACAGGCATTATCTTTATCTTCGTGGCACCGGCCATCTACATCGCCTCGCCGGGTCCGATCTTCTTTGCCCAGGAGCGTGTGGGCAAAAACGGCAAGAAGTTTAAGATGTACAAATTCCGCAGCATGTATGTGGATGCGGAAGCCCGCAAAGCCGAGCTGATGAAAGACAACAAACTGGGTGACGGCAAAATGTTTAAGATGGACTTTGATCCCCGTGTCATCGGCAACAAAATCCTGCCGGACGGCACCCACAAAACAGGCATCGGCGGTTTCATCCGAAGAACAAGCATCGATGAATTCCCGCAGTTCTTCAACGTATTGAAAGGCGATATGTCCATCGTAGGCACACGCCCGCCGCTCATCTCAGAAACCAATCTGTATGAGCTGCATCACCGGGCACGACTGGCCATCAAACCGGGTATCACCGGCATGTGGCAGGTCAGCGGCCGAAGCGACATCACCGACTTCGAAGAAGTGGGGAGACTGGACAAGGAAAACATCGAATCGTTTT
>OGQN01002948.1_pt1 | contig 11563 bp, 14 predicted proteins | sample 1553231 | NCBI WGS metagenome assembly OGQN01 (sample SAMEA2579950, study PRJEB22360) | human gut metagenome | biome: human gut; feature: human-associated habitat; material: faeces | place: Denmark | collected 2008/2010 | reverse complement strand
AAAACCCGGCGCATAACGCGCCGGGCGATCCCGTGTGATATATAGGAAGCCGAATGACAAGGCGCAAGGGGAGCGCCTAGCCACGCAAGAGAGAGAGCACCATCTGAAACTTTTCAGCGACATTTTGATCGCTGTATCGAATCATGTTTTGATAGTATGTATTTTTGATTGCTTTTAACTGCATGTTTTTTGAACAAACCATAAACGACGCGTCGATCGTCATGTCCTCATTAAAAGCCGTATAAATAGGCCTCTGACGGTCGATTTTGAATCTGTCGGACACGTACATCAAGCCGTTTGTTATATCGTGCCATATCGTCAAAAATGCCGTTTGAAACACTATCGCGCATAAATAACGGGCGCGGGCGGGTTTTTCCTCTATGCAGTAATCTGGCACCGCGGTTTTTCGCTCGTTCAAAACCGCTGTCTTGTAGAACGTTTCATTTGCGCTTGATAAAATATCTGCCACGCTTCCACGATCGCCGGCCCCGCGTTCGGCTCTGTAATATATGCCGCGCGCCTTATCAGCCCATTTTTTTGCGCCGTATGGTATTTTAAACCATTCTTTATACGGGTCAGTGACGCAACCAATAGGAGGATTGCCAAGCAGTATTGACCAACGGTTCGGGAGCTTTCTAAAAACAGTATGAACCAAATTTAGAAATATCTCCGGCTCGTGGATCCCAGCGTCTCCGCCTTTGTAGTCGCTGCGTTTTTCGGCGATGTACTCATCAAACAATATAAGATCGCAATCCATTAAATCAAGCCCTTTCGTGCTGTTAAGGTCTTTTATATAGCCCACATGCTCAAAAATCTTGTTTTTGGGATTGATCGCCGTGTTTGTTAGGTATATTATACCTCTTTTTACGTCAAAATGCAAACCTTTTTCACGATAAAATTTGTTATAATAATCAGTCAATAACAAGTTTTTACCAAATCCGACGCGCAAAATTTCATCTATTTCTCGTTCTTTTCTCCGCAAAAATATAAATTTATTGTCTTTGCTCTTGTATGCTCGTTTCGTGGCCTTGTTCAGCCAAAAGGAAGAACGCCCGAAAGATCTTTCCCGCTCGTCAAGTAACATTTTATGATCTTTATCAAGCGGGAAAAATGAGCCGTCATAATAATTCATATAGGAGAAACCGTTTGTTTTACAGATGAAAAATATGATTCTGATATGTTAATTGTATCATGTTTCACATCTTTTGAATCAAGAGAAATAAAATGCAAAACTAAAACGTTTGTGCTACTTATTTTTATGCCATATATTTCAGTATTTGGATATGTGGATCCTTGGTTCCCGCCTCCTTGTACTGGAAATATCGCATAATTATAGTTACCGAATTCTGTTGTTTGTAAATCGAGAAATCCCTTTACATATTCATAAAATTCATTATAATTGTATTTCGTGTTTTTGCTAGATATAAAGCTAAATGTCTGGTATGTATTGTTAAAATATTGATGAAATGTATGTAAATAACGCTCGGAGCCCCCGCCTCCTTCCGCTTTTATCTGCAATGCGTCCGCGTTCTGTGTTGCGTCGATCGTGATGTTTTCGCCCGGCACAATAGGCAAATTCATTTCAACCTCGAAATCGAAAGTCTGCGAACCTGCGTACGCCTTACCGTCTGCAACTATTTGCGCGCCGCTCGTTGAATCATAGGTGACGACGGGCGTACCTGTCACGATATCAAGTTTTGTTAAGTCGTTCCAGCCTACGCCAGCGGCTCCCGTCGGACCCTGCGGCCCGGTCGCTCCAGTGTCGCCTTTCTCGCCCTGGGGACCCTGCGGCCCGGTCGCTCCAGTGTCGCCTTTCTCGCCCTGGGGACCTTGCGGGCCGCGTAATGCGGTTGTATTCAAATAGAAATGAATAATAAAAGGATCATCTGGGACCCCTGTCCCGGTCATTTCCATACCAGTTGAAACGGTTGTGTTTGCTGTTACTATGAATTGTGTCGTCTCCGGTACGCTCTCCGTCAGATAATATATAATAGCGTTCATTGTGTTCTGCCAGTCAAGGGGATATCCCTTTTTGAACAAATCACAATACCACAACTGAAATTCGGTAAAAGTCCAGCCCATTATAAAACCTCCATGAATAACTTGTTAAAATATCCGAAAAATTCGGTGTAGACATCTGCCAGAGCTTCCCGGAGTTTGATAACATAATCAGGCGATACAGCTTTATAACTCTCCGATACTGTTCCCGTGTGCTTCTGTTCTCCGGTCGTGTTTTCGCTACTTGTCGTTGCTCCGGTTACGGTCGTTTTATCCGTCGTGTTTTCGCTGGTCTCGCCCGTGTCCGTGCCTGATACGGTCGTATTTTTAGAATCGGTAAACGAATCCGTTCGAGTATCCTCGCCGCCGTCCGTCTGCTGACTGGTTGCCGTATCCGTTTGTTCAAGGCTCCCGACCTCTTGAAAGCGTGCTTCTTCTTTTTCGACCGTTGAATTATTTGTCACGTTTACGGTCTTTCCGTATTCGGTCTTTGATGTTCCGCCGTTCGTTCCGCTCTCTTCGGTCGTCCCGGATTTTGTCAATTTATTTGTCCCGGCTTTTGTCCCGGTCGAATCGGTTGTAACATCGTTTGAGCCCTCTCCGGTCTTTTCCGATGTATTGTTGAACGTTTCGTTGTAGGTCGTCGTTTTTTCGCTCTCTACAAACATTTGCTCGACGATCTCTTTCTGCGCGTCAATAAGAGCGATCGCGCGCGGCGAACGGATTTTCCATTCGCTTTTGAATTTGATATCGAAAATGTCAAGTTCTTCAAGCCCTATTTCAGAGGTTATAAAACGATTGTAAAGAGCTTCGGCAAGGTCTGATTCTGTCCCGCTTCCGGTGATTCCGAAATATTGTTGAATCGTTTGCCCCTTGTCCGCTAAAAAGTCGCTTAGGCGCGTATTTACTGGATAATTCCATATCCCGCCAAACTTGAAATCAATTGTCATTGCTTTCCCCCTCAGTTTTTACCCCGTTTTCTTCGCCCTGGGCGGTTTTTTCTGTTTCCTCGCCTAGTTGCTCATCTTCACTCGTTACGGGGTTTTCAAGCACCTTTTTCGCGCCCGTTAGTCCTCTGAAAATAAAATATAGAAATTTTTGAAACTTTGACCCATCCGGCGCGAACCCGTAAAGAATCCGCACCAATACAAGCAAAATTTCAACGGCTGTTAATACGTATCCGATAACTTGCATTATTTGATCATTTTGAATAATCGAAAGTAACAGAGTTACCATTTTCCTGCGCCTCCTCGTTTTCTATTTTTTTCAATGTGTTCGGCTCGATCGTGATGTTCGTTCCGAACAGTTTATTAACTTGCTTTAATGCCTTTTCCCGTTCATCGAAAGCGGCCGTAAACTGCGAATATATTTTTTCGTTGTTGCTGTCCGCTTCGTTCGTGATAAGGCGTTCCGCTTTCTCAATCTGTACGTTATTTATGCCAAGATAAGTTAAAATTTTGTTTTCGTACTTATCGACGGCGGACAAGTAGTCAAGCACTTTGAATTGAACGCCCGTGTTCATGAGATTTGATTTTTCCAGCCCCATTCCTTTTTTTGAGGACTTGCGCAACAAAATCAAATCGGCAAAACTTTTTATTTTCATGAAAAGTTTATTTGCGCTTTTCTCTTGTTCCTCTTCGATCTCCAAAATAAATGGCTGCCTATTTAAAACCGTGTTTTGATCGGCGGTCATTTCAAGATCGACGATCTTTTTCACGTAGTGCATAACGTACAAAATAGGCGGTATCCTCGTATGATCGTTGAATACAAGCACCGAATTTTTATTATTAAGATCACGCCTTACATATCCGTTTCCACCGTATACCGTCCATTTTTCCGGGTAAAATGCGATGTTAAATTTTGAATCAGACGAAACGGGAAGCATTTGCAAGCCGAGAATCTCATCCTCAAAAAAGCAAACCGCCGGAGCATACCACAACCAACGATCAAGATTTACCATTCCGAGCTGTGTTTTTTCAATGCTTTCCGGTACGTTCCCGTATTTAACCCGCGACATGTATTGATTGAAATAAAAAAGCATTATTTCAAAAAAATTGTTATCGCACCCGGGGAAATGTATACCCCATTCGGAACAACATCCATTAAGATCAATCATTTTTTCACCTCTTACAATTCAATAGACTGCGCGATCGGATAATTTATCACATCTTTATTCCCAACGTTTGTTGCAGTCCAAAGTGTAATTCCGTTTTCAAATGCAGATTTGATATCCTTTGCTATATTGTCCGGCACTCCGTTAACATCTAGTTCGCCTGTTTTTACTGCGTTGTATGCTTGCATTTGTTGAGTGTTAAAATATGTATTTATATCAATATAACAGCCTATTCCGTTATGCTCCAAATCAATAGCAACAATGTTTTCATTTTTTGAGTTTGGTTTTTGATATATAACAAGCAAATTTTCTTTATTTGCTATTCTCTCCGCGGATATGTCTAAAACATTATTGTTATATGCATTTTTTCTTATTGCTTGATATTCAACAATGTTTTGTACTAATCCCGCCGCAGATCCCGCCGCCGTTATTGCAGCCGTTGGATTTACCCCACCGCCTGCAAATGTTTGCCCGGTGGTCGCAATAAGTTGCAACGTATTTATTCCAATGCCGAGAGCGCCCGAGATCTTGGCGTTTTTATATCCTTGATAATCGTATGAAACCGCTGGGACTTCGATCATTGTGTTTGCGCCAAAAGCTGTATTATAATCGCTAAAATCTATGTTTTGATTCCTTAGCTTTATATAACAGCTTTCCCCGTCTGCGGTTTCTCCGTAATAACAATAAGCAAGCGAATTTTTTCGCAAATTTTTTAATGATGTAGAAATCTCTGCACCCCGATATTTTATTACAATGTTTAAAAATTCGGGTGATAATTTATATAAAGAATCATTTAAATATTCGTAGTACGTTGTCTTTCTTGTATACGCTTCCCCGTTCCCGTGTTTCAGCGTTGAAAAATTAGATCTAGAAATCGGCGAATATTTTAATTTTAACAATGAATATGTATTTCCGAGCTCTCCCCCGCCTGTAATTGTATAAACATTCGCACAATGTTTTTTTCGATAATCTGATATGGAAACTCCGCTTTCTTGTGCTACATAAATATAATTTTCTCCTGACGTCGTTTTTCCTATCGAAAAGCCAGTAAAAGGCGCATATCCTTGATATTCTATTACTTTCAAAATATGCGAATCATTAAAACCAGCCGGGGTAGCAAAATTCATCAAAATATTACCTGCCCCAAATGATCCATAATAAACGGCTTTGGGTAATCCGCTTTCGTTTGTAATTAGCATTCCGATGATTGCGTTTCCGTCTACCGTTTCCGCCCCTAGATCATCAAGCGAAAAATAAGAATATGAATTTACATTTGAGTTGCTCGAATCCCCGGCAACTTCATCCCCCATAAAATACGGGGTATCATAAAAAACCGCGTAACATTTCCAACCGTCCGGTAATGTCGTTCCATAGTTCAAATCTTTTTCCAGCTCTTGCGCTTCTTCGATATTTTCAATTTCAACATGGCTGCCCATACAATTATATAAATCTATACTGTTTGTTGTATCAATAAGCGCAATATTCGCCCGCGTTACAAATCCATCTAATGAGGCTTTCGGATAGTCGCCGGACAAAAAGAAATTGTACCAATCATCAAGCGTATAATTTACTGTGACCGTCCCAACCGTAAGCCATGTAAAAGAATCAATAAAGGCGCATCGCGTTTCAGATGTTACCGCCGTTTCGGATTGAATTTGATTGATTATTTTAATATATGTTGCTTCTTTTACTGTGAAATAATCGGCTGGGGAAAGCTCAAAAGGCGCGCCCAGTGCCAAAGGGCGCGCCAATGTGTAGCCAGTTTCAGACCCAACAAAAGAGGCCTCTAAAATAGCAGTATGCGCAGTAAGATTATACGCCCAATTTTTTTTATTCATTCCGGTTTTATAAAAATAAACATGTGACGAAATAATCTTACTATTCATTTCAATTTACCTCTCTGATAGCGTCGTTATATTTTGCTTTTTTGTTTACGTCGTATTTGATTCTGCTATCTTTCCCAGTGGGGGACATCGGAATACCCGACAACTTTTTAAACCAGGGATCGCCCGGCTTGAAATGGTTTCCGGTCTGTTTGATAATCTTCATTTTATGCCCCCGCTGCTGCCGAAAGCGTGAATTTTACCGCCGGCGTTACATACGAATACCCGATAAAGCCCCGACCTTTCAAGAAGTGATTCCAATATTCGCCGCGCGGGTTGAAAATGTTGTTGCCGTGCATGACCTCTTTATCGTAGAGCTTCACGCCGCGACGGGATACAAGTGCCGCATACATTCCGGCGGATGCTCCGGTCGTTCCGAATCCGTCAACCTTGATGATCTCATTTACGCCGAAATCAATGTCATTATGGTAAACCTGCTTCATAGCCGATCTAATCATCTCAAACACAATCCCATTGATCAAAAGCACGGTATCATCTTTGGGGATATTGTTAATTACGGCCGCTTTGTTGTACTTCGTCTGGCTCCACTGGATCGCCTCTGCCGCCGTTCTGATTGCCGCAATAATAGATTCAGCTTCCGCCGCGGTTAAGTATTCTGCCGTAGCGTTTACGGCCGTGTCGATCGTCTGTCCGTAAATATCCCCCGCGCCGAACATTTCGCGAACTGCAAGATATTTATCCATTTTGTATGATTCAGCCGTTACGCCGATACTTTCGTTAATAATGTTCGCGAAAGCCTCGTTTGACAAGACGGCGGTTGAAATCTGTTCATCGGATAGAGTCGTCCAATATTGCATTCCGTAATTGACGGCAAACAATTCGATCGTCATCGTCGGCTTTTTAACAACGAACGGATCAATGCTTGAACCGTCGGTCAAAGTGGGCGGGTAAGCCTCGCCAGCGGTCGGTCCGATGTAGTCATGTTCGATAAATCCGCCGTATGGAACTTCTCCTTTGTAGAACGTTCCGAAATCTGCGCCGCCGAACTTGAAGCCGGTGACCAGCTGTTTGCCGATCTTTGTAATCATATTCGACAAAAAACTAGCAACGGCGGAGGAATCGAAATCCGAAGACTTGATATAATATCCCAAAGTTGATATATTATTTCTGACGGATTCGGGGATCCTCGTTTCATAGGTCGGCATGTTAATTAAACTTTGCGCCCAGGTTAAAAATTGCGGTACTGCCATTTCTTTTTACTCCTTATCTTTCAAAATATTTGAGAACCTCTTTTTCAAGTTCATCATTTTTATTGTTATCTTGCGGAGGCGCGGCAAATGCCTTTTCGTATTTTTGCGTGAGATCGTCAATCGCCTTTTGCCGTTCCTCGTTTACTTTTGTAATCTCTTCGATCTTTTGCGCAAGCGCGTTTTCAAGCTCTGAAATTTTTGCTTCCATTTCTTCGGGTGTCATTGTTTTACCTCCTATATTTTGTGTAAGAAAAGCGGCGTACTTTTTTAATTTTCTCAAATCGCATTATGTCAGCATGCCACCGGGGGGCAACGCTTCTACCGTTGGACAGTCCCGGAATCATTCCCGGCTATTCTCCGAAAAAAATAAAACCGCGCGCCGCTTTGGCTTACGGTTTTATTATAGCATGTCTTTTTTCCTTTGTCAAGGTGCTTTAGTTTTATTTTTTTTCAATAGGCAGCAAATCGCTGATGATTTTTTTATCCAACAGATCGCGCGCGTCTTTTATGAGCTCTTCCGCGCAATCCGCTAACATGTCGGATAGTTCAATCAATTTTTTATAGCTTTCAAAAGTTTTTGAATTTGTCATTATAGAAACTTTCCCGTTCTTTTTGTAAACATAGCACGATAACCCCGTCCCGGTCTTTGCTTTTAACGCCCTGTATTCCGCAAATCCTCTTTTTTCGTTATTCATCTCTTTCACTCGCTCTATATTCCATTAAATTCGCACAACTGTTTAAAATTTCGCCCATTTCGGCAAATTCTTGTTTGTCATTGCCCGCAGATGTAAAAACTTTGTAAAACCTTTCTTTTGATAATATAAGAATTGCATAATCAGCCTCGAAAGCGTCTCTCAAATTTTTGAGCGCTTGTTTTGTTCTTTTATCTTTCATTTTTTTAAACCTCCTTAAAATGGCAATTCGTTATTTGCGTTTTTCGCTGTCATGAAATCATATTTGAATACTGTAACCGTCTTGCTTTCGGTGTCAAGTATATAATCTTGTAACTTGATAGACCCCGAAAACTTTGGTACCGTCACCGTCCGAAAATTCGCCGTATAAGCTATATCATCAAACTTGATAACATGCTTTATAAACTCCTCCCCGGTCTTTTTGTTCTTTCTCCTGTTTGCAAATAGGAAAACAGCTTTTTCAATCGTTGTGCGGTTGATTTTGTTGTTGTCTCCCGTAAGGTTTGCCCAAAATTTATATAAATCGCCGTCGCTGTTATCAAATGCGATTTTGAGACGATCTATAAAAGGCTTTTCAATTTCCATTTCGTTCACCTCTTCGCGATCTCGTCTATTACTTGTTGCCGCAATTCTTCATTCTCTGCCGCAATTCGTTCATATGCTTTTCTTAATTCTTCGTCCCAAGCCGCTTGAGAATAAACGCCTCCGGCCTCATATCCTGTTTTAGCTTCCCTATACGCACGCGAGACAAGATCGTCCGGCATAATATTTTTATATATCTTTGCCAAGTCTGCGGCGCTCATGCGGTTTATTTTCCGTAAAAGCTCCTCCGGTATATCCGTTATATCGAAATCAGTATAAATTTCGCCCGTTTCTTCGTCAATCTCCTGTACTCCAAATAAATTTTCTTTGATTCGCTGTTTTACCTCTGAACGCCTGTATAGATTTTGATACTGTTCCTTTCTCCGGTAAATATATTCTTCGGCGGATACTACGCCTCCCGTCTCGCGTTCCGTCGTCTGAATCGCCTTTTTAATATTTACCCATGAAAGATTGAGTTGTTTCCCCGGGTCTTCGCCTTGCTCCCGGGCGCGTTGCCTTGCCTTGTACATTGAATCGTATAATCTTTCAAGATCATATTCCTCAACGCCTTGTTCCTTAATCCATTGGCGCGCGGCCTTTTCGGCCGCGCTGTCAAGTTTTAATCTATTGTATTTTCCCATTTTGCTTTACCTCCTTTATCACCCACCCGAAATTTTCAAGCAAAGAATAAGCACTTTTTGAGACCCCGAAACTATCAAATAAATCTTCATAAAAAAACGTCCCTAAAAATGATAATCCGATATAAATTTTTACTACACAGAATACACCACTACGAACCGCCATTTTTGAGTATTCATATTCATACCCGAAATTTTCAAGCATGTTTTCAAGTGCTATTTTTTTACTTGGACATTCTCTAAAAAATTCATTTGATAGATTTTCTTGTTCTTCGCTGAAAAAATAATTTTTGTTTGTCATTGTTTTACCTCCTATATATCGCGGTAGGTCGCAACCCTTTTATGCTTCTATTATATCATACTCCCCCCCCCCTCGTAAATATAAACATGCACAAACTTCCAATATTTTTTTTATGCAATTTGCACAATTAAAAAAGTATATCGTTTTTCGCGATCGTGTATGTACGTTCTGCGAATGCGATCGTCATGTCCGGATATACTTTCGGATAAATACCGCCTCGCAGCTCCATTCCCTCGAAGATCTTCCCGTCCTTGATTTTTTCAAACATTTCCGGAGATGCCCCCGCGACTGTGTATTTCCATTCGTCCCCGAATTTCTCCGCGTAAATCTTGCGCCCGATAAACTTGCACTCGTTGAATATTTTCGCCGTCCAGTCTCCCAGCCCGTCGCCGATGTTTACGCCCTTTATCGCGGTCAAATCGGTGGTTTTCAAGTGCATTGAATCAGTATCCCCATAAAGATAATTTTCATAATTTGCCCGGATTGTTCTAGATAAAATAATCCTCCCCATCGAATTTATGCAGCATGCGACCGGCAAATAACCCGAACCGCCTATATAATTTTCTTCGGCCTTTTCAAAATGCCCGTCTTTTATCGTGTATTCGGTTTTATACGGATTCGCGCCGAACTGCCCCGTAATTGTGTTGCATAAAAATTTAGCAGCCACGCCGCGCGCCGTCCCTTTGTTCCTTTCCTTTTCGGTAAAAAATATTTCCCCGTATCTCCTCAACTCTTCATGGACTTTTTTCCGAAATACATATACATACTCGATATTGATTGAAAAAACGTTGTAATTCTCAAATAATATTTCATAATCGTTTGAATCCAGCATAATGGCCGGAGCGTTTGAAAGCAATGATATTTTCGCTAAGTATTTCCCCGGGTCAATTTTTTCATTATTTGTAATTCTGATTGCCGGAATGCCGTCCGGCTTCAATTCGGCTGAAAGCTCCGTTATTTTGTATATCACATAAAATTGCGCACGATCCGGGCAGCGCTCCACAAAGTCCGCGTAATTGTATTGAAATGCGTTTCCATAGGGCAAAGCGCATTTACAATATATCGCCGGATACATGCTTTTTTTATCCAGCACAACCCCCGCCCCGGTATATTGTTTGGCCGAGTTTTTCAATAAATTTAATCCGCTCTGATACATGCCCGATTTTCTGATATCGTCATCAACTGTTTTTGGCAATACCGGGAAAGTCTCCCGAAAGCGCTTTTTCCCGATCATCGGCTCACCCTCTCCATAAATCGCGAAAAGCTGGTTTTTACCTATGCTTGAGATCGTGTTCCCAAAGATCGAAACGCCTGTTATATTTTTTATTTCGTCCGAAAATCTAAAATATGCCGATTTTTGCGCCATAGCGCCGCATAAACATGTTTTTAATAAACTTACACAGGGAAAACCCTTTTCGCCCGCCCATTCGCTCAAAATCGGCGTAAAATCGCAAGTGCCGAAACTTTTTTCCAAATCTGAAAGCGGGCTTTTCAATATTGCCATAAAATCGCGGATATAAATAACCCCACGAGCGCAACGAAGCGCGATCGCGTTCCAGTTCAACGACTTGTCAATAAAAACTTTGAATTGATTCGCGGCCGGTTCATGTGTTACGCACTTATACCCGCTTTTCAAGGCATGAGCCAGGATAAACCGCCCCCAGGCCTTTGCATTATCCAGGTAAACAGACGAGGAGCCCGGCAATCGGTCGAAAAAGGCGAAAAGCTCCGAGATCGTGCAACCGCATGCCTTTTCAACATCGCCCAAAGCCGCCCAAGCGTTCACAACACCATGCCCCAACGCGTCGGCCGTGGCTATGTCCACACAGTTCATAGAGACAAAAAAACGCCTTTCAGTCAAATAGCCCTTTTCGGTTTTCTTTTGCGCCCGGTATTTTCGCATATACTCGCGCTTGTACTCTGTCCGATTCATGATCCTATTATCGCACGCGCCCCCCCCCACTGTCAAAAAAAAAGTGCACAAACCTATTTATGCACAATGTCAACATGTCTACACAATGCGGCTTTAAATGGCCGCATGTGTAAACAAGTTAACAAAAACTCCCCTCCTTTCCTTTTCGCGCGCATTATGCGCGTATAAATATATATATATAATCCTATTCACCCCACACCCCGATCTAGAGT
>OGQN01002942.1_pt1 | contig 11584 bp, 8 predicted proteins | sample 1553231 | NCBI WGS metagenome assembly OGQN01 (sample SAMEA2579950, study PRJEB22360) | human gut metagenome | biome: human gut; feature: human-associated habitat; material: faeces | place: Denmark | collected 2008/2010 | reverse complement strand
GTGTCGCAGGGGCGTAGTAGGATATCCGGGTAGTGCTTTATCGTCCGCTAGTAACCATTGGGAGCACACGTGTCAGATAAACTCCGGACAGAGCTCGTCGAGAACCTGCTCGCCGTCCTTACCACCATGAACAACAAGGACGAGGTCTACGACTTCCTCCTCGACCTATGCACCGTCCGCGAAATCGCCGAGATGTCGCAACGCCTCGAAGTCGCGCGTCTGCTTGCCGATGGGCAGAGCTACGTCTACGTGCAAGAGGTTACTGGCGCATCGGCCACCACCATCAGCCGTGTGTCCAAGTGCCTCAACTACGGCAGCGGCGGCTACGAAGACGCGCTCGCCATCATCGCGCGCGAGGACGCTACGGTCAACGGCAACGAGGAGTAGCCATGGCCGAGCAGGACATTCCCGCATTCGAGCAGATCAAGGCCGCGAGCGAAGGCAACGGCCCCATTCCCACCTCCTGTCGCGATGCGGGCACCTTCGTGCACCTGCACGTGCATACGGAGTATTCGCTGCTCGATGGCGCGACGCGCATCAGCGAGCTCTGCACGCGGGCCAAGGAGCTCGGCATGCCCGCAGTTGCCATCACCGATCACGGCTACATGTACGGCTGCGCGGAGTTCTACCAGGCGGCCGTCAAGGCCGGCATCAAGCCCATCATCGGCTGCGAGATCTACTTCACGCCCGATTCCACGCTCTCGCGTGACAAGCGTCCCGAGCTCTATCACATGATCTTGCTCGCAAAGGACAATCGCGGCTACCGCAACCTCATGCGCATCGTATCGGACGCCGCGACCGATGGCTTCTACTACAAGCCTCGTGTCACGCTCGAGGCGCTGCGCAAGTATCACGACGGCATCCTGGCAACCAGCGCTTGTATCGCCGGCGTCATTCCCAAGTCCATCGATCGCGGTGAGTACGAAATCGCCAAGGAGTGGGCGCAGACCTTCATCGACATCTTCGGCAAGGACGACTTCTACATCGAGTTGCAAAACCAAGGCCCTGAGGTCGTGACCGACAACGGCATCAGCCAGCCGCGTCTCAACGACGCGCTGTGCAAGCTTGCCGGAGAGATGGGCCTCAAAGTCGTCGGCACCAATGACTTGCACTACCTCAGACAAGAGGACGCCTACACGCAAGACCTCATGCTCTGCATCGGCATGGGCAAGTTCGTCAACGACGAGAACCGTATGAAGTTCTCGAACGACCAGTTCTACCTCAAGAGTCCCGAGGAGATGGCAGAGGCCCTCAAAGAACATCCCGAGTGCCTGGCCACGACGCTCGAAATCGCCGACAAATGCAATGTCACGCTCGAATTCGGCAACATCATCCTGCCGCGCTACCCCTTCCTCAAGGAGGGCGAGACGAACGAATCGCTCCTGCGCGACATGTCGATGGAAGGCCTTAAGCGCCGCTACGGCGATCCGCTGTCGCAGGAGGTCATCGAGCGCTTCGAGCACGAGTACGAGATCATCTGCTCCAAGGGCTTCGCCGCGTACTTCCTCATCGTGCAGGAGTTCGCGCGCTGGGCGAAGGAAAACGGCATTGGCGTCGGCCCCGGTCGTGGCTCCGCCGCCGGCTCCATCATTAGCTACGCGCTCGACATCACCACCTTCGACCCGCTGGCAAACGACCTCATCTTCGAGCGCTTCCTCTCACCCGAACGCACCGAGATGCCCGATATCGACATGGACTTCGACGACGAGCGCAGGCTGGACGTCATCCAGCATTGTCGCGACATCTACGGCCCCGAGCGCATCGCGCACGTCATCACATATGGCAAGATGAAGGCCAAGCAGGCCGTCAACGACGCCGCGCGCGTGCTCGAGTACCCGGTCTACGTGAGCGCCGGCATCTCGAAGATGATTCCCAACGACCCCAAGATGACGCTCGAGCGCGCCTTGGCGGAGAACCCCGACCTGCGCAAGCAGTACGAGAGCGATCCGGACACCGCCAAGATCATCGACTCCGCCAAGCGTCTCGAGGGCATCACCCGCGGCGAGGGCGTGCACGCATCGGCTGTCATCATCTGCCGCGATCCGGTCTACGATTACGTCCCCACCAAGCTCGACACGAAGGGCGGCATGATCATCACGCAGTACGACGGTGTGATGACCGCCAACATGGGCCTGCTCAAGATGGACTTCCTGGGCCTGCGTACGCTCACCGTCATCTCCAAGGCACTGGCCAATATCAAGGCCAATCACGGTATCAGCATCGACCTCGACAACATCGACATGAAGGATCCGGCGATGTACGAGCTGTTCGCACGCGGCGGTACGGCTGGCGTGTTCCAGGTCGAGTCGCCCGGCATGCGTGTGCTGCTCAAGAAGATGCGCCCGGACTGCTATGACGATATCGTCGCCGTCATCGCGTTGTACCGTCCCGGTCCTCTGGGCGCGGGCATGGTCGACGACTTTGTCGATCGCAAGCTGGGCCGCAAGCCCGTCACCTTCTACGACGACCGCCTCAAGCCCGTGCTCGAGAGCACCTACGGCACCATGGTCTACCAAGAGCAGGTCATGCGCATTTCCGTCGTCATGAGCGGTTTCACCACGGGTGAGAGCGACAAGGTGCGCAAGGCCGTGGCAAAGAAGAAGATCGCGCTCATGCGCGAGGTCGAGCAGGAATGGGCTGACGGCACGGTCGAAACGATGGAGGACCACTGGCTCAACGGTGCCGAGCGCAACGGCTATTCGCGCAAGATCGCGCAGACCATCTGGGACGATGTACTCAAGTTCGCCGAGTACGCGTTCAACAAGTCGCATTCGGCTGCCTACGGCATCCTCACCATGCAGACGGCCTGGCTCAAGGCGCACTACCCCAACGAGTACATGGCGGCCGTGCTCTCTAGCTATACGGGCAAGACCGACAAGATCGTCCATTACGTCAACGCATGCAAGCAAGACGGCATCGCCGTCTTGCCGCCGGATATCAACCAGTCCCGTGGCGACTTCACGGCCGTGCCCGAGGGCGTGCGCTTCGGCCTGTCGGGTCTCAAGGGCGTGGGCGAGAAGGTCGTCGAGCTCATCATCGAGGAGCGCGAGAAGAACGGCCCGTTTACCTCGTTGCACGATTTCGCGTTCCGCGTGCCGGGCGAGGCGTGCAACAAGCGCGTGGTCGAGGCGCTCGTCAAGGCCGGCGCCTTCGATTCCACCGGCTACACGCGTCGTCAGCTCTGGGGCTTCGTGAACGAGGGTTCGCTGCTCGAGCAGGCAAGTCAACGTCAGAAGGATCGCGAGGCCGGCCAGGTCACGATGTTCGACCTGTTCGCCGAGACAGCTCAGGACGATGCGGGCGAGATGGAAGACGACATCCCCGCTCCCGATGGTATCGAGTGGGATCGCAACGTCAAGCTGCGCTTCGAGAAGGAGTCGATTGGCATCTTCGTAAGCGACCACCCGCTCTCGCCATACGCGGGCGTGATGGCCACCAATGCGCATGCGGGCCTTGGCTCGCTCGACGACGAGGACACCTTTCACGATGGGCGCACCTACGACTTTGCGGGCATGGTGGCAGACGTGCAGGTCAAGACGAGCAAGAAGGGCAACAACTTCGCGATCGTGCGCCTCGAGGACATGGAGGCGGGCGTCGATTGCGTGTTCTGGTCCTCGTCGTGGGAGAAGTACCGCGAGGTGCTGCAGTCCGAGGACGAGACGGGCGAGATTCCGGTCATCCACGTACGCGGAAAGTTCGAGCGCAGCGACCGCGGTGCGCAGGTCATCGTCTACGAGGTCGACCAGCTCAGGGCCGACGGTGCGTCTGCGGGCGCGCCGGCGCAACGCGGGCCGTCGGCACTGTCGATTCACGTGCGCTCCGAGCAGTTCAGCAACGAGACGATGCGCCAGCTCTCGGCGATCTTCGACAACTATCCGGGTGCGCATCCGGTCACGCTGTTCATCGAGCAAGCCGATGGCCGCAAGTTTCGCGCCGAGCTCCCGGTGAGCGTCAACTGCGGGTCACGGGAGATGGTCACGCGCGTCGGCGAGCTCGTCGGCTCGGGGGCCGTCGAACTGAGGTAGGGCTTCGGGGGTCGGACATGGACGCCAGGGCGTAGTGGGGCGCGCAATGGGGTTCCGAGACCCAGTCACCCCGATTGCACGCCCCACTACGTCCTTTTGCGCCACCGACAATCGATGCACAACTGGATACGCAGAGATGCCCGTGTGCCGACGGGCTCGGCGGTGCACTGGGCGGAGGAAGGTTAGAGTAGCTCCTCGAAGCTGTGGATGGCGATGGTCGCGGTGTTGGTCAGCGCATCGAAGGAGCCGGCCACGTCGTTGTCGTAGGTGCCGATGGTCGCGATGCCGCACTCGTTCATCACGCGCAGCGCGTAGAGCGAGTCATCCGCGCCCCAAGCCGTGCTGGCCTGGGCGTCCATGAGCTCGAGCGCATGCTCGTAGATGCGTGGGTCCTGCTTGGAGATTCCCGTTTCCTTGGTCGAGACGATGGCGCGAAACGCGTCGAGCAGCCCGCAGGTTCTCATGCCCGCCTCGAGGTAGTCCTTGGGGCTTGCCGACACGATGCAGCAGGGCACGCCTCGCTCGTCGAGAGCGCGCACGAACGCCTCGACGCCGGGTTTGAGCGTCGCCTCGTGCTCGTAGTAGTCGAGCATCGTCTCGTCGATGTAGGCATGGATGGCGTCTTCGCTGTCCATGACGCCGTACTTCTCGTGAAAGACGCGGGCAACCTCGTCCATGGATGCCGCGCGCATCGCCTCGAGCATCTCCTGGGTGAACTCGACGCCCGAGGCGTTGATGAGGCCGAGCTCGACCCTGCGCCAGGCGACCATGGAGTCGAGCAGGCAGCCGTCGCAGTCGAAGATGAAGCCGCTCGCATTCGCGAATCGGTCAAATGAGACAACGTCTCTGAGCAACTGTCTCATTCGACGCTATGCCCTTGCCTGGTACTCGTCGTAGACTTCCCGGAACGCGCCGAGCGCGCCGCGGATGGTCGCCTCGTCGCAGCAGTAGCCCACGCGCGTCCATCCCTTCGTGAGAAAGCCGTCCGAGGGGACGAGTAGCAGCTCGTGTTGGCGACAGGTCTCGCAAAACGCCTGCGCATCGGGCTCGAGCGCCTCGATCCACATGTAGAACGCACCCTGCGGGTAGATGACGTTATAGCCGATCTCCTTGAGGCCGTCGTAGAGGATCTTGCGGTTGCGGTCGTAGGGTTCGATGTCGATTGGCGCGTCGACGCATTCGGCGACGGCGAGCTGGAAGAGCACCGAGTCGCAGATGTAGCCAAGCGAACGGCCGGCACCGCACACGGCCTTGTAGACATGGTCGAAGTCGGGCATCGTGTCGGGGACGAGCAGGTAGCCGATGCGCTCGCCAGGCAGCGAGAACGACTTGGACCACGAGTAGCAGACGAAGGTCGCGTCGTAGAGGCTCGGGATCCACGCCGGCTCGAGACCGTCGTAGACGAGCTCGCGGTAGGGCTCGTCGCTGATGAGGTAGATCGTGTGGCCGTGTTCGGCGGACTTGGCACGCAGCAGGTCGGCGAGCGCCTTGAGATTCTCGTCATCGTAGACCGAGCCCACGGGGTTGTTGGGCGTGTTGATGATGATCGCGGCCGTCTTGGGAGTGATGGCGGCGGCGATGGCATCGATGTCGAGCATGAAGTCGCTTGCGCGTGCGGGCACCTCGACGGTCACCGCGCCGGCATTGCTCGCCCAGGTCTTGTACTCGGGGAAGTACGGCGTGATGGCGATGAGCTCCTCGCCGGGGAGCACGACGGCCTTGATGGCGATGCAGATGGCAGCCGAGGCGCCAGCCGTGAGATAGAGGTTGCCGGCCGAGTAATGCGTGTCGTAGCGGCGGGGGGGGGGTTGGGGGGGGGGAGCCGGTGCAGCCGATGGCTGTCGTGGGGTCGTAGGCGTCTAGGTCGATGACGAACTGGCTTGCCTGGCCGTTGAGCTCGTAGTCTATGATAGTACGGTTGATCGCCGCTTCTTGGATCGCTATGGAACCCGAGAGCCCTGGTATGGCGTAGAAGGCGACGGCCAGCACAAGGCCCTCCTTGTCGCCGATGATCTCATTCTCCTTTCAACCGTAGCGATTGCCGCCCGATCAGGCAAGCAACTGAAACTAACACGGCGGTTTCTGTGCGATACTGTGGCACAGAGTGCGATAAGGTTCGGCCGTGGTCGCAGTTGCAGGCTCGGAAAGGGGCGATGGTGCTGGCGGATTGGTGGGACAGGGTCGCCGGGCGCGCGGGGAAGCGCGAGGTGTTTCCTTCTCGGTTCGGGGAGGCGGCGGTGTATGCGATGCCGGCGGAGGACGGATCGCTTGTGCGCATGTTGAACGTGGGCGGGGTGCTGCAGTCGGCGACCTATCTGGACGAGCGTTGGGCGACGTGCCCCTTTGCGTACCTGCGATCCTTCGACCACCTCTTCGAGGCGGCGCTTTCCGAGGCGCCGGATCCGCTGGTCGTAAACCGCGTGCTCATGCTCGGCGGCGCTGGGTTCGCCTATCCCAAGCAGCTGCTGCTGGAGCATCCGGGCGTTGCGCTGGACGTGGTGGAAATCGATCCGGCCATGGTGCAAATCGCCCGGGAACGTTTCTTCCTTGATCGTCTGGAGATGCAGCTGGCTGCCGAGGGCCGCGCCGGCGATCTGCGCATCTTCGTGGAAGACGGCGAGGCGTTCCTGCGGCGGTCGGACGGCGCCCCCTACGATGCCATCATCAACGACGTTTTCGTCGGGCGCGAGGCGGTGCCGTTCTTCGCCAGCGACGAGGGCATTGCTTGCGCCCGCGCGCACTTGACGCCGGGCGGCCTACTCATGGCTAACTGTGTCGTGGAATACACTGGCGACGCCATGTACCGCCTCTTCTCCCAGGTGGAGCGCCTGCGCGGTCACTTCGCCAACGTGTACGTCATCGACGCCTCTGACGACGAGTTCGGCGGCGCCGACAACTACCTCCTCATAGCCACCGACGGTTCCTACCCCTTCACGGGCGTCATCCCCTACGGGGATTAGGGGGCATTGCGCGATGGCGCTGCGAACTGTCGCAAATTTTGCGATAGTTGATTTCGGCGAGTCTTCCAGCTTTTTCTTAAGTGTGTTGACTATGGGCTACCGACAGTCTTGACGTCGCAGTCGAAAGGAAGGACATCTACGAGCGGTCTCTCTTAAAGTTAGAGCTTGGATAATGTCAGCGCGTGCTATTTCTAGCAAGGATCGCTTTTAGCTTTCGAGGCGGCAGGCGAGGTCGGCGCGGCGGTTGATGCCGAGCTTTCGATAGAGGTTGCGCACGTGGGTTTTCACGGTGTTGGGCGAGACGACGAGCTCCTCGGCGATTTGCGGTGCCGTGCGCCCTTCAACGAGGAGGCGCAGCACATCCTCTTCGCGGCGGGTGAGGTCGTAGGTGCGGGCGGCCTTGGCGCAGAGGGCTTCGATATCAGGCTCTTGCGGCACCTCCGGGTCGGCCAGCTGCGAGTCAGCGTAGCCGCTTTTCGCCAGTTGCAAACGCTCTGCTTCGCGCTTCATGGCGGCTTCGCGCCAGTAACGACTTAGGAAAAAGGAGGCCAGTGCGGTTGCTGCCAGCAGCGCCGCTGAGGCGATCGCGGCCGTTTTGGATGCTCAAGCAGCGCTGTATCCTCTTGGTGGCGATGACTTCATAGTGGGCCTTGCCGGCGGGTATGACACGCTGATGCCGGGTGAGACGCGCGTAATCCGCTACGCCTTCGTCATTTACCGTAACAGCTTCGCCGAGCAGGACGGCATCGATAATGCCGATCTTTCGGCCATGGAAGTTGCGTATCTCGATTGCAGCCCGTGGCGCGTTATCGCCCTGAAGCTGGCGAACGCTCGCGATGCCGCCCAAGTGCACCCGCGCAACGCCTACACCGACGGGATCCTCGGGCGCTAGATTGGCGAGGCGCCTGGTCGACGTTCTTGTCCCGCGCGTTTCTTCGTAGCCCTCTTTCGCGGTCGAGGCGTTCTCTGGTTCGTGCTGCTTTTGTGGAAGGTGGGTGGGGCGTGCAACAAAGCGGGCTTCCCAAACGTCTAGTAGATAGAGAATCAGAGCAGAACGAGCGCGAGGAGGCTGACGTGCACAAGTTGAGCGACATTATGGCCGTTATGGGGCTGGCCGTCGTGTTCGTGGGCATTGCGATGTTCATCGCCTGCTGGGGGTAGGCCGCCGGCCGCTTGTTTCCCGTAACCGCTGCATAACGAGGGCTTATCGGGTTGGCAGACGTTGCGTCAGCTGGTCATGGTTTCACAGAGCGCCCCTTTACACTGGATGCCGAGACATGCGTTCAGGGAAAAGGAGGCCGGCCATGGGAGATGAAAAACGCCATGTAGATCACCTGGAAGAGGCCGCGCACAAGGCCGAGGCCGACCTGCGGGACGACCTTGAGAAGGCCGTGGAATTCGAGAAGGCCGACGTGGCTGAAACTCATCGCGAGTGGCACGACCAGCTACATAACGATCATGCCGAGCTGGTGGCCGACGTTGCTCGCGACAAAGAAGAGATCCGCGAGGCCTTAGACGACGCGCGCCACCCCGAGCGCATCGTGCATGCGGCCGAGGAAAAGCTCGCCCACGCCGCCGACGAGGCCCGCGATGTCGTGCGCGCCGTGGAGCACCCGAGCGTCATTGTCGATGACGCTAAGGAGGCTCTGGCCGAGAAAAAGCACGCCCTTGATGAGACCGCGGCCACTATCGCTGCCGAATTCGCCAGCCCCGCCGACAAGAAGCGTCTGCCAGTGGTGCTGCGCGTGTTCGGCGTGCTGCTCATTATCGGCTCGGGCGTCGCGCTGCCGGTCATCGCGAAGACCATGTATCAAGCTGTGACCATGTTCGACTCTGGGGCTATGCGCGGCGAGGGCATCTCCACCATCGTGGTTACCTTCGTGAATCTGGCCGTGCTGGTGGCCCTCGCCGTCACGCTCATTGTGTTCGGCGTGCGCCTCATCCGCAACCAGCGGCGCTGGGCGGCGCTGCTCTCCTACGGGTTGTACGTGCTTCTTCTGGCCGGGGCTCTGTGCTCCATCATGCTGGCCGGCATTGGCTACGAGCTTATTCCCTACGGCGTCGGTTTCGCAGTCACGGTGGCGCTGCAGAGCTACCTTGACCCCTCGCTGCTCGAAGAACGTCGCGCCCACCGCAAGGCCCGCGAGGCCGAGGAGCATGCGGAGGGGGAGGCCGGCACGCTCGGCCGCGACCCCTCGGGCAAGGGCTACATCACGCTGAACTTCTTCAACCTGTTCTGGATATTCGTCGTGGCCAGCGTGCTGGGGCTGCTCATGGAAGAGATCGTCCACTTTCTGTTCGTGGTGCCAGGCCAATGGCAAGACCGCGCGGGGCTGCTGTTCGGCCCGTTCTCGCCCATCTACGGTTGCGGCGCGGTGCTCATGACCATCTTCCTCAACCGCTTCCACAAAAGCAATTGGCTCGTCATCTTTCTGGTGGCGGCGGTCATCGGCGGTGCCTTCGAGGCGTTCGTGAGCCTGTTCATGCAGTACGCGTTCGGCGCGGTGGCCTGGGACTACTCTAACATGCCCGGATCACTGTTCGGCGGCCGCACGTGCCTGCCGTTCATGGCCTGCTGGGGTCTGCTCGGCGTGGTGTGGATAAAGCTGCTGTTGCCGTTCATGCTGCGGCTCGTGAATTTCATTCCGTGGAACTGGCGTTATATGCTTACCACTGTGGCCGCCTGCTTCATGTTGGTGGACGCCGTCATGACCCTGCAGGCCCTCGACTGCTGGTATATGCGCCTGTCCCACGACCCGGTGGACACGCCTCTCCAGCAGTTCTACGATCACGAGTTCGGCGATGCTTACATGGCCGATCGCTTCCAATCGATGACCATCGTCCCCTCAGATGCGGTGCGCGGATAGAAGGGGCGACAACGAAACGGGCGGCGCGCTTGGCGGCCGCCCGTTCGCATGCAGGACGCGGGGAGGGAAGGCGCCCTATCGGAATAAGTGGGGATGCGGAGCTACTGCTTGGCGCCCAGCACCTGGCCGATGGTGTAGCCCATCAGGCAGTTGCGGGTGTGCGAGAGGCAGTTCAGGTGGTGCGGATAGGTGTTGTAGAACATGCCGCCGGACACGATGCCTGCCGCGAACAGGCCCTCGATGGGCTGGCGATCCTTGTCGAGCACGCGGCACTCGGTGTCGACGATGAGACCGCCCGTGGTGCACAGGCCGTCGGCGAACTCCTTGGTGGCGTAGAACGGCGGCTGATCGATGGTCATCATCATGGAGCCGGGCATGTCGAAGTCGGTGTCGGCGCCGGCGGCGCACATCTCGTTCCAGTGGTTGATGGTCTCCACGAAGGTGTCGGCGGGCACTTCCATGAGCTCGGCCAGCTCTTCCAGGGTGTCGGCCTTGAAGGCGTTCTCGCTCTGGGCGGCAGCTACCCACTGCTCCTTGGGCCCGTAGCAGGAAGAACTCGGCGTCCAAATCTTGTCGATCTTGGTGTCCAGGGCGCTGTCCACGATGTAGAAATCGTAGGTGCCGGGCTGGTACTGGATGGCCATGGCCAGCTGGCCGTAAGGGTCGTACTCCGGGGTGAACCTCTTGCCGAGCTTGTTCACGCGCACGAAGGGCATGAGCTGCTCGGGATCGAGCATGATGGACTGCGGGAACTCATCCTCGGCAGCGCCGACGGCCACGCCCATTTGAAGGCCGTCGCCCGTGTTGCCGAAGGCGCCGGTGAGCCAGCGGCCCGGCACGCTGCGCGGGCGGCAGCGCTCTTTCAGCATCTGCTGGTTGAACTCGTAGCCGCCGGTGGCCAGCACGACGCCCTTGGCGCAGTTGTACTGCTCGTACCCGTCGGCGCTCTTCACGATGACGCCGGTCACGGAGCCCGCCTCGTCGGCCACCAGCTGGCAGGCCGGGGTCTCGTAGCGGATCTCGACGCCGGCCTCGGTGAGGATGCCAGCGAGAATGTCGGCCAGCTCGCCGGAAGGATAGGGGAGGTTCAGCGACGTGTTCCACGAGCGACTGAGCGCCGTGGGGCCGTACTGCTCGCGGAAGTCGGGGAAGTCGCCGGCGGCGAAGGTGAGGGGGTAGTCGTTGAAGTCTTGGTTGTCGAAGTGGCTGATGTACCAGTTCACGGCTTCGCCGTTCTTCTCGAGGTAGTGCTGGTACAGCGTCATGTCCGCCTGGAACGAGCAGCCGATCATGGCGTCTGACATCCACTCGGTGGTGTCGTACTCCATGCCCCAGAACTTGTGCAGCTCGGAATTGGTGCCGCCGATGGTGGCCGAGTTGTAGTTGCCGCGGTTCTGCTTCTCCACGGCCACGGTTTTCAGGCCCTGCTCGGCGCAGGCCAGGGCGGCGGCGTCGCCGGCCGGTCCCAGGCCGCAGACGACGACGTCCACGTCGTGGGTGGCGACGATCTCATCGGCGGCGATGGGCTCTGCCACAAAAGCGACCACTCCCTCGCCGGCCGAGCCCACTTCCACTTCCTCTACCACCGGCCAGACGGCCTTGGCGGGATCGGTGGTCTGCATGGTGCCGCCGGTCGCCGCATCGTCGGCGGCGATGGTCTCGCCCGCGACTTCGGCCTGGGTCTTGGGCGCGCAACCCGCAAGGCCTGCGAGGGCGGCGGTCCCGGCGGCGA
>OGQN01002933.1_pt1 | contig 11605 bp, 9 predicted proteins | sample 1553231 | NCBI WGS metagenome assembly OGQN01 (sample SAMEA2579950, study PRJEB22360) | human gut metagenome | biome: human gut; feature: human-associated habitat; material: faeces | place: Denmark | collected 2008/2010 | reverse complement strand
CAGCCACACAAAGCCGTTATGCAAGGATGCATAAAGACAGCCACACAAAGCCGTTATGCAAGGATGCATAAAGACAGCCACACAAAGCCGTTATGCAAGGATGCATAAAGACAGCCACACAGAGCCGTTGCACGATGCAACGGCACAAATGGCTGTCATTACACAGATGCAACGGCACAAATGGCTGTCGATGCACAGATGCAACGACCCAAACGACCGCAAACGCAAGGATGCGTGATAGTGCTTGCCCAAAGTTTCGCACGATGCGAAACCAACAGAGCAAGCACGATTCGACAACCCCGCCACACTTTCGCCAACTCAACAGCGGGGTATTATTTTTGGTGATGGGGCGAAGAGATGGTGGCGTGACAATCCCTCCGTCTTGGCGGCAGAAAAGTTTGCAATATTAAAAAGGTGGGCATATCGCAAGTAAATGCAATAATGTTAAGGCTTGTGTCTTGCCGTCAAGCCACCTCCCTTTGACAAGGGAGGCAAGGATGATGGTGCAAAGCAAGGGATAGTGCGGTTTTGGAAGGGTTGGTGCGGGGCGAGGGCTGATGGAGTGGCATCCCCTCCGGCAGTTGCCCGAATTTTTGTGGGCGACAGCACCTCACCTTTGACAAGAAACGGGCAAGGATGCCTTATAAAATGAACGCTCAGAGGATTTAAGCAAGGATGCTTACAAGCAACAACTTATACAATTTTTAATGCAAAGTGTTGACAAATTACAACAATATATTGCAAAATCCGTTTAAATTTGTTATACTATACCAAAAGGACCAAAAGACTAAAAAACCGAAAGAGCCGAAAGACCGATAACATCATAAGCAAACGGCTGTCGGTTTTAAGGGGAGGGCATACATGAGCGTGAAATACATACTGTATAATCCTTTATCTTGCAATGGAAAAGGAACAGAGCTTGCACAAAAGCTGACGGAAATATACAAGGACGATGAACTGAAATATTGCAATATGACGCAGATAAGCGGATACGGCACATTTTTTGACAGTATTTCGCCCGAAAGCGATATTGTGCTGTGCGGCGGTGACGGTACGCTTAACCGTTTTATAAACGACAGCGACGGGTATCCTTATGAAAATCCGCTGTATTATTACGGTACGGGAAGCGGAAATGATTTTTTGCGTGATCTCGGCAAGGAGCAGGGCTGTGAGCCTGTAAGGATAAATGAATATGTCAGAAATCTGCCTATTGTAACGGTAAACGGCAAAAGCTCACGGTTTATCAATGCTATAGGCTACGGAATTGACGGATATTGCTGTGAAACGGGCGATGAGCTGAGAGAAAAATCCGACAAGCCGATAAATTATACATCTATTGCGGTTAAAGGTCTGCTGTTTCATTTCAGACCGGCGAATGCGGTTATAAACGTTGACGGCAGGGAGTACAGCTATAAGAAGGTATGGCTTGCGCCGACAATGAACGGCAGGTTTTACGGCGGCGGTATGATGACCGCTCCGCAACAGGACAGAAACAATCCCGAAGGGAAGCTGTCGGTTGTTGTGATGCACGGCAGTGGGAAGCTGAAAACGCTTATGGTGTTCCCTTCAATCTTCAAGGGGGAGCATATCAGCCATACCGAGATGGTAGAGGTGCTGACCGGAAAGGAAATCACAGTGCGGTTTGATTCGCCTGCCGCATTGCAGATAGACGGCGAAACGGTAAAGAATGTCAGCGAATATTCGGTGAAGGCGTATGACAGGGAGAACGGCGACCGGCGGTATACAGACGGAGAAAAGGAAAAAGAATGTGAAACGGTTTGAATAAGTGCATAGGCAGGAGATGTCGGGTTGTGAGGGTGCTATATTTAATAGAATATATTCGTAGAGCTTGCTTATATAGGAGATAAAACGGTAAACAAAAAACCGCTTGATTTTGACAATCAAGCGGTTTTTAATTGGTCTGAGTGACAGGATTTGAACCTGCGGCCTCTACCACCCCAAGGTAGCGCGCTACCAATCTGCGCCACACCCAGATAACAGTAAACATTATACACGGTTTTCGGGTATTTGTCAAGGGCTTTTTTAAAAAAATACGAAAAATTTTCGGCGGAACTGTTTAAACGGCTTTGTTATGCGAAATGACAAGTTGTGGTCGATGTTGCCGTAGGGTGAAAGCAGGGCGGTTGTGGTCGATGTTGCCGTAGGGTGAAGCGAGGCGGCCTTGGTCGATATGGCCGTAGGGCAAAAGCAAGGTGGTTATGGTCGATGTGACCGTAGGGTGAAGCGGAGCGGTTGTGGTCGATGTGGCCGTAGGGTGAAAGCGAGGCGGCTGTGGTCGATGTGGCCGTAGGGCAAAAGCAAGGTGGTTATGGTCGATGTTGCCGTAGGGTGAAGCGGAGCGGTTGTGGTCGATATGGCCGTAGGGTGAAGCGGAGCGGTTGTGGTCGATATGGCCGTAGGGCGAATCGGAGCGGTTGTGGTCGATGTGACCGTAGGGTGAAGCGAGGCGGCTGTGGTCGATGTTGCCGTAGGGTGAAGCAGAGCGGCTATGGTCAATGTTGCCGTAGGGTGAAGCGGAGCGGCTGTGGTCGATGTGGCCGTAGGGTGAAGCGGAGCGGTTGTGGTCGATGTTGCCGTAGGGTGAAGCGGAGCGGTTGTGGTCGATGTTGCCGTAGGGCGAAGTGGAGCGGCTGTGGTCGATGTGGCCGTAGGGTGAAGCAGAGCGGTTGAATGATATACGGAAAGGTAAGTTTTGAGAAAAAATGACGTTTGCTATTGCGAACACGGACAATTTGTGATACAATATAAAATGTGTCGGTATGTGCAGATGAAGCGTTGTATGCACCAAAGATACAGGCGGCAGATACAGATGACACAGGAAAGTAAAAAATCCGATGAAAAGGACGGTTATTTATAATGACAAATTATGAAACTTACGAAAGCCCTTTCTGTACGAGATATGCAAGTGAGGAAATGCAGTTTACATTCTCCGCACAGAAGAAGTTTTCGACATTCCGCAGATTGTGGGTAGCGCTTGCGAGAGCGGAAATGAAGCTCGGACTTGAGCAGGTAACACAGGAAAAGGTCGACGAGCTTGAGGCGCATATTGATGATATTGACTTTGCTTATGCGGCTGAGGAGGAGAAGAAGCTCCGCCACGATGTTATGGCGCACGTTCATACATACGGAAAGTGCTGTCCGAAGGCCGAGGGCATAATCCATTTAGGCGCTACAAGCTGTTATGTAGGCGACAACACCGATGTTATCGTAATGCGTGACGCTATGAAGATAGTACACAGAAAGCTTGTGAACGTTCTTTCGAACTTCGCTTCTTTTGCGGATAAATATAAGGATATGCCCTGTCTTGCATATACACATTTACAGCCCGCACAGCTGACTACAGTCGGCAAGCGTGCTACGCTGTGGATGAACGAACTTCTGATGGATCTTGAGGATCTTGAGTATCAGATGGGTAATCTGAAGCTGCTCGGTCAGAAGGGTACTACAGGCACACAGGCGAGCTTTATGGAACTGTTCCACGGAGATGAGGAAAAGATAGAAAAGCTGGAGCAGATGATAGCTGAGGAAATGGGATTCAAGCAGTGCGTACCCGTAAGCGGTCAGACCTATTCAAGAAAGGTTGACAGCAGAATAGTAAACGTACTGGGCGGTATTGCGCAGAGCTGTTCGAAGTTCTCGAACGATCTGCGTATCCTTGCAAACTTCAAGGAAATCGAGGAGCCTTTTGAAAAGAATCAGATCGGTTCTTCGGCTATGCCTTATAAGAGAAACCCGATGAGAGCGGAGAGAATTACATCGCTTTCAAGATATGTAATGATAGATACTCTTAACCCCGCATTCACGGCAGGTACACAGTGGTTCGAGAGAACGCTTGACGACAGTGCTAACAAGCGTATCGCAGTAGCTGAGGCATTCCTTGCAACAGACGCTATACTGAACATTATGCTGAATATCACAAACGGACTGGTCGTATATCCTAAGGTTATCCGTGCAAGAGTAATGAAGGAGCTTCCTTTCATGGCAACGGAAAACATTATGATGGACGCAGTTATGAAGGGCGGAAACAGACAGGAGCTTCACGAGAAGATAAGACAGCACAGCATTGCCGCAGGTAAGGTTATCAAAGAAGAGGGCGGAGAAAACGACCTCGTTGACAGAATCGCCGCAGACCCCGACTTCATGACGACAAAGGAAGAAATCGAGGCAAAGCTCATCCCCGAAAATTACACGGGCAGAAGCGCAAGCCAGGTGAGCGCATTCCTTGACAGGTGCATAAAGCCTGTCCTTGAAAAGAATAAGGACGTTCTCGGAGAAAAGGCTGAGCTTTCCGTATAATGAACGGATTGTGAAAATTGCAGAAATTCTTTACTATTTCTTGACTAATCGAAATCATTATAGTATAATACTGTAATGTATAAATTAACAGGATGTGCTGAGGCACAGAAACGGAGTGAAACATTTGAAAAGAGTGGCAAAGCCTGTGTTCTTTATAGTGCTGGCGGTTATACTGGCATTTACAGGCATAGTATTTTTCGGTGTTCATACCCAGTACGGCGATTTCACGAGCACTATTATAAGAGGTGTAAGTGATATTCGTTGGGGTATTGATATCAGAGGCGGTGTTGACGTTACATTTACGTCACCGGCAGATTACGATGCGACCAATGAAGAGGTCGATGCGGCAAAGTCGATCGTTGAAACAAGACTTGTTGCAAACAACATAACAGACTATGAGGTTTATGTTGATTATAACAGCGATAAGATAATCGTGCGTTTCCCGTGGCAGGCTGAGGATGACAGCTTTGATCCGGAAGCGGCTGTAAAGGAGCTTGGTGCTACCGCACTGCTCACCTTCAGAGAAGGCTCGGAAAAATCGCTTTCCGACGGTCAGACATATGAGGATCTGCCCCTTATCATTTCCGGCTCGGACGTTGAAAAGGCTTCTGCCGTATATCAGCTCAAGAGCGGAAACAGCAAGGAATATGAGTATATGGTATCCTTAAAGCTGAAGGACAGCGGCAAGGATAAGTTTGCAGAGGCTACAAAGAAACTCGCATCATCAAAGGGATACATTTCGACATATATGGATGACAAGTGCATATCCACAGCTTCTGTCAAAGAGGAAATCGGCGGCGGTGAGGCTACTATCAGCGGTAACTTTACGGCTGATGAGGCTAAGGCGCTTGCAGACCAGATAAACGGCGGTGCGTTACCGTTCAAGCTGGAAACATCGAGCTTCAGCACTATCTCGCCCACGCTCGGTACAGGTGCCCGTGACGCTATGGCAATCGCCGGCGTTATCGCATTTGCACTTATAATGATATTCATGATTGCACTGTACAGACTGCCCGGTGTTGTAGCCGTTATCGGTCTTATCGGACAGGTTGCAGGTACATTCTGCGCTATAACAGGCTTCTTCCCGTTCTCGAACAGCTTTACGCTGACAATACCAGGTATTGCAGGTATCATTCTTGCGGTTGGTATGGGCGTTGACGCTAACGTTATCACGGGTGAGCGTATAAAGGAAGAAATAAACAGCGGCAAGACGATAGACACAGCGATAGCTACAGGCTATAAGAGAGCGTTCAGTGCGGTATTTGACGGTAATATCACAATGATTATCGTTGCTATCATACTTATGGGTGCTTTCGGTACTCCCGACAGCCTTGCGTCTACTATACTGAAGCCGGTATTCTTTATGTTCGGTGCTTCGACAGAGGGTACTATCTACTCATTCGGCTACACTCTGATGGTCGGCGTAATACTGAACTTCCTGTTCGGCATATTTGCGACAAGACTTATGACAATGTCGCTTTCCAGATTCAAGATATTCAGAAATCCCGCTCTCTACGGCGGAAAATCTGCAAAGAAGCGTGCCGCTGAAAAGGCTGCCGCAACGGAAGGCGGTGCTTCAAAATGAATAACAAAAAAGTATTTGATTTTATAGGATACAGAAAGATACTCTTTCTGATACCGATCGTCATTGCTGTAATTACGGTTATTTTCAACTGTATATTCGGCGTTGAAATGGCTATTGAATTCAAGGGCGGTACAATGCTGACCTACAGCTATACCGGCGAAATTGACACAAATGCGGTAAAGAAGACGGTTGAGGGCGAAAATTACGGTGCTGTTACGGTAACTACAGGTTCTTCGATGAACAGCTCGCTTGAAGTCGTTGAAATCTCATTTTCGTCTTCGGAGGGACTTACTGCAGATAAGCAGACAGCTTTATCGGATAAGCTCCAGCAGACCTTCAAGGATAACAGCCTTACGCTTGTAAACAGCCAGGATGTCAACCCCACATCAGGTACGGAGTTCTTCCTTAAGTGCCTTGTTGCAGTATTATTCTCGTTTGTGCTGCTCGTTATCTATATTGCGTTCAGATTCAAAAAAATCGGCGGTCTTTCGGCAGGTGTGTTTGCACTGGTAGCCCTTGTTCACGACTGCTTCATGGTTTATGCGGTGTTCGTGTTCTGCCGTTTCCCGATTGACGCAAACTTTATGGCGGTTGTTCTTACCGTACTCGGTAACTCTATCAATAATACAATCGTTGTATATGACCGTATCAGAGAGAACCGTAACCTTTACGGCAACTCGCTTTCACTCAAGGAACTTGTTAATATGAGTATCACTCAGTCGATAACACGTTCTGTAAACACAACTGTTACCACAGCCTTTGCCGTACTCGCAATCTGCGTTGTATGCGCAATCTGCGGCGTAACCTCGATAATGACATTTGCTATTCCTATGATGGCAGGTCTTATCTGCGGTACCTATTCTTCACTGTGCATCTCGGGTCCCCTGTGGGTACTCTGGCAGGAGAAGCACGGCAAGAATTATACAAATGCAGGAAACGGCGAAAGCAAGAAGGACACAAAGAATCTTGCTTCAAAGGGTACGGTAGACACAAAGAAGCTCATGGTATAATCACCTGCGGCTGATAATTCAATCAAAAATAAAAGCCGCATAGCACATAAAGTCTTTGCGGCTTTTGAATTTAGACAGATATTCATAAAAACCAAATGGGAGAGATTTTTAAAAATCCGGAGGATATTTTGAAAAGAGATATTACTAAAAAAATCACAACACATATCGGTAAACTTATACGCAGTCCGAAGCTGTTGCTGACGCTGATAATTCCGCCGATAGCGGTAATCGTCATAGGACTTGCGGTATTTGCGGGCAGCGGGCTTTATCCGTTCGGAGATAAAACGCTCGCATGGTGCGATATGCACCAGCAGGTGCTTCCTTTATTGCTCGACTTCAAGGACATACTTGAGGGCAAGGGGGATTTCTTCTTCAACTGGCAGAATGCCGGGGGGATGAATTTCCTCGGTGTGTTCCTGTTCTTTATATCAAGCCCGTTTTCGCTTCTTGTTGCATTTGTCGACAAGGCGGACATGATGCTGTTCATGAACATTATGACGCTTATGAAAATGGCTGTCTGTGCGATAACCGCAAATGCGTACTTCCGCACCTGCCATAAAAAGCTGGATGTGACATATTCGGCGCTTTTCAGCGTTATGTATGCGTTCAGCGGTTACTCTATGCTGTTCTATCAGAACACGGTATGGCTCGATGTAATGTACTTCTTCCCGCTGCTGCTGATAGCGTTCAATTCGCTCGTAAAGCGTAAACGCACAGGCGGTCTTATATTCTGCCTTGTCGGAATGCTGGTGCTGAATTATTATCTCAGCTATATGGTGGTATTGTTCACGATACTGTATTTCGGCGTTTACATTTTTCTTAACAGAAAAAAGGGCAGTACAAAGGGCATTGCGCCGAGGTTTATTATAGGCTGCGGTATAGCGGCGCTGATCTCCGCTGTTGTATGGCTTCCGAGCTTTGCACAGTATCTTTCATCCGCAAGAGGTGCAAACATACTCAAGGGTCTGTTTGATTCTGCGGTATTTGCAGGGATATATACAAATCTGCCGCTTATTTTCTGTACGGGATTTTCCGTTGCGGCTTTCATCGTGTATTTTCTGCGAAGAAAGAGCAAGAACAGCAGATTCTATGCGCTGCTTTCGTTCCTTACGCTTCTGCCGGTAGTGTTTGAGCCGATAAACAAGATGTGGCACACGGGCGACTATATGGCATTCCCTATGCGGTACGGCTATATGACTACTCTTATGATGCTGACCTTTGCGGCGGTGAAGCTGTCGCATACAAAGCCTGATGATTATGCGCAAAAGAATAAAAAGCCCTATCTTATCGGAATAACTGCCGCCGGCGTTATCTATTTCGGTTTTACGATATGGTACTACTGTAACTGCAGATACGACCTGGATTCGTATGTTTCGACACTGTGGGGAAGCTCGGAGTCATTCATCCTGCTTTTAATTATCTTCTGCGGATTTACGGCACTGTATGTTCTGACTATGGCTTTCGGCGTTTTCAAAAAGCTCACTTTCAAATCGGTTTGTTCTGTACTGGCTGTAATTGTTGTAGCAGAGAGCGTTTTCAACGCAAACGTGTATATAGGCGCATCGGCATATACTCCCGTCAAGTACAACAACGCGATAGAACTTGAAGGAAAAATCCCCGAGGACGATGATTTTTACAGGGTGAAGCTGACGCAGTGGCCTAAGAAATATTTTGACGCAAATCTTATAGGCGGACTGGGCTATCCTACCATCGCACATTATACCTCGCTTACATCGGAGGATTATATGTTTGCGATGAAACGGCTCGGCTATTCGTCCTACTGGATGGAGGTAACCGGCAACGGAGGCACGGCTCTTACCGACGCCGTTATGAATATAAAATATTATATAGAGAAATTCAGCGCAAGAGAGCCTGTGATTTATCGTGACAAGAACTATTCAATTTATGAGAGCGAATATTATCTTCCGCTCGGAATAGTGACCGACAGCGATCTCTCACAATGCACGGAACTGCCTAAGGCGGAACGCATAGTTATACAGGAATATCTTGCAAAGAATCTGCTTGATACGGGTAACGAACTGCTGTTTACCGAGTATGAGCATACCGGAGAAAGAAATATTCGGTATGCACAACATGACGGGATATATTATTTCACACCCAAGAGCGATACTCGCATCGCAACGCTCAGCTACAAGCTGGATATAGGCGAAAAGCAGGCGCTGTATTTCGATTGCTTTGATCTTGTTGCAAGAAATATCAACGAGCATATCAACGGTTCGTTTGCAATATATGTAAACGGCATCAAGCAGGATCTGTCATTCCCGAATAAAGACAGCAACGGACTTTTATATCTCGGTACTTTCGAAAATGAGAAGGTAAGTATAGATGTTGACGTAAACGAAAGCACTTATTGCTCAAGCTACGGTATTTACGGACTGTCGCTCGGCAAGCTGGAAAAAGCTATCAATAAAACAAAAACCGCCGATCTTAAGGTTGACGGTGGAAATATAAGCGGAACGGCAGACAACGCAAAGAGCGGTCAGTGGCTGTTTTTGTCGGTGCCGTATGACGACGGATTTTCTGCAACGATAAACGGAAAGCCAGCTGAGATATACCGTTCTATGTCGGGCTTTATGGCGGTAAAGCTGGAGGAAGGCAAAAACGATATAGCCATAAGCTTCTGCCCGAAGGGGCTTAAACCGGGTATTGTGCTGAGCGTCGCAGGCTTTGCGGCACTGGCGCTGTACATTATATTCCGCAAAAAGATAACGGCAATTGCCGATAAGGCGGAAGGTCTGTGCAGGATCGGCATTTACGCATTGCTTGTTGCGGTGCTGGCGGCGGTGTATGTATTACCGCTAATCATATCAATAATAGGGAACGTTTGTTCTCTGGCGGGCTGATTTTCAGAAAGGAAGTAACGAAAATGGATATTGGCGTATCAACGGCTTGTCTGTACCCTCTTGAAACAGAAAAGGCTCTTTATGAGCTTGCCGAGCGGGGTGTAAAAAATGTTGAGATATTCGTAAATTCGATAGACGAGCTTGAAGGGCAGGTGCTTGTTGAACTAAGAAGGATCATCGGTGAATACGGAATGAACGTAATATCCATGCATCCGTTTTCTTCGCCTATGGAAACGCTGTTTCTTTTCGGCGATTATCCACGCAGAACCGAATATCTGATTGATATTTACAAGAGGTATTTTGAGGTTATGGCGGAGATCGGTGCGGGTGTGTTTGTTCTGCACGGAGCTATCCTAAGCTCAAAGGTACCTGATGAAAGGTACATGGAACGTTATCTGCGTCTGTTCCGCCTCGCAAAAGAATTCGGTGTTACGGTGGCACAGGAAAACATCTGCTACTGCAAGAGCAGCAGTGTAAGATTTATCGAGGATATGATCGGACAACTCGGCGACGAGGTCAGATTTGTTGTAGATCTAAAACAGGCAAGAAGGAGCAATGTAGATCCGTTCAGGCTTATGGATATAATAGGTGACAAGGTCGTACATCTTCATGTAAGCGACGGCAACGCAGGCTGTGATTGTCTGCCGATAGGAAAGGGCAGCTTTAACTTCAACCGTCTTTTCAGCGAACTTGAAAAAATAAAGTACGATAAAGCAATGATAGTCGAGCTTTACCGTGAGAACTACAGCAGCTATGACGAACTTGCTGTATGTGTGAATAATATGAAAAAGATATACGATAAGTATAAGATGGGTCTTTGATTACAGAAAACGCTTGAAAAAGCTGCGAAAGTGTGTTAAAATACATAAATACAGGAATATGGAAAAGGAAACCGTGAGGATCAGAGCGAAAGCGAGGAAAACAGATGAAATGCCCGGAATGCGGATATGAGGACAGCAAGGTAATAGACAGTCGCCCTGCGGAAAATAAAATTCGCAGAAGACGTGAATGTCTGTCGTGCAAGTGCCGTTTTACGACCTATGAAATGGTGGAAACAATACCGCTTATGGTTGTGAAAAAGGATAATACCATTGAACCTTTTGATCGTGACAAGCTGATAAACAGGCTTGCGAGAGCTACGGTGAAACGTCCGGTACAGATCGAAGACCTTGAAAAAATGGTTGAGGATATTGTACAGGAACTGAAGAACCAGTTCAGACGTGAGGTATCGTCGGACGAGATCGGCGAGCTGGTACTGCGCAGGCTGAAGGATATAGATAAGGTGGCGTATATCAGATTTGCTTCGGTATATCGTGACTTTAATGATATTGACAGCTTTGTCAGAATAATTTCCGAACTGAACGAGGAAAAATAGGATTTTTATCGGTGCCGTCCTTAAAGGGCGGCATTGTTTTTAGCTTTACGGAAAGAATGCGCGAGTTTTCAACATACAGGAATGCGGCTGTTGATAACTAAATATTGATAGCGGGAAACTGTATATTGTGGTTGTTTACGTTTTGCACAATCGGGGAATATAACAGTTTAAAACCATTTGTGCAAAATTAAAATGAAAAAGATGTTGACAAAGCTCGAAAAGCGTGATATAATAGATAAGCACTCAAACGAGAGGGCACAAAAACAGAGGGTACTTGAGAAAGCCTGAAACCGCTTGAACAGTGAGAAAGAAGGCAGTCGAGGGTACGGAGATGAGCTGAAAAACTGGATGAAACAAACGGCGGAAGCACGGTGACCGACTGGTAAAAAGTTCAAAACACTGAAAAAAGAAATTTAAAAAATTTCAAAAAAGTGCTTGACAAACTCGAATGAAT
>OGQN01002930.1_pt1 | contig 11615 bp, 10 predicted proteins | sample 1553231 | NCBI WGS metagenome assembly OGQN01 (sample SAMEA2579950, study PRJEB22360) | human gut metagenome | biome: human gut; feature: human-associated habitat; material: faeces | place: Denmark | collected 2008/2010 | reverse complement strand
GAAAATTAGCACCGTAAGCAAGCTAAATTCCAAAATCCAGACGTGCAAAAAAACGTTCTCTATAATTATGAAAAAATGTTATGGAGGACGAAGCTATGAGTGCCAAAAAGCTAAAAAAGATTGCTGTAACCATCGGGTTTAAAGCCGATAATACCCCTATTAAAAAGGCATTTTATGGCCGTTCAACGGCCCAGGCAAAAAGCCGCGCAGAGCGATGGCTGGAAAGCCATGGCACACCGGAGAAGCAGGCCGACATACTCACCCTGGGTGGTTGGGCCGCCCGCTGGCTGAACGTGTACAAGAAGCCGGACGTCACACCCACCGCTTATACAACAACGTATGAAATAACAGTGCGGCGGCATATTCTCCCTGCGCTGGGCAGCTGCGTCATGATGGACCTGACCCCCATGGACATCAAGGCGTTTTATAACAGTGTATCCCACCTGTCAAAGTCCGTCTGCAGCAAGATTAAAATGTGCCTCAACGGGATATTAGAGACAGCGGTCGAGAATGGCCTGTGCGAGCATAATCCGGCCCACAAGGTAAAAATCGAGAGCACAGCTACACCGCGCGTCAAGGAGGTGTTTTCAAATGCAGAAATCGAGATCGCCTCCGCTTGGTTCCTTCAGACCATGCCGGAGGTGGTCCTGGCTTTGGAAACCGGCGTGCGCCGGGGCGAACTACTGGGTTTTTTCAAGTCGGATTTCGACACCAGACGGCATGTTTACAGCGTCGCCCGCACCGTGCGAAAACCACGCGGACAAGCCCCGGAGACAGCCGCGCCGAAGTCTTTGAGTTATCGCACAAATCCTCTGACGGACCGCGCTCTGCAAGCTGTGGAACTGCTGCGGCAGCGATATCCAGACAGTCCATATCTGATTCCGGGCCCGGATGGCGGGTTGATGCGCCCGGACACCTGGAGCCGCAGGCTCAAGACGGAAATGGACCGGATGGCGCAAAGGCATAAAGACATGCCGCGCCTTACAGCCCACGAGCTGCGGCACACACATGGAACCTATCTGCGCCGCCATGGCGTGGATATTTACAGTATCGCAAAAATTCTCGGGCATAAGGACGTGGAAGTCACAGCCCGCATCTATGTACACAATGAATTAAACGAATTACGCAAGGCGCTGCGCTGGATGCAGCGCCGAAGCCCTATTATATCTGGAGGTGCAGCATGACAATTTTTGAAGGAAGAAACCAAATTGCTTATAGTTACGGGCGCTTCGGATACACCCGGAACAGCGGCAAAACATGGCACGGCGGTATTGATGTTGTGGGAGTTGACAGCAGCATGATCCGGGCGGTAGTCGCAGGGATCGTGGTCTTCTCCGGCATTGTTACAAACAAGACGGACAGGACGTGGGAGTGGGGCTACTACGTCTGTATTCAGGGCAATGACGGCCGCTTCTATTACTACTGTCACATGGCACAGGCCCCGGTGGTGAGGACCGGACAAAGCGTTAATGCCGGCGCTGCGATTGGGATCATGGGCAATACGGGCAATGCTGCCGGGGGCTACAAACACTGTCACTTTGAGGTACGGACGGCGCGGAGAGCCTCGGCCGCCATCAATCCAGCACCCTACTGCGGCTGTGAAAACCGCGTCGGAACATACGGTCCTGTAAGCATCAAACCTCTTTCCAGCGAAGCGTGCATCATCAATATTGGGCCTGCAAGCACGGGAGATGTGAAGATGCTGCAGAACCTGGCTGCGTCCCTGCAGCTTGGCTGCACTGTGGCAGACAATGTGCTCTCTATTGGGCCCATGACGCCCGGCGACCAGGTAGCCGTCCTCACCATGGCGGACAAGCTCATGCTTCCTGCGGCTCAGGCCATCCGGCGCAAAATCATTGCGGTCACTGCGGACAGCCTCCGCGTGCGCAGCGGTCCGGGCACCGATGATTTCAAACAGGTTGACAGCGTTAAGGCTGGGCAAAAGTTCGAGGTCATTGACGAGTGTGACGGCTGGTATTTTGTCGAGACCGACGGCTTGGACGGATGGATCTCCGCAGAGTATGTTCGCGTAGTTGCATAACGGTTCTTTGTATATTTTTCATGTGGAGGTATACATATGCAGACTATTGTTTTGATTCTGGTGCTTGCCATCACGGTCGAAGCACTTATTCAGTACAGCAAAACCATCATTGAAATGCTGGAGAAAAAGCAGTACAAAACTTTCGCCACGCAGTTGGCGGCGATTCTGACTTCGGTCTTTATCTGCTTTGCTGCGGGGGTCGATCTGTACCTCCTTGGGGGTGTCTCCTTTGTGGTTCCGTGGTTGGGCACGCTGCTCACCGGCATCGTCGTCTCCCGAGGTTCCAATTATACCAGCGACTTCATCGCGCGCCTGCAGAACCCCGACATCGGGGAAATTGTTTTGGAGGACGTGATCGGCGTCGCGGACGCGGGCGGCAAAGCTGAGATACAAACCAGCGGCGTGCCCCCGAACGCGCGATAGAGGATACAAGTAATAATGTAGTGATTCATCTGATCGCCTACAATTATATAAGGTGGATTGCTATATGAATAGTCCAATCGGTTGGATCGGCGGCAAACGCGCCCTGCGGAAAGAAATCATTGAACTCTTTCCACAGGAGGGCGTTGGCCGCTATATCGAAGTATTTTTCGGCGCTGGATGGGTATTTTTCGGTAGAGAGAAACAGCCCGGACAGCTCGAAGTCATCAATGACAGAGACGGGCAGATCGTCAATTTATTCCGTTGCATCAAGTATCACAGAGCTGCCCTCCAGGAAGAGCTGGAGTGGCTTGTTTCGGCGCGTGAGATATTCTTCGCTGCCATAGCTCAACTGCATACCGATGGCCTCACAGATATTCAGCGTGCGGCACGCTTTTACTACGTGCTCAAAAATTCTTTCGGAAGCAATCGAAAAACCTTTGCTACATCTGGCAATGGAATCGGATGTTCTATTGACTATCTGGAGCAGGTTCAGCTCCGGCTGAAAGGTGTCAAAATTGAAAACCGTGATTTTGAACCCATTTTGAAGACCTATGATCGGCCGGACGCCTTATTTTATCTGGACCCTCCATATCTTGGAACGGAGAAACTCTATGAAGGTATATTCGGGTGGGAAGACCACTTACGGCTGGCCGCAAATCTTAAAGAGCTCAAGGGCCGGTTTGTGCTTTCATACAACGATGATCCGCGTATTCGGGAGTTATATGACTGGTGTGATATAAAAGCCACTGCACGAAGGGAAACACTGTCCGGCGCTGGGAAAAATCAAAGTTCATTCAAGGAAATAATCATACGTAACTATTAACATCGCCTTGTACGATATTCGTACTTTTAGACCGTATATCGGATAATAAGAACGAAATCGCGTATTATAATACGCGGGGCGATCAGATGATCAAAAACCATCTGTCAAAATTGCTCGGTGAGCGTCGGTGGACACAAGCGGATCTTGCTAGAAAGACGGGCATACGAAGAGCCACAATCAATGAACTTTATAATGAACTAACGGACCGAGTGAACTTGGAGCATCTTGACCGTATTTGTGAGGTGCTCGAGTGTAGCGTTTCGGATGTTTTAGAGTATGTCCCAAATCCACAGCGCAAAACGGGTGCAGACCTGATTGTCGAAGAGCACGGCAACAGGCACAAAAAGCCTAATTTTTAGGCATTAAAAAGGGCGTTTACAAGGCATTAAAACCTTTGTAAACGCCCTTTTTGTTTTTGAACTTTTGTTGCAAAATCGCAACACGCTTTTCTCATTCTTTCTGAAAAGTTTTCTCATTCTTTTTGAAAAGCAACAGTGGGCCTGTTCAACAATATCATCAACTTGATTTTGCTTGTGACGGTGAACAAAGTCTCCCGCAAGATCAGCGAAACATCTTTGTGGTAAGGAGGCGCCTGCAATGGTTATTAAAGAGACAAGAAGCGACAAGATATTCAATTTCATCAACTATTTCCTGCTTGCATGCGTGTTCCTGATCTGTCTGTATCCGTTGTGGTTCATCATCATCGCGTCTATCAGCAACCCGGATCTTGTCAACGGCGGCCAGGTATGGTTCTGGCCCAAGGATATTTCCTTTGACGGCTATAAGAGCCTGTTCGCCGACGACGGCGTGATGCGCGGTTATGTCAATACGCTGATTTATACCACAGGCGGGACGCTCATCAACCTTGCCGTTACGCTGCCCGCTGCTTACGCGCTTTCCCGCCGGGATTTTGTAGGCCGCAAGTTTTTCACGCTGATGTTCCTGTTCACGATGTTTTTCTCCGGCGGCCTGATTCCCACCTTCCTGACGGTGAAAAGCCTGGGGCTGTACAACAATCCATGGGTCATGGTCATTCTGGGCGCCACCAGCATGACGAACATCATCATCAGCCGGACCTTTTTTGAAACCAATATCCCAAACGAGCTGCGGGAGGCTGCCGAGATCGACGGTTGTTCCAATACGCGCTTCTTTTTCAGCATCGTGCTGCCGCTTTCCACGGCTATCATAGCCGTCATGGCGCTGTTCTTTGCGGTGACACACTGGAACGGTTATTTTACGGCGATGATCTACGTGCGCGACAAAGACTGGCAGCCGCTGCAGATCGTTATGCGCGAGATACTGATGCGCAGCGAATTTAACGCCCAGATGCTCCAGCAAGGCGGGGATACGGGCGTGCTGGCGGCGCAGGAACAGCGCATCGCCGAGCAGATCAAATATGCGCTCATCGTTGTGGCCTCGGTACCGGTCATGTGCATTTATCCGTTTGTGCAGAAGCATTTTGTCAAAGGTGTAACAGTGGGCGCGGTAAAGGGATGATTCCCTTGCCGCTCCGCACGTGATACAATTATTAAAACAGGAGGAAGCAATATGAAACTGAAAAAACTGGCATCCCTTGCAATGTCCGGCGTGCTGTGCGTCAGCATGCTGGCGGCCTGCGGCGGCGGCAGGGCCCGGTCCAGCCAAGGTTGAGCAGTTCGTCGTCCAGCGCGGCCGTATCCGGTTCGGCGGCGTCCGGCTCCGCTTCGGCGGAGGGGACGGGCAACGTTACTCCCGTGGGTGAGTATCCAATTGTAAACGAGCCGATCACCTTTAAGATCATGGGTGCAAAAGACCCCGGCGCTCCGGACTGGAGCGAGTTGGAAGTATTCCAGCGCTTGTCCGAGATCACCAACATCAACTTTGAGTTTGAAGTGTCCGAGACCGGCACCTGGCCCGAACAGAAAAACATTGCGCTGGTGGGCGGCGAGTACGGCGACATCATCCTGCGCGATAAGAGTGCGACCGACGCCAATATGGCCGTTACCGACGAGGAGACCTACGGCCCGCAGGGGATTTTTCTGGACCTGACGGACCTCATCGACCAGTACGCGCCCAACATCAAGGCCATGATGGAAAAATATCCCGACGTCAAAGCGGCCATGACGAGCATGGACGGCAAGATCTACGGCCTGCCGTATGTGTTCCACACGGCCACCGTACAGGGCCACACTGCGTTTTTCAGTGAAGAATGGATGAAAAATGTGGGCGTTGATAAAGTGCCTGAGACCACCGATGAGCTGTACGATATGCTGGTCGCTTTTAAAGAACAGGACGCAAACGGCAACGGCGACCCCAGCGATGAGATCCCCTTCACCTGCGTGGGCCTCACCACCACCATTCGCGACCTGCTCATTCCGGCCTTTACGGGCCTGCCCGACGGCCTGAGCTTTAACCTGGACGACGAAGGCAAGGTCGTGTATGCCCCGGCCACCGAGGAGTACAAGGAATTCCTGAAATATGCCAACAAGCTGTACAGCGAAGGTCTGCTGGACCCCGAGTTCTCCACCCAGACGGCACAGCAGTGGCAGGCTAAGGTAAAGGCTGACCAGTGCGGCATTTACAGCGGCAGCCCCACCACGCTGGACCCCTCCACCACCGCGCAGCAGCTCAGCCTGCCGCCGCTCACCAGCGCCACCAATGACGAAAAGGTCGTCAAACAGCCGCTTTACATGTATCCGGGCCGTGCGTTCATCACCGACAAATGCTCCGACCCTGTGGCAGCCATCCGTCTGCTGGATATGTTCTATGCCACCGAGGAAGACGCAGTGGAAGGCTTCAGCGGCCTGACGACATTTGTGGGCTGGGAAGGCGAGCATTGGGAATACACCGATGATACCAAGACGGCCTATTCCTGGATCGACCCCATCACCGGCTTCAGTGATATCACCAAAACGGTGTCTGTGAACATGGAGCTGCCCGGCCTGCTGGAATTCAATGCGATGCCTGCCGGAAGCCCGCTGATGGAGATGAAGTGCGAGCAGGTTGCAGAGATGCAGGCTCCGTACTATAACATCAAGAATGCATATCCCCAGAACGCGCGCTTTACCGCCGAGGAATCCGAGCGCGGCAATGTCATTGAAAACGATCTGTATACGCAGGTGTTGATGATGACAACGAAATTTATCGTCGGTGATACCGACATCGAATCCGGCTGGGAGGACTATCTTGCTTCCCTCGAAAAGATCGGCCTTGCCGAGCTGACGGAGATCAAGGAAGCGGCTCTGGCCCGCTGGAACGAAGCCATCCAATAAGTTTTGTACGCACCCGGCCGGGGGGCTTCCCAAGGGGGAAACAGCCCCCCGGCCTTTTTTAAAGGCCAATGGCAAAGAAAGAGGGAAAACCACAATGATCCATACGGTGGAGACCGCGGCGCGCCTGCTGGAGCTGCCCGCAGCTACACTGCATGCGGGCGACGTGGCCCAGGTGCTGGGCCGCCTTGTACCCGGCGACGGCAGCTGGCTGTACCGCTGGGACCCCAACAGCACAGCCGGGCCAAACGGCGGCACGGTGCTTGCACCCGCGGGCATGCCCGCCGCGGGCCGCTGGCTTTTGTGCCACAGCGGAACGGTGGATGCGCGCTGCTTCGGCGTATTCGGCCCGGACGTCCCGGCGGACGACGCGCTGGACGCGCTGATGGCGGACGGGAGCGTAACGCGCATCGTATTCGGCACAGATGTGAATTTCACACGCCGCCACACGTTCACACGCGGGCACGTCACGCTGGATTTCACCGGCCACACAGTAACGGCACAGGGCGTGGAGCACGCAAAGCACAACGATCCCTTCGGCGCGCTGTTTCACTTTACGGGCGTGCCGGGGGATGACGTGCGTACTTTTCCGCTGGCGCAGCCCATGCGCGAGCTGTATGATGTGTTCGAGGTGCCCGGCGCGGGCGGCATCCCGCTGTATTCCTGGTGGCAGGTGAGCGTCAACAGCCTCGCGGGCCGTGAGGAAAAAGAGATCGACAAGCTGCTGTGCGTCACCGAGCGCATCGACGAAAGCCATGTGCGCGTCAACTATAAGATGGGATGGCCGCTGGACGCCGGGCGTGTGATGACCTGGCGGCGCGTTGAACCCATTGAGCGCGTCTGCGTGCAGGATATGGAATTCCGGGGCAACGAGGGCGGCGAGGAGACGGGCGCGCAGCCGCTGGCCTTTGAGTACGCGGTGCGGTGCGACGTGCGGGACGTGCGGGCGCGGCATACCTACTGGCCTGTGCTGCTGCGCCGCCACAACACCGAATACGTCACCGAACGGTGCAGTCTGGCCAATCCCATAGAGGTGGTGGTGGGCGGCACCGGATATCTGACGCAGCAGATCCACTGTCTGTACGGCAAGGTGCGGGATTGCACCACATCCAACGCGCGCCACCTGAACGATTTTACGGGCAGCGCATACTGCATGGTGGAGAACTGTCACGGCGACGGCGATTTTCACGGGGCCTACGTCACCCACGGCCAGTTCGAGCACGACCTTACCTATGTGGGCAATTCCGGCCTGCTCAGCTTCGCCAACAGCGGTCCCACCTGGGGCAGCAGTGCAAAGCGCATCACAGTGGTGCGGCACACGGGCTTTTGGGGCATCGGCTTCGCAAAGGTCAGCGATCTTACCCTGCAGGACGTCGCCGTCTGCCGCACAGGCGCCTACGACGGTGTGAATACGGAGGGCTACGGCCCCTGCGGCACGTTTCTGCTGAACGCGGACGGCCTGCAGATGCGCGGCTGCACGGCTGAAAAGCTGGTTTTGACCCAGCGCAGCCGTCGCGCAAAGCGGCCCGCGATCGTGGAGGGCTGCTGGTTCCGGGACGGGATCGAAGTGGTGCGGACGGGCGAGGCAGCCGTCGCGCCCGGCACGCCGCTGATCCTGCGAGACAATCTGACGGGCCCCGGCGGCCCGCAGCAAGCGGAGGGAACAGAATGAACGACATCCATATTCTGGTTACGATGCCGCAGCATGCGGTATTCAGGACCTTTTTTGACGCCGACGCCATGGCTGCGCTGGAGCACATCGGCACGGTACACTGGAACACGCTGGGCCGCCAGTACACCCAGGACGAGCTGGGCGCGGCCGTACGCGGCATGGACATCTGCGTCACAGGCTGGGGAACCCCGGTCTTTGATGAAGCGGTGCTGGCGCAGGCGGACCGCCTGCGGCTCATTGCCCACACGGGAGGCTCCGTCAAGCCCTATGTGACGGACGCGGTGTATGGCCGGGGCATCCGTGTGGTGAGCGGCAACGAGGTGTTTGCGGAGTCCGTGGCCGAGAGCGTGGTGGCCTATGCGCTGGCCAGCCTGCGGCAGATCCCCTATCACTCTGTGAACCTGGCCGGCGGCATATGGCCGGAGAGCTTTGCGAACCGCGGCCTGCTGGACCGCAGCGTGGGCATTGTGGGCTACGGCATGATCGCCCGCTATGTGGTGGGCATGCTGGCGCCGTTCCACTGTCCCATCAAGGTGTTTTCCCGGCACATCGGCCAGGACGAGCTGGACCGCTGCCACATGGAAAAAGCCGAGCTGGAGGAACTGTTCGCCACCTGCGACATCATTTCCATCCACAGCGGCATGACGCCGGAAAACCACCATCTTGTCACGCGGGAGCTGCTGCAGAGCATGAAGCCCGGCGCGCTGCTTGTCAATACGGCGCGGGGCGCAGTCATCGACGAGCCGGCGCTGTGCGAGGTGCTGGCCGCACGGCCGGACCTTTCCGCCGCGCTGGACGTGTACGAGACCGAGCCGCTGCCCGCGGGCCATCCGCTGGAAAAGCTGCCAAATGTGCTGCTGATGCCCCACATGGGAGGCCCCACGGTGGACCGCCGTCTGGCCGTCACCCGCAGCGTGACGCAGGATATCCGGCGCTTTCTGGCAGGGCAGCCCATGAGCTGCGAGATCAGCCGCAGTTATGCGGCGAAAATGTCGGCGTATTAAAGCGCGCCGCACGGGAAAGGCGGGCCGCCGTGCGCGCCCGCAGCAAGGGAGGAACAGGAAATGAAACAGAAACTGAAGCTGGCGCTGGTGGGCGCGGGAGAGCGCGGCCAATACTGCTATGCGCCTTACGCAAAAATGCACGGCTACGAAATTGAGTTCGTGGCGGTGGCGGACCCGCATAAGGGCCGCCGGGAAAAATTCGTCCAGGATTACCATGTGCCCGCCGAAGGCGTGTTCGAGACGGCGGAGCAGTTTTTCGCCCGGCCGCGCATGGCGGACGCGGTGCTCATCTGCACCCAGGACAGCCAGCACTATGCGTATGCCTGCCAGGCCATCGACCTGGGGTACAGCATCCTGCTGGAAAAGCCCATCTCGCCCAGTGTGCGCGAATGCCTGGACCTGCAGCGCCGCGCCGAGGAAAAGGGCACGCAGATCATGGTCTGCCATGTGATGCGCTATACCAAATTCTACCGCAAGCTCAAGGAGCTGATCGACTCCGGCGTCATCGGCGACGTGGTGCACGTCACCCATACCGAGAACGTGGCCTACTGGCACTACGCGCACAGCTATGTACGCGGCAACTGGCATAAGACGGCGGATTCCAGCCCCATGATCCTGGCAAAATGCTGCCACGATATGGATATCCTTTCCTGGCTGCTGGGCAGCCGGTGCAGAACGGTCTCCAGCTTTGGCGACCTGCGCTATTTCCGGGAGGAGAATGCCCCCGCGGGCAGCCCCGCCCGCTGCACCGACGGCTGCCCGCACAGCGGCTCCTGCCCATACTACGCGCCCGCGCTGTACCTGGACGACAATACGCCCTGGCCCACCGCGCTGACGGCCCTGGGGCCGGACCAGAGCTATGAGGCGCGCAAAAAGGCGCTGGAGGAAGGCCCCTACGGCAAGTGCGTGTTCCACAACGACAACGATGTGGTGGATCATCAGGTGGCCAGTCTCCTGTTTGAAAACGGCACCACCGTGGCGTTCACGATGTGCGCGTTTTCCGACGCATGCGACCGCACCGTCAAATTTATGGGCACCAGAGGCGAGATCCGCGCTTCCATGGACAACAACGTCATTGAGGTGACGCAGTTCGGCGCGGGCGTGCGAACGGGCACCACTGCGGTATACACCGTCAAGCCCGGCAGCACGGGCCACTCCGGCGGCGACGAGGGTATTATGGAAGAATTTGTCTCCATCCTGAAGGGCGAACGCGAGAATACGAACACCATCGCCCAGTCCGTCCACAGCCATGTGATGGCCTTTGCGGCGGAGGAATCCCGCCTGACAGGCCGCACCGTGGATGTGGCGGATTTTGAAAAAAGCGTGATGGCCTGATAACCAGGCTTTTTCCTGCGGCGCAGCAAAAAAGAAACGGCGCGGACGGGCTTTTCAGCCAAAGGTGTGGTATACTGGCTGAAGGGGCGTCCGCGCCCCTTTTGTAAAAGGAGAACAGGGAAGGGGTCGTTTGGATGGTTCATCTGGAACAGGCGCAGCCGGAGCAGCTGCAGGAGCTTTTGGCGTTTGCGGAGGAGGCGTTCCGCACGCCGGAGGGGAAGGTGGATTTCCCCACGCTGCTGCCCAAGCTGTACGGGCCGGGCGCCGACAGCGCGCCGCTGCATACGGTGCTGTATGAGGACGGCGCGCCCGCAGGGCTGTACTGCCTGAAGATACAGGATTTCAACATAGCTGGAACAGCCCTGCGCGTGGGAGGCATCGGCACGGTGTGCGTGGACGGACGCAGCCGGGGCAAAGGGCATCTGGCCTTGCTGATGCAGGACGCGCAGGAGCGTATGCAGGCGGCGGGCTGTGACATTGCCATGCTGGGCGGCCAGCGCCAGCGGTACGAGCGCTTCGGGTATGTACCCGCGGGCGCGCACTGGGAGTTTACGCTCACACCGCGCAACGTGCGGGATATCCGGACGGGCGGCGTGGCGCTGGCGCCTCTGGCGGAATACCCCAGCTGGCTGGAGAGCGCCCGGGCACTGCATGAAAAGCAGCCCGTAACGTGCGCCCGGGGCGGGGACGCCTCGTTCCTCACCGTGCTGCAAAGCTGGCGCGCCGAGCCATATGCGGTTTTGCAGGACGGCATGTTCGCGGGCTATTGCGCGCTGGCGGAGGGAAAACCGCCGCGGCTGCAGGAGCTGGTGCTGCCGGATGCGGCGCTGCTGCCGGCCTTTGCGGCGGCCTTGGCACAGCATACGGGAGTTGCCGGTGTACGTGTACAGCTTTACCCGTGGCAGCGGGCGGAGCTTGCCTATTTTGCCTCTGTGGCGGAACAGGGCGTTTGTGTGCCAAACCACAGCTACCGCGTTTTCCATTGGGCGGCTGCGGCCCGCGCCGCAATGGCGCTGCAGCGCACTTATGACGATACGGCGATTTTAGATGAATTTATACTTGAAGTAGA
>OGQN01002914.1_pt1 | contig 11671 bp, 9 predicted proteins | sample 1553231 | NCBI WGS metagenome assembly OGQN01 (sample SAMEA2579950, study PRJEB22360) | human gut metagenome | biome: human gut; feature: human-associated habitat; material: faeces | place: Denmark | collected 2008/2010 | reverse complement strand
CAAGGCTCCCGTCCGTTCCGATAACATGAGCTTTGAGGATATGATGAGCCGCTTCAAGAGCCAGAGCGAAGAGAAGATGGCCGATCTTGATCACGAGACCAATAACCGCCGCGGCGGTGGTTATGCGCCTCGCGGCCGCGGTGGCCGCCGCTGAGCGGAAAGGCCTGCGCTTTTCAAGCCTGATCAAAATAACGGAAACAGACCTGTCTCATTTGATCGGGCAGGTCTGTTTTTTCCGTAATAAAAGAAAGGAACCACAATGCCTGCAAAATTTGAACTGATCGCGCCCTGCTTTTTTGGGTGTGAATCCACTGCAAAATTTGAGCTGACCCGCATCGGCGCAGAGAATATCCGCGTGGACGATGGCCGTCTGAGCTTTGCCGGCGGCGCAGAGATGATCGCTGCTGCAAACCTCAATTTGCGCACGGTGGAGCGCGTGATGCTGCTGCTGGCCCGCTACAGGGCCGCCACCTTTGATGACCTGTTCGACGGCGTGTACGATATCCCGTGGGAGGAGCTGCTGCCCGCAGACGCAGCCTTTCCGGTCACCGGCTCTTCGCTGAACAGTCAGTTGTCCAGTGTGCCTGCCTGCCAGAGCATCATCAAAAAAGCTGTGGTCAAGCGCCTGATGGCAAAGCACCACACCTCTGTGCTGCCGGAGACCGGCGCGGAGTACAAGATCCGCTTCATGCTGCGCAAGGATCAGTGTGAGATCATGCTGGACACCCCCGGCGACGGCCTGCACAAGCGCGGCTACCGCCGCAACGCCATGGAGGCACCCATCCGCGAGACTTTGGCGGCTACCATTGCAGACCTTGGCCGTGTGCGCCGCGACAGTCTGGTGGAGGACCCCTTCTGCGGCAGCGGCACGCTGCTGATCGAAGCTGCTCAGAAAGCCATGAACATTGCCCCCGGCCTGAAGCGCCGCTTTGCCGCCGAGCGCTATGGCTTTGTGCCGGCAGCCATCTGGGCCGAGCAGCGTCAGAAGGCACTGGCCGAGGCCAAGCTGGATGTGGGCTTTGAAGCCTTTGGCTATGATATCGACCCTGCCGCTGTGGCTCTGGCCAACGCCAATGCAAAGCTGGCCGGTGTGGAAAAGCGCTGCCACTTTGAAGTGGCTGATGTGGCCGACTTTGCCGCGAAGCAGGAGGCCATCGTGCTGACGAATCCCCCGTATGGCGAGCGCATGAGCACCATTGAAGGTGCTGCAAAGCTGGCCCGCACGCTGGGCCGGCAGATGGAAGCACACCCCTGTGCAGGCGTGTATGCGATCACTGCCGATATGGATTTTGAGACCCATTACGGCAAGCGTGCCAACAAGCGCCGCAAGATGTACAACGGCATGATCCCCTGCCAGCTGTATATGTACTACAGCGCGCCCAAGCTTGAGCACACTGCAAAGCCGATGCCGAAGTCCGGCTTTGATGGCAAGCGCACTGCACCGAACCGCTTTAACAAGAAGTAATTGAAAAATGTTACCTGCCGCACCGGAGCTGTCCAGTGCGGCTTTTTACATTGCAGCCGGTAATTACCGGAAAAAAACAAAGCGGGGCCTGAATTGGCAGGAGATGGAAATGGACGCAAATACAGGAAGTTTTACGCTGTGTTCCGTGCCATGTGCGGCAAAGATGAGACAAATTCATGCTCTTTTTACAAAGGATGGTTGAACCCGGGCTGAAAATGGATTATACTTACCTTATTATTCTGCGGTTCTTCCGAGGAGGAAAAGGTGCGTATGAAGGGTAGGATGCGGCCATATCTGCCGGAGCTCACCATCCGGGATTACAATATCTACCTGCGCTATCTGCGCGGGGTGCGACGTCAGCTGTACGAGGCGTACGGATTATATTCCTGCCATCTGCTGCGGAGCAACGGCGTGCTGTTTGCCATCCTTTCGGACAGTCTGGCCGGGCGGCAGGCCACTTGCCAGCGCAAGCGGGTCCCGGGCACACTGGCCTGGCGCAGGCTCATGTGCCAGACCCAGGGCATCCGGTTGGCCGCACAGGTGGAGGTGCTGCTGGGCTGGCACAACCTGCAGGACCGCAAATACAGCGAGCTGCGGCCGCTCAAGCGCCTGCGCCGTGCGGTGGACCGTCTGCTGCTGCGCCGCGCCTATGAGCGTGCCGTGCAGGAGAACCCGGCGCTGGAACGGCTGTTCGTGCAGGAGCGGGATCAGGCCGTGGTGCAGATGAACCTGAGCGCCAAGAACTACTCTCTTGCCGCTGAACCCATGAGCAACATTTACGGTGCACTGTATTCCACCCTTGCCACCGACGACCCCAGCCAGCGCAAGAGCATGCGCTACATCGGCAGCAGCATCGGCCGCATTTTTTACCTGCTGGATAAGGCTGAGCGCTTTGAGATGGACAAGAGCAGCGGCCGCTACAACGTGTTCGTAGTCAACGACCTGCGGGGACAAGCTGCGGCGGTGGAGAATGCCCGCCGTCAGGCACTGGCTGCCGCCAACGATCTGATCCGCGTGTACAGTATGCTGGACATCAAATTGAACCGCGGCCTGCTGGATAACATCATGCTGCTTGGCCTGCACCATGCGGTGGAACCGCTGGAAGCCGGTGCTGAGCGCGAAAACTGGGAGATCCCATGAAGCAAAACCATCAAAAAAGCTGGGCCATGGCTTACTGCGGCATTGTGGCGGCGCTGTGCGTCGCACTGATGCTGCTGGGAGCTGTGATCCCCATTGCCATGTTCATTGCGCCTGCAGTGGCAGGCTTCCTTGTTGCCACGGTGTGCGTGGAGTGCGGGATGCAGCTGGCTTTGACGGCCTATGCGGCAGTCAGCCTGCTGGCACTGCTGTTCGTGCCGGATAAGGAAGTAGCGCTGATCTTTGTGTTTTTGCTGGGGTATTACCCGCTGGCAAAGCCGAAGTTTGAGCGCATCCGCCCTGCGGTTCTGCGCATTGTCTGCAAGCTGCTGCTGTGCAACGGCACAGTGCTGGCCATGTACGGGCTGGTATTTCTGCTGGTGCCGGCGGGCAGCATTTCGCAGGAGCTGCGCACCACTGCGCTGGCTGTCTCGCTGGCAACGCTGGTCATGGGCAATGTTGCCTTTGTGCTGTACGACCGGGCATTGCATAACATGCTCATGATGTACCGGCTGGTCTGGCGGCCGAAACTTCATAGAACTTTGGGCTGGCGCTGAGCCAGCCTTTGTGCTATAATGGGGCATCAGAAAGGGGAGAGCGCAGCACACAGGTAACGCAAAGCGCCGGGCCACGCGGGTGACAGCCGCGAGGGTGACGAGGAGAGAAATCATCGAAAGATTCGGCGGATGTTTCTCCGGCTGAGGGCTAGACCAGCCGCAGAGAAGGGCAAAAAACGGCAGCAATACCGCAACAGATCCCTTCAAAGAAAGCCATACAAGAACATAAACTGTACTAGGAAGCTGACTGGATATCACTGCGCCTTTTTGCGCGGGAACGGTCGGTATGGAGGTGTTTTGTATGTGTGGCATTGTTGGTTATGTCGGTAAGCGCAGTGCGCAGGACGTGCTGCTGGATGGTCTGGAAAAGCTGGAGTATCGCGGGTACGACTCCGCCGGTGTGGCGCTTGCGCTGGACGGCGGCATCCGCGTGGTAAAAAGCAAAGGACGGCTCACCGCCCTGCGGGAAAAGCTGGCGGCGCAGCAGCTGGCACAAAGCTTCTGCGGCATCGGCCACACCCGCTGGGCTACCCATGGCGAGCCCAGCGATGTGAACAGCCACCCGCATTCGACCCCGCGCGTGAGCATTGTGCACAATGGCATCATTGAAAATTACGGCCTGCTCAAGGAGCGCTTGGCCGCAAAAGGCTATACCTTCCAGAGTGAGACGGACACCGAAGTGCTGGTAAAGTTGATCGACAGCTGCTATACCGGTGACCCGCTGCGTGCACTGCAGCAGGCGCTTGCCAAGGTGCGCGGCAGCTATGCGCTGGCCGTGCTGTTCCGGGATTACCCGGACACCATTTTTGCAGTCAAGCGGGAAAGCCCGCTGATCGTCGGCTGGGGCGAGGGCGAAAACTTTGTGGCTTCGGATATTCCGGCACTGCTCAAGTATACCCGGAAATACAGCGTGCTGGAAGAAGGGGATATGGCCGTCTGCACCACAGAGGGCATCCGCTTCTACAACGAATTTGGTGAGCCGGTGGAGCGCCAGCAGCTGACGGCGGACTGGGATATGGAAGCTGCCGAAAAGGGCGGCTATCCCCACTTTATGCTCAAGGAGATCAACGAGCAGCCTGCGGCCATTATGGCCACGGTCAGCCCCCGTGTAGAGGACGGACTGCCGGTGCTGCGCATCCCGGAGCTGACCGATGAAGTGCTGCGCGGTATTGGCCGGGTGCATCTGGTGGGCTGCGGTACGGCTATGCATGCCGGTATGGTGGGCAAATCTGCCATCGAAACGCTGGCCCGTGTGCCCGCCGAGGTGGACATTGCCAGCGAGTTCCGTTACCGGGACCCCATTCTGGAAAAGAACGATCTGGTCATCATCATCAGCCAGTCCGGCGAGACCAGCGACACGTTGGCAGCGCTCAAGCTGGCCAAGAGCCGCGGCGTGCCGGTGCTGGCCATCGTGAATGTGGTTGGCAGCTCCATTGCACGTGCCGCAGATTATGTAATGTACACCTATGCCGGGCCGGAGATCGCGGTAGCATCCACCAAGGCGTATATGGTGCAGATGTGCGTGCTGTATCTGTTTGCACTGCGGCTGGCCTACGCGCGCGGACGGCTGAACGAGGCAGAGACCCGCCGCTATACGGCCCAGCTGCTGCGCGCACCGGAGGTCATCAAGCCGCGCCTTGCAGATTGTGAGCAGATCAAGTACCTTGCCAGCCGCTATGTGAACACCCAGAGCTGCTTCTTCATTGGGCGCGGGTTCGACTATGCGCTCTCGCTGGAGGGCAGCCTGAAACTCAAGGAGATCAGCTATGTGCACTCGGATGCCTATGCAGCCGGTGAACTGAAACATGGTACCATCAGCCTGATCACCGATGGTGTGCCGGTGATCGCACTGGCCACCCAGAAACAGGTGTACGAAAAGACCATTTCCAATGCCAAGGAGACCCGCAGCCGCGGAGCAAGGGTGCTGCTGTTTACCACAAAGGATGCTGTGGTGCCGGAAGGCGTGGCAGATGCCGTGATCCGGCTGGATGAGTATGAGGACATCCTGATGCCGCTGCAGCTCATTGTGCCGCTGCAGCTGTTCGCCTATTATATGGCTGTTCTGCGCGGCTGTGACGTGGATAAGCCGCGCAATCTGGCCAAGAGTGTGACCGTGGAGTGACGGCACAAAACGCAGCCAGAAAGCCCTGCACGAAACAGAAATAAAAAAACAGGACCTGCGCTGAATCACTGAAGTGCATTCTGTCAAGTAGAAAAAAATAATATAAGGTTTTTGTTCGCCGTTTCCACAAGGAGACGGCGAATTTTTTGTGCAAAATCGGTATCAGGCAGCTCGGTTCATGGCACCGACATGAGCCTGCATCGACATCTGGATGAACAGACGGTGCTGGTAACGGCGGTTGTTGCAGCAGTCAATCGTGAAGAGTGATTGTTCCTTCTTGACATGAAAATACCCCCAGAGTACTCAGAGTTTTTGTCTCTGTTTACTCTAGGGGTAGCGTATCACATGGAATGCTGGGGCATTGTGATTTATAGATTATTTGTTTCGGCAGGAGGTGCTTCCGATGCAGACGTTTCTACCGGAACATCGTCCTCCGGGTCACCGAAGTTGTCGTGGTAAGTCTGCAGCAGGTCGATCTCCTTGTTGCGCTTCAGGCCGTAGATGACCAGCTTTTTGATCACATCATAGATGACTGCAAACAGCGGCACACCTACGATCATGCCCACAAAGCCCCACAGACCGCCGAACAGCAGGATGGCAAACAGTACCCAGAAACTGGAAAGACCGGTGGTGTTGCCCAGGATCTTGGGGCCGATCACGTTTCCGTCCAGCTGCTGCAGCACCAGAACGAACAGGACGAACCACAGCGCCTTGATGGGGCTCTGAATGAGGATCAGCAGGGTGGCGGGCACGGCACCGATGAACGGGCCGAAGAAGGGGATCACATTGGTCACGCCGATGATCACGGAAACCAGAAGGGCACTGGGGAACTTGAAGATCAGGCAGCCGATATAGCACAGCACGCCGATGATGGCGGAATCCATGATCTTGCCGTTGATGAAGCCGCCGAACATCTTATCGGCATACTTCACTTCTTCCTTGATCAGCTCTGCCCAGCGGGGCTTGAAGATGCTGTAGAGCACCAGCTTGGCCTGCTGCACAAAGCGCTTGCGGCTGGCCAGCATATACACGGCCACGATGATGCCGATGATCAGGTTCTTGGCCATGGTCACTACGTTCAGCACACCCACTGCGGCACCGCTGACGATGTTCTGCATGGAGGGCAGGAGCCGGGTCTTGATCAGATCGTCGATATTGGTGCTGATGGTGGCATAAGCAGAGTTGAGCATGTCCATGATCTGCTGGTTGTTCTCAATGAACTCCACATGATTCGCCCACTGCACGAACTTTGCAAGGTTGCGCTGCGCAGTGTAGTACAGGGTGGTCACGCTGGTAATGAGCTGCGGAATGATCATCATGCACAAAGCGTAGATAAGGAGCAGGCCGAACAGGATGGTCAGCGTAATGGACAGCACATTGACCAGACCATGCATCTTTTCCGGGATGAACCGGCGCAGAAAGCTCTCGATGGTGTTGCACACAGGCTTGAGCAGGTAGGCGATGACGGCACCGTAGATGAACGGCATCAGAATGCCGGTCAGCGTGGAGATGGCATCGCCAAAACCATCGAAGCGGTAGATCAGGAAAAAGAAGATGATGCTCAGGGAGATCGCTCCAAATCCTGCCAACATCCCGTAGAGATAGGGCTTGATGTGCGGCTTTTTGTCCATCATGATAGACTCCATTTCAGCCGCGGACAGCAGGAATCTCCGCGGCACTTATCAGATTTTGTTGCTCCTGCGCCAGATGTGCATTTTTTCGGCTTCCTTGATCAGGTCTTCACGGAAGTCGGGATGTGCTACGCTGATCAGAGCTTCAGCCTTTTCCCAGGTGGTCAGGCCCTTCAGGTTCACGCAGCCGTACTCGGTGCACAGGTAGTGGATGTTGGCACGGGTATCGGTGACGATGCTGCCGTTTTCCAGAGTGGGACGGATGCGGCTCTCCAGCTGGCCGGTCTTCTTATTAAAGAAGGTAGAGGACAGGCAGATAAAGCTCTTGCCGCCCTTGGAAAGGTATGCGCCCAGAACGAAGTCCAGCTGACCGCCGGCACCGGAGATTTGCTTGAGGCCTGCAGTCTCGGCGTTCACCTGACCGAACAGGTCGATGTCCACAGCGTTGTTGATGGAGATGAAGTTATCCAGTGCGGAGATGCTGCGGATATCGTTGGTGTAGTCCACGGGTGCAGACATGCACTCCGGGTTATCGTTCAGGTAATCGTACATTTTCTGGGTGCCGGCACCGAAGGCGTAGACCTGACGGCCCTTGTCCAGCTGCTTGCATGCACCGGTGATCTTGCCGGCCTTGGCGATATCCACAAAGGCGTCCACATACATTTCGGTGTGCACGCCCAGATCCTTCAAATCGCTCTGTGCGATCAGGCTGCCGATGGCATTGGGCATACCGCCGATGCCCAGCTGCAGGCAGGCACCGTTGGGAATCTGCGGAACGATCAGGTTGGCAACCTTCAGATCCACTTCGGTAGCAGCACCGGGAGCGGCCATCTGGCCGATGGGCGGGTTCTCGCCTTCCACGATGCCGGTGACCTGAGAAATGTGGATGCAGTTCTCCATGCCGCCAAGGCAGCGGGGCATGTTCTTGTTGACCTCAACGATGATCTTCTTGGCTTTTTCGCACACAGCACCCAGATGAGATGCACTGGGGCCGAAGTTGAAGTAGCCGTGCTCGTCCATGGGGGTCACCTGGAACACCGCCACATCCAGCGGATCCGGGCTTTCGCGGTAGTAGCGGGGCAGCTCGGAATAACGGATGGGGGAGTAGAAGGAGAAGCCCTGTGCAATGGCCTTGCGCTCAATGCCGCCCATATGCCAGCTGTTCCATGTCATGTGTGCAGCGGGATCGTCGATCTGGAAGATCGCGGGCACCCACATCAGGATGCCGCCGCGGAAGTTGACACCTTCCAGCTCAGGCAGACGCTTTGCGATCTCGGCATCCACCGCCACAGGGGTGTTCACAGCCCAGCCGTAATCCACCCAGTCACCGCTTTTGACCAGTGCGGCAGCCTGAGCGGCGGTCATTTTCTTCTGAGCATACAGTTCCGTAAAATCCATTATAAACCATCCTCTCCTATAATAACATAAAGGAATTGTAAATTTATCATTTACTCTTCCTGCACGGACAAATCTTTGCAGGATGTTTACCACCTGTTGGCAATTTGAACACAGCTCTGACACAGGCGGATGATATCCTGATAACCAGCAGAAGGCAGCTGTCGGACAGGGCAGCAGATCTGCACAACTTAGTTATAACATTAACAATGTGTAGAATCAATAGTTTATCGAGAAAATTTTGACCGACTGGCAATATGGACAAAATTCGCGGAGTTTTTGGACGATTGTTTGGTGCTGAAAAACCAAAATCTTTGCAAAAGGACTTGATAAAATTTTGACGATATGGTTTACTTATAGCGTAGCAAGCAGCTGCGATGCAGCACGACATTGATTGTTTAAATTTTAACGATAAAACGTACAGCTTGCACAAAAATCTTGCACCCAAGACTGGAAAGTGCTATCATGGCAGAACCAAAACGCGCTTTTCACAGCGCTCAAGGAGGACACCAGACGATGGCAACAGCAGTTTATCCCGGTTCGTTCGATCCGGTCACAAAAGGGCATCTCGATATCATCAAGCGCGCAGCAAAGATCAACGATCATCTGATCGTGGCGGTGCTCAACAACAGCGCAAAGAATCCGCTGTTCACCGTGGAGGAACGCGTGGAGCTTCTAAAGGAATGCTGCAAAGGCATCCAGAATGTTTCGGTGGAGAGCTTCGACGGCCTGACCGTGGAGTTCGCCAAGAAACGGCACGCTTCGGTGATGGTGCGGGGCCTGCGGGCGGTGACGGATTTTGAAAACGAGATCCAGCTTGCGCAGACCAATCATGCACTGATGCCCGGCATCGAGACCATGTTTCTGGCAACGAGCATCAAGTGGAGCTACCTTTCTTCCACCATTGTAAAAGAGGCAGCTTACTACGGCAGCGACATCGGTAAGTTCGTCACACCCAATGTGGAAAAGGCGGTCAACGAAAAGTATGCGCTGATCCGGCAGAAAAAAGACCCCGAGACCTAATTTGTAAAAGCGCTTACGGGCGTTTTGATAAAAATGGCTTACGAAAAGTAACACATACACAATTCAGGAGGCTATTCACATGAAAAAGATCGTTATCGCATCTGCATGCCGTACCGCTATTGGCAAGTTCGGCGGCACTCTGGCAAACGTTCCCGCAGTTGAGCTGGGCTCCATTGTCATCAAGGAAGCCCTGAACCGTGCAAACGTCGCACCTGAGCAGGTCGATCATGTTTACATGGGCTGTGTCATTCAGGCTGGTCTGGGCCAGAACGTTGCACGTCAGGCTGCTCTGAAGGCTGGTCTGCCCATCGAGACCCCGGCTGTCACCGTCAACGTGGTGTGTGGCTCCGGTCTGAACTGCGTCAATATGGCTGCTCAGATGATCGAGGCTGGCGATGCTGATATCGTGGTCGCAGGCGGCATGGAGAACATGGACATGGCTCCCTTTGCAATGATGAAGGGCCGTTACGGCTACCGCATGGGCGCTCCCATGGGCAAGAGCGAGCTGGTCGATACCATGGTCAACGATGCTCTGTGGGATGCCACCGGCTTCAACAAGCACATGGGCATGACCGCTGAGAACGTCTGCACCAACGAGACCTATCAGAAGAAGTACGGCTACAGCCCCATCACCCGTGAGATGCTGGACGAGTTCTCATACAACAGCCAGCTGAAGGCTGACAAGGCCATCAAGGACGGCGCTTTCAAGGACGAGATCGTTCCCGTTGTGATCAAGGGCAAGAAGGGCGACACCGTGTTCGATACTGATGAAGGCCCCCGTCTGAGCGCTCCTGAAGTGCTGGCAAAGCTGAAGCCCGCTTTCACCAAGGACGGCATCGTGACCGCCGGCAACTCTTCCGCCATCAATGACGGCGCTGCTGCTCTGGTCATCATGAGCGAGGAGAAGGCTAAGGAGCTGGGCGTGAAGCCTCTGGCTACCTGGGTCGCCGGTGCTCTGGCAGGCGTTGAGCCCGAAGTCATGGGCCTGGGCCCCATCGCCGCTACCAAGAAGGTCATGGCAAAGACCGGCCTGACTGTTGCTGACATGGATCTGATCGAGGCCAACGAGGCATTTGCTGCTCAGTCTGTGGCTGTCAGCCAGGCTCTGAACTTTGATATGAGCAAGGTGAACGTCAACGGCGGCGCAATTGCTCTGGGCCACCCGGTCGGCGCTTCCGGCGCTCGTATCCTGGTCACCCTGCTGTATGCTATGAAGCATCGCGGTGCACACAAGGGCCTGGCTACCCTGTGCATCGGCGGCGGCATGGGCTGCGCTACCATCGTTGAGATGGACTAAGTTCCACCTCTTGGAATCCTGACTGAATGACAGACCCGGACGGGGAAGGGAACCGGAGAGCCTTTCCTCCGTCCGGGGGCTGTTTGTGATAATTGATAAGATTTGAATAGGAGGTTTTCACAATGGCATTTGTAAAAACCGAGGTGCAGGGTGCACAGGGTGCAGTTGAGATCATTACCATCGACCGCCCCAAGGCACTGAATGCCCTGAATCCCGAAGTTCTGGCAGACCTGAAGGCAGCTTTTGAGGCTGTGGATCAGGAGACTGTCCGCTGCATCGTTCTGACCGGCGAAGGCGACAAGAGCTTCGTGGCAGGTGCAGATATCGGTTCCATGAGCACCATGACCAAGGCAGAGGGCGAGGCCTTCGGCAAGCTGGGCAATGATGTGTTCCTGATGATCGAGAGCTTCCCCATCCCCGTTATTGCAGCCGTGAACGGCTTTGCACTGGGCGGCGGCAACGAGCTGGCTATGAGCTGCGACATCCGCATCTGCTCTGACAACGCTGTGTTCGGCCAGCCGGAAGTGGGTCTGGGCATCACCCCGGGCTTCGGCGGCACCCAGCGTCTGGCACGTCTGGTCGGCATGGGTATGGCAAAGCAGCTGGTCTACTCTGCACTGAACATCAAGGCGGACGAGGCTCTGCGCATTGGTCTGGTGAACGCTGTGTATCCTCAGGCTGAACTGATGGAGAACGTGCTGAAGCTGGCCGGCAAGATCGCAAAGAATGCACCCATCGCTGTACGCAACTGCAAGAAGGCAATCAACGGCGGCATCAGCCTGCCCATCGAGAAGGCTGTTGAGGTCGAGGAAAAGCTGTTCGGCAGCTGCTTCGAGACCCACGACCAGAAGGAAGGCATGGCCTGCTTCCTGAGCCGTGAGAAGCCGAAGCCCAAGGCAGTGTTCACCAACAACTAATCCATTACTACATAATTTTTGATATTAAAGGAGAGGTTTCCTATGAAGATCGGTATTATCGGCGCTGGCACCATGGGCCAGGGCATCGCAAAGGCATTTGCACAGGTTGAGGGCAACACCGTTGCTC
>OGQN01002910.1_pt1 | contig 11681 bp, 11 predicted proteins | sample 1553231 | NCBI WGS metagenome assembly OGQN01 (sample SAMEA2579950, study PRJEB22360) | human gut metagenome | biome: human gut; feature: human-associated habitat; material: faeces | place: Denmark | collected 2008/2010 | reverse complement strand
CGGCTTTGCTTTTACGCGGTTTGCGTTTTTTCGGCGTAAGTACATCTTTCTTTTTCGCTTCCAATTTAGCAATTTTATCTTTAACAGCGGCGATTTTGTTATCGAATTCAGTGACAGATTCTGCTTTTTTGTTTTCCAATTCCAAGATGGAATCTTTCAGTTTTTCAATTTGGACGTCCAAATCAGCAGCGGTTTGTTCCGGGGTTCTCCGGATACGTTTTCCTTCAGACATTCAGTCACGCTCCTACAATACATAGATTAAAGATAGTGGATAACTTAAATATATCACAGTCAAATAGAAGTAACAAGATAAATCGTGTCGGAAGTTGGAATGCAGATAACGGAATGTAAAGAAGGATGGCGTCGTTTTTCTTTCGACAAGTAAAGGACAGCGCGTGCGCTGTCCTTGCAAGCACGGCAATTTGACGGCAAATTGCCCGCTTGTTAGGGGCATAGCCCCTAAGACCCCATAAATGGAAAAGTCGGTAGATAATTTAAAAGCTATGATGTTTTCTTTTGCACTACATGAATGTGTAATAGTAGCACAAAAGAGAATACTGCCATCAATGCTTTTTTACTTCATTTGTCATGGTTTCTATATGCCCAATGTCCGCCTTCGTGGTATTTAATAAGATTTCCTTCTGCAACAAAGCTGGCAAGTATCCGATTTGCCGTTGCCGCGGATACGCCGCATAACTCCCGGACATCGGCATTCATAATGTAGTCGTGAGTTTTTAGATACTCCTGAATTTTATGCCAGCGCAGCGTTACCTTGTCAATCTTTCCATTGCTCATTTCATCATTCGTGTTGACGGCATCAATGAGTGATGCTTTGATGGCAGAGAGCATGAATTCAATGAATACCGTGGATTCTCCAGCGCCATTGGAGGCGTTGATAGCCTCATAATACTCCTGTTGGCGGTCATGGATGATAGACTCCACCGGCAGCCATGCGAAAGCCGAATTCCATTTAGAAAGCAACAGTGTGTGCCATAGGCGGCCCACACGGCCGTTCCCATCGGCAAAGGGATGGATCAGTTCAAACTCATAGTGGAACACACAACTGCGAATCAGCATGTGTACCTTACTGTTTTTTGCCCAGTCCAGCAGTTCCATCACCAGATCAGGAACATACTGGGGCAATGTCCCAAAATGAAGGATATGCCCTTCACGATCTACCACACCTACGGGCCGTGTACGGAACATACCGGATTCTTCTACCAGACCCCGCGTCATAATATTGTGGGCAGTCAACAAATCGTCCACCGAATAGGGATCAAGTTTATCCAGTCGCTCATAGATCTCATAGGCGTTTTTTACTTCCGCAATATCTTTGGGCGGTGCCAGAACATGTTTTCCATTGAGCACAGCAGTTACCTGTTCCAAAGAAAGCGTATTCTGCTCAATTGCCAGAGACCCGTGAATGGTGCGGATACGGTTACTGCGGCGTAGAGTCGGATTGGTGGAAAGCGAAAAGGCAGCAGATATTTTTCCCACCAGTTCAGCAATTTCCGCCACCTGGTCAATCATCTGATTTGTGATTTCGAAAGGAGGCTTTTTATTTCTCATATAGCACCTCACTGTATCAATAATTATTTTTATCATACCACACATCGCTCATTTCATCAATCAGTTGACCTCATGGTTTGAGTGATGATTTTTTTAAATATGCATAAATGCTCTATAATAAATTTTGAAAAGGGGAATATACACGGCAGGATGTTATAGAAGAGAACAGAATGTGCTCTGTAAAACAAAAAGATTTTGGGTAGGCTTCACGTCTGGCATTTGAAACGAGAAGTTTGATTTTGTGAATGTTTGCTCGGAGAAAAAGTTGATTTAAATATAATAGGAAAAAGAATCATGACCAAGCGCCCAATAAAAATTACAGTCCGGCTTTCACAGACAGAAGCCGCCCGTCTCAATACGCTGGCATCGGAATGCAGCAGCAAAAAAGAACCGCTCATCCGCAATCTCATCATGGGTGTGGAAATAAAGCCGCGGCCAACGGAAAAACAGCTCCGGCTCGTCCGTGAGATATCCGGGATCGCAAACAACATCAACCAGATCACGCGCCTTGCCAACACGGTCAAAAGCGTTTCCCCCACGCAGGTGGAGGAACTGCAGCGGCTGTGCAGCGAGGCGCTTTCGCTTGTAAGGGAGAGTCTGTGAATGGCATACACAAAAATATTTCCGATCCGCACCCGCCTTGACCGCCGTGTGCGCTATGCGCTCAACGGAAAAAAGACCGCGCTGGAAACAGCGGCAGGCTATGCACTGGATGCCGCCAAAACAGAAAGCGTCCTGTTCACGGACGCATTCAACTGCGGTCTTGCCGCGCCCTGCGCGGAAATGTACGCGACCAAACGGCGCTGGGGCAAGGACCAAAACAGGGTGCAGGGCTACCATATCATCCAGTCCTTCCGGCCCGGAGAGGTGACGCCGGAGCAGGCGCATGAGATCGGCTGTGAATTTGTCCGCCGATTTCTGGCCGGACGGTATGAAACCGTCATCGGCACGCATCTGGACAAAGCCCATCCGCATAACCACATCGTATTCAACGCCTGCTCGTATGCGGACGGCAGGATGTTCCGCAACGATTTCAACAACTACTACAACGGAATCCGTACCGTTTCAGACGCGCTCTGCCGCGAATACGGCCTTTCCGTCATTGAGCCGCAAAACAAAGGGAAGCAGTACCGGGAATGGCTGGACGAAAAAGAGAAAAAGCCCACCATGCGCGGAATGGTAAAAGCGGATGTGGACGAAGTGCTTGCCGCCGCTGTCAGCTTCCAGACCTTTGTGCTGGGCCTTCAGCGGCGCGGATACATCGTCAAATACGGCCCGGAAATCAAATATATGGCGGTCCGCCATAAAACGGGCGGCAAGTTTTTGCGCTTGAAGTCCCTGGGGCCGGAATACACGGAGGCGGCCATCCGTCAGCGGCTGGAGCAGCCGCCATTCCCGGCCCCCGCCGCACCTCCGGCCGCCCACCACGCCCGAAGTCCCGCCGCGCCCGGCGCGGCAAAACATGCGGAAAAAAGAAAATCAAAAGTCCTCTTCACGCCCGCGCAGGGCCTACCGCCTGCGCGGGCGCTTTGCGTCCGGGCGGGCCGGATATTCCGGTTTTGCCGCCCTGACTTACCGATACCTGCACCTGCTGTGCAAGGTCCGGCGCAAACGCGCGCCCCGCCACGTCTCCTATGCGCTGCGCGGGGAGCTGCGCCGCTTCGACCGGTATCTGGCACAGCATCAGTTCCTGCTGGAACACAAAATCACGGACAGCGCCGCGCTCTGTGCGTACAGGGCGCAGACGAAAACAGAGATCGAACGCATGACGCACCGGCGTGCGGCGCTGTACCGGAAAAGGGGGGATTCATCCAATGGTATGAACCGGGCGGAGCTGTCCGCCCAAATCGACCGTCTGACCAGCGCGCTTCGGGCCATGCGCCGGGAACTGCGCCTGTGCGAGCAGATCGAGGCGGATATGGAGCATATCCGGGACCAGCTTGCATTGGCCCATACGGACGCGCAGCGGGAAGAAACGAAAAAGCGAAAGGAGGTGAAGCGCGATGAATACGGGAGGTGACGCGGCGGAGCGTCTGGTGCGGGACAGCCTGATGATCACGGAGGAGGCTGTGAAGCTGGCCGGGCTTGGCGCAAAAAACCTTGCGGCGATCCTGGTGGCTCTGGCCAAAGAGGAGGAAAAGACACATGGCCCCACGCGTCTGACACGTTTGCTGCGTAGCGGCGAGGAATTGAAGCTGCTGCCCATCAAAAGCGAAGACCTGCGGCAGTTCCGACAGCTTGCAAAGGAATACGGCGTCCTGTTCTGCCCGATCAAAAACAAATTTCTGGACAACGGGCTGAACGATATCCTGTTTCCGGCCAGCGCGGCGGCAAGCGTCAACCGCGTGCTGGAGCATATGGGCTACCCTGTGCCGCGGGAAAAGGCGGTGGAGGTAAAAAAAGAAGCCGCCCGCGGTCGGTCCGGCAGCGCCTCGCAGACACGCGGGCATGGCTCAGACAGCAATGCGAGGACGACTGCTACTGAACGTCCGTCCGTGCGCGCGGCCATCGACCGCCTGCAAAAGCAGGCACGCACGCAGACGGACAACGCCGTCCGTACGGTAACGCGGGACGAGCAGTATTTTGAGTTGTAGGAGTGAAAAAAGCTATGGCAAATATCGCAGACCTGATCGCAAACAGAAATCAGGAGCTTGAGGATTTCAAGCAGAAAAAACAGGAGGAACGCACAGAGGCCTATGAGCGGCGTGACGCGGCGGTGATGGAGGTCACATCGGACCCGGAAAAATACAGGGCGTTTCTGGACCTGCACGCGCAGACCATGTACAATGCGGCCAATACCGCCACAGTATGGAAGCAGCGCCCCGGCGCAACGCAGCTTCTGCCGCGCAAAAAATGGGCAGAGCTTGGGCGGAAAATACGCGAGGATGAAACGCCCGTACAGGTGTTCATGCGGGATACGCGCAGCGGGTACATCAAGCTGGACTATGTGTACGACAAGGCGCAGACCGCAGGCGACCCGGTTCCCGTGCGTGGGATACTGCGGGACGGAACGCCGGATATGGAAAAGGCGCTGGGCGCGCTGCTGCAAAGCAGCCCCGTGGAGGTGGTCGCGACAGCAGATATCTTCGGGGAGGCGGAATACCAGCCGGAGGAAAACCGCATCGCCATCCAGCCGGACCTTTCGGGCGCGGCATCGTTCCGCGCGCTGGCGCGCGAGATCGTCTATGCGCAGATCGGAACAGGGATGGAGGCGGGCGATTTTGACCCGCGGCCCTATGAGCTGGATGCGCACAGCGTATGCTATGCGCTGTGCAGACGGTACGGCGTCCCGGTGGAGCAGCCGGACTTTTCCGGCGTCGTACAGCAGTACGGGGAGCTGGAAGCGCCCGAACGCCTGAATATGCTGCGGGAGACCTGCGACCTTTCCAAGGTGCTGAACCGCAGCATTGAACGCGCGCTGGACCTGCGCCAGCGCAGCAGGGCAAAGAACGCCGTGCTGACCCGGTGAAGCCGCAGCAGGGCCGCACGGCCCGGTACATCCTGTGGGCGCTGGGCTTCCCACTGGCATTGTGGCTCGCCGCGGCGCTGGCCGATGCGTTTTCCGGCGGCGCATCCCTGTCCAGGGTGCTCGCCCGTTTCTCCGTCTGCATGAACGCCCCGTTTTCGGTCCGCTGGACAAAGGACACGGGGCGTTTTCTGCTTCTGGGGGGGCTGCTGTATCCGGCGGGAGCCGTGGCCGTGGAATCCGGGCGCGGCAACCGCCGTCCGGGCGAAGAATACGGCAGCGCCCGGTGGGGAGACCCGCGGACCATCGGAAAAAAGTACCGGGACAGGCGGCACAGGGAGAAAAACATCCTGCTGACACAGCATGTCGCGCTGGGCCTGGATGGGCGCATTACAAAGCGCAATACCCATCAGCTCATCGTCGGCGGCTCCGGGGCAGGCAAGACGCGGTATTTTTGTCTGCCCAATGTGATGAACGCCTGCTGCTCATATATTATCACAGACTGCAAGGGCGAGATTTTGCGCGCCGTGGGCGGGCTGCTTGAAAAGCAGGGCATCCCGTTCACGGTGCTGGACCTTGTGAATATGCGCGGCCATTACAATCCCTTCGCCTATCTGCGCAGAGACAGCGACGCGCTGAGGCTTGTCACGAACCTTGTGGCGAATACGACGCCCAAGGACGCGAAAAACTCGGACCCGTTCTGGGACCGTGCGGAGACGGCGCTCCTGCAGGCGCTCATTTTGTATCTGAAGCACAGAGCGCCTGTGTGCGAGCAGAACTTCACGATGGTCATGGAGATGATCAACGCGGCGGAGGTGCGGGAGGGCGACCTGAATTTCAAAAGTGCGCTGGACCTGCTGTTTGACGAGCTGGAAAGCGACGACCCGCAGAGCATCGCGCTCAAGCAGTACAAGGTGTTCAAGCAGGCGCAGGACAAAACCGCGAAAAGCATCCTCATCGGCGCGGCGGTCCGGCTTGCGGCCTTCAATCTGCCGGAGCTGGCCCGCGTCACAGACAGCGACGAGATGTATATTGGGCGGCTGGGGGAGGAAAAGCGCGCGATTTTTTGCGTGATACCGGATAACGACACCAGCCTGAATTTTCTGGTGAGCATGCTGTATACGTGCGCCCATAGGCCCGGGCGCGTTAAGCAATAAATCCGGGCGCGGTTTCTTTGGAATGCTGTTTTGAGAAAACAGTAGGTAAAAGTATCAACGCAATCAGTAAATCCAATGGGATAAGGAGGCCCAAAACAGACTGAAAGCAACCTATCATCCCCCGACTTATCTGGAATGGGAAACCTGACAGGGAGTGTAGCATGTCGGAGAGTGCGCTGCCGCAAACTCCATGCGGTGAGCAAGGCACAATAGGATGAAAAGCTGTATATGAGGATGAAAGCTAAACTGCTTAAAGGATAGTCACGAGCAAGATATAACATCGTCTCCGGCGTAAAGGAGTTTCAGCCGCCGGTGCTCCGGCAACAAACTTGCGTGTAGGGGCGTTGCGAGATACTCGGAGCAGGCAGCCGTGGGAGAAACGGCGCAAAGTGGCGAAAAATCCCATCCGACAATACGGCAGCTCATGTTCCATTGAAGCCAAATGGGGATTGCCTAAAGCGGAAAGCCAGCTATGGCTATGGGCGCTATGAGAAAAGCGGCCCTGAATATCCGCCAAGGTAACACAGTCTCAATAGTAGTCCGAGGGCGGGAAAGCCGTCCACATGGCGAAGTGAGACAGTCTACTGCTCAATATAATCTGCGGAAAGGTGTGAGAGACACTATGAGAAGTCCAGAAGTTATATTGAAAAACTTAGGTGACAAAGCAAAGGACAAAAGCTACCAATTCAAACGGCTATACCGCAATCTCTACAATCCCGAAATGTATCTGCTGGCCTATCAGAAAATCGCATCCTCAGAGGGAAGCATGACGGCGGGAACAGACGGGAACACACTGGACGGCATGAGTATGGCAAGGGTCAATCGAATCATCGCATCGCTGAAAGACCACAGCTATCAGCCGCAACCAGCCAAGCGGAAGTATATTGCAAAGAAAAACAGTGGCAAAAAACGGCCACTGGGTATTCCATCCACGGATGACAAACTGGTGCAGGAAGTAGTCAGGGTCATGCTGGAGGCTATCTATGAACCCGGATTTTCTGTTCATTCTCACGGGTTCCGGCCCAATCGGAGCTGCCATACGTGTCTGACCGAAGTAAAGCGGACGTTCACAGGCGTGAAATGGTTCGTAGAGGGTGACATCAAGGGCTGTTTCGACAACATTGACCACCATGTCCTCATCAGCATCGTCAGACGGCGTATTACCGACGAGAGCTTCATCGAACTGCTCTGGAAATTTCTCCGGGCAGGTTACCTGGAAAATTGGGAATACAACATCACCTACAGCGGCACTCCCCAAGGCTCCGGGGTCAGCCCAATCCTTGCAAATATCTATCTCAACGAACTGGACACATTCGTAGAAAAGCTCAAATTGGAATACGACAGACAGGACAGCTACCGCAAACCGCAGAAAGAATACTCGCAAACTCTGGCGTTGGCACACTATTGGGAGAAAAAGCGCAAAACAGCAGTGGAGCAAGGAGACGAGGCCGAAGTCCAGCGGGCAAAAGGCCGCGTAAATGAACTCTATGCAAAACTGCTCTCCATCCCGTGTTTCCCAGCCATCGACCCCACCTTCAAGAAAATCCAGTACGTAAGATACGCGGATGATTTCATCATCGGGGTTATAGGGCCAAAAGCTGACGCGGAGATCATCAAAGGAAAATTACGTGCATTCCTTCATGACGAGCTAAATCTGACACTATCGGAGGAAAAGACGAAAATCACCCACTCTGCGGAGCTGGTACGCTTCCTCGGCTACGACCTGACTGTATCAAGAAGCCAAGATTACTCCCGTGATAAAAATGGAAATCTCAAACGTCACTGGAACGGACAGGTCAAGCTGTATCTCCCCCATGAAAAGTGGTTCAATAAGCTGCTGGAATACAGAGCGATGTATATCAAAAAGTGCCCTGACGGAAAAGAGATATGGAAGCCGACCTACCGAGGAAAGCTCATCAATATGCCAGACGCACAAATTGTAAGCAAATTCAATTCGGAAATCCGCGGGCTTTACAACTATTACAGACTGGCGGCAAACGTGTCTGCTCTGAACAGCTTTTACAGAATCATGCGGGGAAGCCTGTTCAAAACCTTTGGCTGCAAATACCGTACCACCTACAAGCACATCAAGGCTAAATATGTACGTGACGGTATCTTTTCTGTGAAATACAGCACCAAGGGCGGCGACAAGGAACTCCAATTTTACCACGATGGATTTCAGCAGAATGTAAAAGCGGCCCCGGATTTTTCAGACATTATGCCAAACTTCCGAAAATACACCAAGGAGCGCAGTCTGCTCCGCCGAATGAAAAATGGCATTTGTGAGCTTTGTGGTGCGGAGACAAAAGAAATTGTGATGCACCACGTCCGAAAGTTGAAAGACCTAAAGGGTGAAACCGAGTGGGAGCGCGTCATGCTGCGCATCCGCCGAAAATCCCTTGCCCTATGCCCATGCTGTTATAACAGCATCCAAACCTAAGTTTTGTAGACGGAGAGCCGGATACGCCGAGAGGTGTCCGTCCGGTTCGGGAGGGGGAGCGCCGAAACCTATCGGAGAAATCCGGCAAGGCGCGGCGTCTCCTACCTCATGCAGGCGTTTCAGGAGCTTTACTACATTGCCGACCAGAAATACGGCGGGCCACTGCCTGTGCATGTGCAGTGCATCCAGGACGAATGGGCGAATACGCCGCAGCCGGACAACTATCTGCAGATCCTGCGCACGGCGCGCAGCCGGAACATCGGGTGCAGCGTTGTGGTACAGGGGCTTTCCGCCATCAAGGCGATGTACAAGGAGAGCTGGGAGGAGGTCGTGGGCAACTGCGATTCGTTCCTGTTCCTAGGCGGCAACGATCAGGAAAGCTTATCGTATATCAGCAAAATGACGGGCAAGGCGACCATTGATACCATAACACGCGGCGAGACAAAGGGGCGCGGCGGCTCATCCAGCCGGAATTTCCAGAATACGGGCCGGGAGCTTGTGACGCCGGAGGAGCTGCGCATGGTGGACCGGGACGCGCTGCTGCTCATCCGCGGCGAATACCCGGTGATGGATCGGAAGTACGACTTAAACCGGCATCCGAATATCCGGTACACGGAAATGGGCGGTGCGCCGCCATACAAAGTGCCAGAGGATTACTGCGCATTGTCCGCCGGTATTCCGGCAGAGGATGTACAGGAAGAATGGAAAAAGGGAACGCCGCTTGCGCCGGAGCTGCTTTCGGCGTTTGAGGTGCTTCACAGCAAAGAAGAACTGGAGGAAAAGAAAATTGAACGAAAAAAAGAACAAGCCTGACGCGGCGGCGCTGCGCGATGCAAAGCGCGGCCATAAGGCGCGCATCGGATATGCGCGTATTGTATTGGTGTGCCTGCTGGGCGCGCTGCTGGCGGTCCCGGCCTTTGCAGAGGGCGGCGCATCGGGGCCGCTGGACACCATCAACAACCTGTCCGACCTGGTGTTCCAGTGCGTGCGCGCCGTGGGCGTTATCGTGGCGGGCTACGGCATCGTACAAATCGGCCTTGCGGTACAGAGCCATGATTCCAGCCAGCGGGCCAACGGCTTCCTGGCATTTTTCGGCGGCCTGCTCATCATGTTTGCAAAGGAAATTTTGGACTTTATTACGGTGTAGTTGACGCGGTAATATTTTGAGGGTAAGATATATATGTACTCAATTTGTAACAGGGAGGGCGGAGTATGAACATCAAACCATCGGCGTCTATTCGCAACAACTACAACGAAATTTCAAAGCTGTGCAAAAGCACAGGAGAACCTGTGTACTTGACAAAAAGCGGCGAGGGTGATTTGGTCGTAATGGATATCGAAGCCTTTTCCCGCCGTGAGAAAATGCTAGCCCTGCGGGAAACCCTGCTGGACATTGAACGCGACCGAATCAACGGGGCAAAATACTATTCTGTTGATGAAGTGGATGCTGAACTGCGAAGGGCGATTGCGGAGGCGTCAGGGCATGGACGGGCAGAGGTATAGGGTACTGATTTCGGATAAGGCGCGGCAGATGATGAAGGCGCATGTATCTTTCCTGGCGGAAGTGAACCCGCAGGCAGCGGAAAAGCTGAGGGTATCCCTGATGGAAGGTATACGAAGCCTGGCACAAATGCCGGAGCGATGTCCTTATTTGGATGAAGAAGATCGGAGGAGTCCATATCGAAAACTGCATATACCCAAGTGGTATCTGGTTATATACGTTGTAGTGGACGATACAGTCTATGTAGAGTACATTGTAGACGCCAGACAGGAATATGGGTGGCTGCTTCGATAAAAAAAGTGAAGAATCGCATGAAAAAAGACGGCTTTTTTAGGCCGTCTTTTTTGTTTGTGGAGGTGTGAAATCATTTGGATGACAACTGGATTGTAGAGAATCTGGAAAATGCATTGGCGACATGGAATGAGAAGCTGGCGGAGATCTGGCAGCTTGTGAGCATGACGCCGCAGGAATTTAAAGGGGGCGGGATATGGAACATCGTTGTGCAGATCAACGGCGCGCTGCAGGCCATCGGGTATGGGCTGCTGGTTCTTTTTTTCGCCATGGGGCTGTTCAAAAACACGGTAAACTTTCAGGAGCTGCGCCGCCCGGAAGCGGCTTTGCGGTATTTCCTGCATTTTGTGGCGGCAAAAGCCGCCGTCACCTACTGTATGCCTCTGATGCTGGCCGTGTTCGATATATGCGGCGGCATTGTAAGCACAGTGGCCGGGCAGATGGGCGGTATGGCGGGAAATGTGGGCACATTGCCCGGCGAGATCAGCGCGGCCATCGGAAACGTGGGCTTTCTCGCATCCATCCCGCTGTGGCTCGTGACGATTTTGGGCAGCCTGTTCATTACCGTACTTTCCTTTATCCTGATCATGACGGTATATAGCCGTTTTTTCAAACTCTACCTTTACACGGCTTTGGCCCCGGTGCCCATCGCGGCGTTTGGCAGCAGCGAGACGGCGGCCACGGGGAAGGCGTTCCTCAAGGGATATGTGGGCGTGTGCCTGGAAGGCGCGGTCATCGTGCTGTCCTGCCTGATCTATTCCGCATATATGGGCAGCGGGTCGCCCGCGGCGCCGTCAGGCTCAGCGGTTTCGATGGTTTGGACCTATGTGGCGGAAATGATCTTCAACATGATGGTCCTTGTGGGACTGGTAAAAGGCTCGGACCGCATCGTGCGGGAAATGATGAGCCTGTAACGAGGTGAAACAGAATTGGAGATAAAGGTGCCGAAGGAAGTACGGCAATACCATGAAAGCATTTTTTTCGGGCTGTCGCTGCGGCAGTTCGGATGCTCGCTTGCCGCTGTGGGAGCAGCGGTGGGGATGTATTTTGGATGTGTGGATACGCTTGGAACGGAAGCGACGGGCTGGGTATGTATTTTGGGGGCCGCGCCGCTGGCGCTGGCCGGATTTTTTACCTACAACGGGATGCCGCTGGAAAAATTTTTGTGGGCGGTATTCAAAAGCCAGGTGCTGCGCGCCCGGCCCCGCGTGTTCCGGGCGAAAAACTATTGCTATATATTCTTTTGTGAAAAAGGGC
>OGQN01002901.1_pt1 | contig 11697 bp, 7 predicted proteins | sample 1553231 | NCBI WGS metagenome assembly OGQN01 (sample SAMEA2579950, study PRJEB22360) | human gut metagenome | biome: human gut; feature: human-associated habitat; material: faeces | place: Denmark | collected 2008/2010 | reverse complement strand
CAGGAAATCGCTAGGCTTGGCTGCTTAGCGTCTCCAGTGATTGGGGCGCACCCCCACGCGACTGATTTGGGATGCTCATTTTGAGTCCAACTATTTTGATTCATTTTGGAGGGAAAAATGAGGGAAAAGCTACCTTTTAAGGTGGGAATAACCGCACTCTCGATCCTCGTTGTGATTGTGACGTTTCTTCTTCCGACTCCGGAAGGGCTTGCGTTTGAGGGAAAGATGTTGCTCGGCATTCTCGTCGCTTGCGTCATCATGTGGATTTGCGAGCCCATTCCCATCGTCATAACGGCATGGGCGTTTGCCGCGGCCGTTCCTTTAATGGGCATCTTGTCTTCAAATGAAACATGGATGAGCGGCGTGAGTGTCGCTATGATTGTTTGCTTACCGTGCTTTGCGTTTGCGCTGTTCGTACAATACTCCAGCATCTCATTGCGTATCATCGCGTTCATTTTAAAGTGGGCCAAGCATGATTCCAAGAAAGTCCTTGCCGGTCTAATGCTCGCAACGGCGCTTTTGTCGCTAATCATTGATGACCTCGTTCTCGTCATTGTTATGCTTCCGTTCGCATACAGAATTCTGGATGAGAACAAAACCCCTTGGGGAAACAAGTCCAATCTGGCCAAGGCCCTCGTACTCGGCATTGCGTTCGCATCTTATATCGGCGGCTGGATTACTCCCGTGGGCAGCGTTGTCAACATCTTGGCCATGGGCTTTGCCGAGCAGGCGTTCGGCATTACGGTGACGTTCGCGAACTGGATGGTTCTCGGCATCATCATGAACATTGTCTTGCTTCCCATCGCATGGTTCACCATCGTCAAGATATTCAAGCCCGAGCCGATTAGCGACGAGGCAATCGAGCGTATCCAGAAAGAGCGTTCGGAGATTTCCGGGTTTGGCAAGGACGAAATCTGGGGCATGCTTGTCATTGTCGTGACACTGGGTCTGTGGATTGCCGGCTCGTGGTTCCCGCAGCTTGACATGACGGTCATCGGCCTGCTTGCTCTGTTCCTGATGTTCCTGCCGCCGTTCAAGTGCGTCTCGTTCAAGAAGTGGTGCGATGAGAGTCCCTGGTCGGTCGTCATGCTCAATTGGGCTGTTGGCTGCTTTGTTGCTGGCTTTATCGCGACAGGTGCAATGGTCTGGCTTGTTAACACGGCATTTGCGCCTCTCATGGGCCTGCCTGTGATTATCGTTATGATTCTTGTCGCGGTCTTCGCCTGCGTTGTTCACAACATTCTTCCTGCAGGTGCAGCTGTCGCCGGTCTTATCACGATTCCCGTATGCGGTCTTGTCATCAGTCTGGGTGGCAATGTTACCGCTGCGATTTTCATGTGTGCCGTGTTCTCCTCCGCGGCGTTTCTGTTGCCATTGGACCTTTGCGTGTACGTCGCATACTCGAACGAGCGCAAGTATTTTTCACCCTTCGACGAACTCAAGGTTGGCTGGATTCCCAGCGTGGCAGCTGTTCTGATGGTTTCCATTGTCCTGCCCCTCGTCTGCACTGCCATGGGTTTGGCGTAACAGGAGGATTGCACGGACGAAGTTGTCAGGTGACAGCTTGCGAATAGTTCGAAAGTTCCGACCCCTGACGTGTTCCTAGTGACCATGCTAGGGGTCGGATTCGTTTAGAAAAGAACTTAGAAAAGAGCAAAACCATGATTACTGACGAATACTCGAGCGCCGTTGATCTGGCATCGGATATTAAAGATAAGAAGATTGCCCCGTCTGAAATTGTCGAAGAGACCATCAAGGCGATTGACGAGCGCAGCTCCTCTATCAATGCCTTTGTCTATACCAACTACGACGAAGCGCGTGAAAGGGCCAAGGACGAAGATAATAGGCTTGTTCGTGGCGAGGCAAGCGGAGCATTTTTCGGCATCCCAACCGCCGCTAAGGACTTCATTCCCGGCGTGCCTGGATGGCCGGGAACTTCCGGCGGCATCAAGGCACTCTCCCATATGATCGATGACCATTGGGGAAGCTATACGGGCGCGATGAACGACGAGGGCGCCATCATGATTGGCAAGACGAACTCGCCATCTCTCGCGTTTCGTGGCACGTGTGACAACAAGATGTTCGGCCCCACGAGCACCCCGTTCAAGCCCGGATACAACTCGGGCGGCTCCTCCGGCGGCTCGGCAGCCGCGGTCGGCGACGGTATTCTGTTTATCGCCGAAGGCACCGATGGAGGTGGGTCAATCCGCATTCCGGCCGCCTGGTGCGGCTGTTACGGATTCAAAGCGGGTAACGGCGTCATTGGCGGAGCGCCAAGGCCAAACGCCTATGGTACCTGTCATCCGTACTGTTGGGACGGAACGATTTCCCGCTCGGTCAAGGATGCCGCGTATGCCCTGCAGGCGATGGCGGGCTATGACCCCTTCGATCCCAATAGCATTGACTTCGGTGACCGCGATTACATTGCGGCATTGGAGAAGCCGGTGAAGGGTATGCGTATCGGCTTCACGCCCGACTTCGGCATCTTCCCGGTCGAGCCAGAGATCGCCGTCATGTGCGAGGCTGCTGCTGCGAAGTTCGAGGATGCCGGTGCCATCGTCGAGCCTGTGAGCTTCGATTTCAAGCGCTCTGCTTTCGAGCTTGCCGAGGCATGGGATAGGATGATTACCATTTCAGGCGGTCTGGGTACCATAGAGGAAATCAAGGCTGGCGGTATCGACCTTTTACGCGACCACGCAGACGATCTGCCCGACGAACTTATCTATTGGGTGGAGGATGCCTACAAGCGCGGATATGTCGACTTCCATGACGACGAGGTGATCCGCACCGAGGTCTTCGACCAGGTCCAAAGGGCGTTCCAGGACTATGACCTCATTGTTTCGCCCACGTGTGCGTGTCATCCCGTTAAGAACGATCCGAACTGGAATACTGTTGGTCCCAAGGAAATTTGCGGCGTGAAAACCGAGCCTCTCATTGGCTTTTGTCTCACGTTCTTCTGCAACTTCACGGGCAATCCCGCGGCATCCATCCCGGCCGGCCTCTCGAGGGAGGGCTTTCCGGTTGGCCTGCAGCTCATAGGCAATCGCTACGGTGAGATTGATTTGCTCGCGGCAAGTGCCGCCTATGAGCGCGTCAATCCGTGGATGGCAGATTACGAGATCACCAAGAACCGTACGCTTTAGAGAAAGACCAGGCGCGCTCGTTTCTGACGACGGGTGCGCTTTGTTTGAATGAAAGGACATACGATGTCTGAGAAAACCACAGACAAGTCAGTGATAAAGTGCATCGGCTTTTGTGGCTTTGGAATGGGTGCGAACATCACTGAAGTCGATGTGAAAGATGGACGTGTGGCTCGCATCAGGCCGCTGCACTACGACCAGCTCTATAAACCCGAGGATCTGAATTACTGGAAGATCGAGAAGAATGGTCACGTGCTCGAACCGGGCATGGCGAGCTGTCCGCCGCCGCTTGCCACGGCGTATAAGATGAGGGCCTATTCGAAGAACCGCATTCCGTATCCACTGAAGCGCGTCGATTGGGATCCGAATGGCGAGCGCAATCCGCAGAACCGTGGTATCTCCAAGTACGAGCGCATCTCCTGGGACGATGCCTGTGACATCATCGCGGCCGAGATCAAGAGGATTCAGGACGAGTGCGGACCGTTTTCCATCTACGCGCAATCCGATGGTCATGGAGAGACCAAGACCGTGCATGCGGCCCATGGTTGCCAGACCAACCTCCTGGCGCTCACGGGCGGCTTCCTGAAGCAGGCCCGTCAGCCGGATTCCTGGGAAGGTTGGTACTGGGGCGCAAAGCATGTTTGGGGCATGGATCCCGTTGGCATGCAGACCATCACCAACAATGTCATCAAGGACATCGCAGAGCACACCGATGCCGTCTTCGTGTGGGGTGGCGATCCCGAAACCACGCCGTGGGGTTGGGGCGGCCAGATGTCGAGTCTCATCTCATACTGGTTCACCGACATCGGCGTCAAGCAGGTTTACGTGTGCCCCGACCTTAACTATGGCGCGGCAATCCATGCCGACAAGTGGATTCCGGTCCTGCCGAATACTGACGTCGCCCTGCAGCTTGCAATCGCCCATGTGTGGTTGACCGAGGGCACGTACGAGAAGGACTACATCGCCACGCACTCCGTCGGTTTCGATAAGTTCGAGGACTACGTCATGGGCCGCGGCGAAGACGGCGTCGAGAAGACACCGGCCTGGGCGGCCGAGAAGTGCGGCGTGCCCGATTACCGCATCAAGGCGCTTGCTCGCTACTGGGCGAGCAAGAAGGTCTCCGTTGCCCATTGCAACGGTGGTGGCTACATTCGCGCAGCCTTTTCGCACGAGCCCGCTCGCATGGAGATCTACCTGCTGGGCATGCGTGGCGTGGGTCAGCCGGGTGTCAATCAGTTCCAGATGATCGAGTGGCAGCTCATGGATATGCCCACGTGGAATCCCCTACCCAGTTGCTCGGTGCTCCCGAGCGTCGAGGGTGCCTATCGTGGCGCGACCATGGATCTGTCTGAGCCGTTCATCCCCAAGACGCTCATCCCCAAGGCCATCACCGAAAAGAAGCTCGAATGGCATGGCCATGTCATTGCGGGCATTGCCACCGTCGATCAGTTCATTCCGTTCGAGTGGGAGCCTGAAGAGGGCAAGGGCGTGCGCATGATCTGGTCGGATGCTCCGTGCTGGTCGAATTGCTGGCAAGGCGGCAACGTCTTCCAGGAGGCCATGCGCGACCCCGAGCTCGACTTCATCTTGGTGCAGCACCCCTGGTTCGAGAACGACACCAAGTTCGCTGACATCATCCTGCCCACCAACACGTTGTTCGAGACCGAGGATTTCAATGTTGACGTGCGCAGTGGCCAGTGGAATGCCATTGCGTATGAAGGCCAGGCAATCGATCCCATCGGCGACACGCGCAGCGATTACGAGGCCGTGTGTTCGGTTGCCAAGGCACTCGAGAAATTCGGCGGTAACTACGAGAACCTGTATGAGCGCTACACCCAGGGACGCGATGTCATGGGCTGGATCGAGAAGGGCTTCCGCGAGTCCGGTATCGAAGATGGCGAGCATGCCGACTTCGAGCAGTTCAAGGAAGACCGATTCAAGCTCTTCCCGACGCGCGAGGATTGGGAGGACATGCCACATGGCCTTATAGGCTTCTACGAAGACCCCGTGGGGCATCCGCTCTCTACGCCGTCCGGACTGATCGAGTACTACTCCGAGTCACTGGCGCAGGTCTTTCCCGATGACACGGCGCGAGGTCCCGTCGCGCGCTGGATCGAGGAGCCGCTCGACGGACATGACGATCGCCTTTCCAGCCCGCGTGCGAAGGACTATCCGTTCCTGCTCGTCACCAACCATCCGCGTTGGCGCGTGCATGCCAATCATGACGACATCCCCTGGTTCCACGAGTTCACGACGGGCAAGGTCACCGGTCCCGATGGCTACCTGTACGAGCCGCTGTACGTGAATCCGATCGATGCTGCCAAGCTTGGCCTCGAGGATGGCGATATCGCCGCCCTGTACAACGAGCGCGGCACGGTGCTGGGTGGCGTCATCATTTCCGAGCGCATCATGCCCGGTTGCGTTTCCCAGGATCATGGCGCTCGCGAGGACGAGATCGAGACTGGCGTTGGCGGCTTGGATCGCGGCGGCGCGAACAATCTGATATGCCCGTCTGCGACGACATCCAAGAACTGTGCTGGCGAGGTGACCAACAGCTATCTCGTTGGCGTGAGGAAAGTCGATGTCATCGAGATGGCCAGGGAACGTCCGGAGGAATGGGGCCGCGCATACGATCCCGATTTCGGCCAGATTCCCGATAGCTGGATTGTGGAGGGCTAAGAATGAAAGCATTTGTTATTGACGTTGCCAGGTGCAACGGCTGCATGAATTGCCAGATTGCCTGCAAGGACGAGCATTGCGGTACCGATTGGCTGCCCTATGCCGCCGAACAGCCCCTGACCGGACAGTTCTGGTGCAAGGTCGAGGAGAAGGTGCGTGGCAGCGTTCCCAAGACGCGCATCACCTACGTTCCGCACATCGGCGGTCAGAGCGACGCGCTTGCCGCGGCGGCGGGCGACGCCATCGTGGAGCGCCCCGACGGGCTCATGTACCTCGATCCCGAGAAGGCCAAGGGACGCAAGGACCTTTGCGAGTTCGAAGGCGTGTACTGGAACGAGGCGCTCCAGATTCCGCAGACCTGCACGGGCTGCGCGCATCTGCTTGATGATGGCTGGGAGGTTCCGCGTTGCGTGGACTCCTGCCCCACCAAGGCATTGCGCTTTGGCGATGTCGCGGATCTCGATCTCGATGGTGCTGAGCAGCTCGTCGAAGGCTCGCGCATCTGGTACCGCAATTTACCCAAGCGCTTCGTGACCGGTTGCGTCGTCGACTTTGACGCTCGTGAGGTTGCCATCGGTGCCGACGTGAAGCTCGTGAGTGCGAGCGGTAATACGGTTGCCGAGCAGAAGACCGACGAGTTTGGCGATTTCATGTTCGACCAGGTCGAGCCCGCCGCTTATCAGGTCGTCTATCAGGTTCCCGGCAAGACGGCCAAGACCTATGACGCTGATGCGACCGAGCTCGACGTGAACATTGGCGACGTGCCCGTAGCGTAAGTTCCGCTGTCATGTTCCACGGAGGGGGCACGGGGCGCAACGCTTCGTGCCCCCTGTCGTAACCAGGCAAATACGCGGACTGCTTACTCGGTTTTGAGGAGCGAAGGAGATTTCTATGATTAGCGACGAGTACGTAAGCGCGGTCGATCTGGCCGCCGATATCAAGGACATGAAAGTGTCTCCCTCGGAAGTAATAGAGGAAACCATCAAGGCGATTGACGAGCGCAATCCATCTATCAATGCCTTCGTATACACCAATTACGATGAAGCGCGTGCCAAGGCGCGGGAGGAAGACGATAAGCTGACTCGAGGCGAGGCTCATGGCGCTTTCTTTGGTATACCGACCGCCGCGAAGGACTTTATTCCCGGTATACCGGGATGGCCGGGAACGACCGGCGGCGTCAAGGCCCTCTCTCATATGATTGACGACCATTGGGGTAGCTATACGGGCGCGATGAACGACGAGGGCGCCATCATGATCGGCAAGACCAATGCTCCGTCATTCGCGTTTCGCGGAACAACCGACAACAAGATGTTCGGCCCCACGAGCACCCCGTTCAAGCCCGGATACAACTCGGGTGGCTCCTCCGGCGGATCGGCGGCCGCGGTCGGCGACGGCATCCTGCTCATCGCCGAAGGGTCTGACGGAGGCGGATCCATACGTATCCCATCTGCCTGGTGCGGATGCTATGGTTTCAAACCTGGAAATGGTACGGTGGGCGGAGCACCGAGGCCGAACGCCTATGGCACCTGCCATCCGTACTGTTTTCCGGGCAGCATATCGCGTGGCGTAAAGGATGCCGCGTATGCCCTGCAGGCGATGGCGGGTTACGACCCCTTCGACCCCAACAGCATCGACTTCGGCGATCGCGATTATGTTGCTGCCCTCGACAAGCCGATCAAGGGCATGCGCGTCGGCTTCACGCCAGACTTCGGCATATTCCCGGTCGAACCGGAGATCGCCGCCATGTGCGAGGATGCCGCGGCGAAGTTCGAGGATGCCGGCGCCATCGTCGAGCCCGTGAGCTTCGACTTTAAGCGCTCCGCCTTCGAGCTTGCCGAGTCGTGGTGTCGCATGATCACCATTTCGGGTGGCCTTGGTTCCGTCGAGGAGATCAAGGCGATGGGCATAGATCTTTTGCGTGATCATGCAGACGACCTGCCTGACGAGTTCATCTGGTGGGTCGAAGACTCGTATAAGCGTGGGTATGTCGATTTCCACGACGACGAGGTGATCCGCACGGAGGTCTTCGACCAGATTCAGGGAGCGTTCCAGGATTATGACCTCATCGTCTCGCCGACGACTGCGTGTCATCCGGTTAAGAACGATGTTAATCGCAATACCCTGGGACCTGCAAAGATTTGCGGTGTGAAAAGTGATCCGCTTTGTGGATTTGGACTCACGTTCTTCTGCAACTTCACGGGTAATCCTGCGGCATCCATCCCGGCCGGCCTCTCGAGGGAGGGCTTTCCGGTTGGCCTGCAGCTCATAGGCAATCGCTACGGCGAAATCGATTTGCTTGCGGCAAGCGCAGCCTATGAGCGCATAAGCCCGTGGAGGAGCATATACGAGGTCACGGCCAAGAGGAGCTTGTCGAATTCGCATGCTGCTTGAGAGATTCATGTTGTGCTGCGCTTGCTCCCGCAATCAAGTCAGGCGTTTCGTTATTGCCTGAATTATCTGTTCGCTTGTGTCGGAGAGGGCGTTTTCACCAAGGAGATCCCTGTCACAAGAATGGGAAAGAGAGATAGGAGAGCACATGGCAGAAAATGAATACGTTCGCGTGCCGCACGAGAAGCCCTATACCTACAAAGAGGGCGATCTCACGGTCACACGCGGAAGCGCATGGACCGGGCCCGGGTGTCATCTGGGTTGCGGCGTGCTGCTCTATACCGATGAAGATGGCAAGCTTGTCAAGGTAGAGGGCGATTCCGAGAATCCCTTCAACAACGGACGGCTTTGCGTGCGTTGTCTTGCCCTGCCTGATGTGACGAACCACAAGGACAGGCTCTTGTATCCGATGAAACGCGACCCGAAGGACCGCGGCAAGGACAAGTGGGAGCGCATCGGCTGGGACGAGGCCATCGACCTGGTTTCGGACAAGCTCATCGAGATTCGCGAGAAGTACGGTGCGGAAAGCGTCGTGTTCGGCCAGGGCACCGGTCGCGATATCGCCTCGTGGATCACGCGCCTTGCCTGGTCGTATGGCTCGCCCAACTACACCTGCTTCGCGCTGTCCGGACTTGCCTGCTACCTGCCCCGCATCGCCGGCATGGCCGCCACTTGCGGCGGGTACACGGTCGCTGACTGCTCGCAGCAGTTCACCGATCGCTACGATAACCCCAACTGGCGTCATCCCGAGCTCATGGTCATTTGGGGCAACTATCCGCTCAAGGCGAACTCCGACGGTTTCTACGGTCACTGGATGATCGATCTCATGAAGCGGGGCATGAAGATCATGATGATCGATCCACGCGTCACCTGGCTTTCGCTCAAGGCCGAGGAGCACCTGCGCCTGCGTCCCGGTACCGATGCTGCCCTGGCGCTCGCGATGATGAACGTCATCATCAACGAGGAGCTCTACGACAAGGAGTTCGTCGAGAAGTGGACCTACGGCTTTGACGAGCTGCGCGAACGCGTGCAGGATTACCCGCCGTCGAAGATGGCTGAGGTCACCTGGGTTCCCGAGGAGCAGATCGTCCGCGCGGCACGCCTGCTCGCGAAGTCGAAGCCTGCCGCCATGCAGTGGGGTCTTGCCGTCGACATGGTCAAGGAGGCCCTCCCGGCCGGTCAGGCCATCGTCGGCCTGTTCCAGATCACCGGCAACGTCGACATCCCCGGCAGCAACATCTTCCCGGTCGAGATGATTGCGTACTCTGGCGGTTGGGGCTCCGAGCTCATCAGCCCCGAGCAGAAAGCAAAGCGCATCGGCCTTGCCGAGTATCCGCTCTTGAACCTCGGCTTCCAGGCAGCCCAGGCAGACGAAGTGCTCAAGACGATGGAGACGGGTAGCCCCTACGAGATTCACGGCGTCTGGCTGCAGACGAACAATGCAATCGCCTGCATGGGTGCTGACCCCAGGCGCGTTCTCAAGGCACTGCTGAAGATGGACTTCAACGTCGTCGTCGATCTGTTCATGACGCCGACCGCCATGGCGGCTGCCGACGTGGTACTGCCCGCGTGCACATATCCCGAGAAGGACGGCCTGCGTCTGGGCGACGGTCTACAGCGTGGTGAGGTCATCAACAAGGTCACGCAGATTGGCGAGGCCAAGTCCGACGCCGAGATCAACCTGCTCATCGGCAAACGTCTCAACCCGGATGCATGGCCGTGGGAGACCATCGACGAGATGCTGTCGTACATGATCTCCTCGACGGGCCTCTCGTTCTCCGAGCTGCGCGAGCAGGCGCCGCTGTATTTGCCCTTCGAGTACAAGCGCTACGAGAAGGGACTGCTGCGCGCCGATGGCAAGCCCGGCTTCAACACGACGACGGGTCTCATCGAGCTGTGGTCACTGTTCTACGAGACCTGCGGTTTGGACCCCATGCCGTATTTCGACGAGCCCAACCCCGGTCCAGGTGCGACGCCCGAGCTCATGGAGGAGTATCCCTTCGTGCTCACGACCGGTGCACGCCGTTGGTCCTCGTTCCACAGCGAGCATCGTCAGGTCGATCGCCTGCGTCGCATGGATCCGTGGCCCTATATCGAGATCCATCCCGAGACCGCCGAGAAGCTCGGTGTCACCGAAGGCGAGTGGGTCTGGGTCGAGAACATGCTCGGCCGCGCCAAGCGCACCGTCAAGATCACCCCGATCGTCGATCCGCGTGTCGTTTCGTGCGATCACGGCTGGTGGCTGCCCGAGGCAGAACCGGAGGAGCTCTACGACGTCTTCGACGTGAACATCAACCAGCTCATCCCCATGTCGTGCGGAAAGTCAGGCTTCGGCGCCAACTACAAGACGAGCATCTGCAAGATTTACAAAATCGAGGAAGGGGAATAGGCCATGGCGAAAGGCATTCTCATTGACACCGAATGGTGCTCCGGTTGTCACACCTGCGAGATGGCATGCCAAATGCACAACCATCTCCCCGTCGGCCAGACGGGAGTCATCGTGCAGGAGATTGGCCCGTGGCAGATTGACGAGAACAACTGGCAGCTCTCCTACCTGCCTGCGTTCACGAAGCAGTGCGATGGGTGCGCGACGCGCGTGAGCGAGGGAAAGTTCCCGACCTGCGTGCAGCATTGTCAGGCGCAGTGTCTGGTGTACGGAGACGTCGAGGATCTCGCCGGCCAGATGGGCGCCGGAAGCAAGAAGGTACTCTGCGTCATCTAGTGCCTCGCGACATCGCTTCTCACGACGTGCGAAAGCTTGCTGTATTCTGGCCATGCGACGGCGGGAGGTGCCTACGCGGTGCCTTCCGCCGCTTCCCTCGCTGCCATGCTGGCTACGAGGGGCATGGTCCATGATTTTCGAGGAGTCATCCATGTGCGGATATGCATGCGTCAACTGCGGAAGATGCAGGGGAGAGGCCCCGGCATTTGCCATGGATATAGAGCGTGTGCCCGGATACTGCGAGCGCTGCGAGGCTATCAACGGGCCGACGGCGCAGGTATGTGGCATGTGCGGAGCGCCGCTCGCGAGTGCCGAGCGCGCAGCGCAGTTGCGTGCCACGTACCTGTCGCATTCCGACGCATCGCAGACCGGAGCGGCTTAGATGGACTTGCGGGAGTACACGGCGCTGATCGAGGGAGCCGAAGAGGACTTTCGGCGCTCCGCTGCCCGGTACGGCTTGCCCTTCGAGAAAGACGAGTCCTCTCCGCGCTCAGCTCGCCAGATGATGGCGCACGCATGTGGATGCGCATGCGAGAACGGCGGCTCCTCCATATGGTGCGGCTGGATATCGCCGGCGTGCATCGCATGTCGCACGGGCGAGCGTACCGGTTCGCTCTTCGTGGACTTGCGCTGCACCAAGCATTGCTACTTCTGTTTCAATGCCAATCAACCCCATTACGAACGTTACTTGCAATATGAGCGAGACATCGCGCTCGAGCTCAGGCAGGCCCATGCTGCTGGTGCCGCATACGACTTCTTGGCGGTGAC